>VYLN01000170.1_pt1 | contig 12548 bp, 14 predicted proteins | sample 5109471 | NCBI WGS metagenome assembly VYLN01 (sample SAMN12291806, study PRJNA351875) | freshwater metagenome | isolation source: freshwater lake | place: USA: Michigan, Lee Lake | collected 2013-08-06 | reverse complement strand
GGCCATGGCGGGGTATTCTGCACCCATGGGCCAGAGCGGCGCTTGAGCGGGAGCTTCACACCATGGCCACCGCGCCGAAGGGGCAACGCAACATGGCCCTATTTGCGGCGGCGGCGAAGCTGGGGGCGCTTGCCGCTGGTGGCGCATTGCCAGTGGATGTGGTGGCAAAGGGCCTTCTAGCCGCTGCAGAGGCTTGCGGCCTGATCCGTGACGACGGCGAGCGTGCCGTTCGCGCTACCATCGCCAGCGGCTTGCGGGCCGGACTGCAACGCCCGCGCGCTGTTCCTGCGGGAGGGTGCGCAGATGGCTGACGATCATCGCCCCGATCCGGTCGCGGCTGCCATGGCCAGCTTTGCGGACCGCGCCAAACCCGACCGGCCAGAGCCGCTGTTTCGCCCGGTCGCCGAAGGCGAACCCTTCCCGCTCGACGCGCTGCCGCCGGTGCTGCGGGCAGGCGCAGAGGGCGTGCAGGGGCGCACGCAAGCGCCTATCGCCTTGTGTGCCCAGAGTGTGCTCGCCGTGGCCGGGTTGGGCGCGGCGCGGGAGGCGGACGTTCGGCTTTCGACGGGCCAACCACGCCCGTTATCGTTGTTCCTGGCAACAATAGCGGCGAGCGGCGAGCGAAAGTCGAGCGCTGACAATGAGGCCGCCAAGCCCATAGCGGCCTGGGAGGCCAAGTGGCGGGCAACCCACGGCGCCGAGGTGGAGGCGCACCGCGTCAAGCTGGCGGCCTGGGAGAAAGTTGAACAGGCTATCTTGAAAACCAAAAACCAGGGTCAGGCCGAAACCGAGTCCCGCTTGAGGGAGCTTGGCCCGCCGCCGCCGCCGCCTTTTCTTCCTCTGGCCACCGCTGGCGCCGATCCCACGATTGAGGGCCTGTGGCTGCTGCTAAAGGACGGCTGGGGCTTTGCGGGCGTCTTCTCCGCAGAAGGCGGCCAATTCGTCGGCTCGCACGCCATGAAGCCCGACAACAAGCTGAAGACCGCAGCGGCGTTTTCGGAGCTCTGGGACGGTAAGCCCTGGACCCGTGCGCGGCGCGGCGATGGCGTCAGCGTGTTGACGGGGCGGCGGATCGCCATGCATCTCATGATCCAACCAGAAGCGGCGGGGCTTTTCCTAGCCGATCCCGTTCTTCTGGATCAGGGGCTTCTCTCGCGGGTGCTTGTGGTTGCGCCACCGTCCGCGATGGGAACCCGCTTCACCACCCCGACGGTGGACACAGAACGCGCCCTTGAGCGCTATCTCCTGGGCATGGGCGATCTGTTGAGCCTGCCAGTGCGCCACCGTGACGGCGAGCGGGGCGCGCTTGATTTGCACGTTTTAGAGCTTGATGCAGAGGCGGCGCGGGCGGTGGAGTTGTTCGGCCGGGAGGTGGAGGCGGGCCTGCGGGAAACAGGCCGCTGGCGTCCTGTGAGCGGGTTTGCCAACAAACTGGCCGAACATGCGACGCGCCTCGCGGGCGTGTTCGCCCTTGCCGAGAACCCGCAAGCATCCTTCGTAACCGGCGACATGATGGCCCGCGCCATCGCTCTTGCACGGTTCTACGGCGCGGAAGCATTGCGCCTTTTCGATCAAGGGCGTGTCTCCCCTCATCTGGCGGCGGCGGAGCGGGTGCGCGTCTGGCTGCTGGCCGATTGGCCTGAACCGTTTGTGAGCCTACCCGACCTCTATCAGCGCGGCCCGCGGGCGATCCGCGACGCCAAGGCCGCCCGCGCCGTGGTGGACGTGCTCGACGCTCACGGATGGCTCGAGCGGTGCGCCGAACCCGTCACGGTCGTTGGGCAGAAGCGGCGCGAGGCTTGGCGGATTGTGCGGGAGCGCGGCGCGTGAGGGCCGCGGCATCAAAAACGCGCTTGGAGCGATGGCTGCGGCTAAACCGGCTAAACGGGCTAAACCACCGCGCCATCGCTTTAGCCGGGTTAGCCGCTTTAGCCATGGCCGCTCGCCAAACTGATATTTTGGGGGCGGCGCCATGAGCCGCGACACACCCCACGGGCTCGCCTGCGAGTTGCGGCTGCTCTGGTTCGATGTGCGCAAGCCGCATGTGTTCGACAACGCCAAGCGCGACCTTGCCGCCCGCATCGCTGCTTTGGAGCTTCCCGGGCCGTGCGCTTCGTGCGCGGTGGTCAGCCTTCGCCATGCCCTGGACGCGGCTCGCCAAACGACGCGCGCCGCTATCCTGCGGGCGGAGAAGGCGGAGCGGCTGTTGGCGAGCGCGAGGCCACCGCGGCACCTCGCGCGGCAACGACCCAAGTTCGACATGCGGCAACTGGATATGTTCATGAAATGACACGCATCGAGCCCATCGCGCTCTGATGAGCGCAAGTCAATCGGAGCAGCCATGGCCCTGTCCGGCCGCTCGTCGAACGGGCCGGGACGTCCGCTTTACGCCTAAAGACAGCCCTTCAATGCTGAGTGCCTCTTTTCAGCGTTGGGGCAGAAAAAGACGGGCCGTGCCTAAATCATGGGTCAAAAAACGGACATCCCGCGCTAATGTGACGAACGCACACTTTTAGCTCGGTCCTGCTGGAGTGGTCCGTGCGCAGTCTTGGCAGGCGAGCGTCGCTTTGCCGCCATGCGCAAACGATATGCAGATGCGCACCTTCATTTTCGTCGATCGTGCATCGGCGACGTCGAGCCCTCAAAGTCATGCTGTTGCGGATCCAAGGTGAAGGTTATTTATCTCCTGCAGAATAGCATAGTGCCGGAGCTCAAGACCATGAATGTACAAAAATTCACGGCAGACGATGCTGCGTGCCCCATGAACTATCCCGGTTTCGTTTTTAGTGAGTTGCTTAAGCAGGGTTTCAAGGCCGAGACCCTGTTGCATGGCGCCGCTTTGACGGAGGAGCGATTTCAGGATCCGAATTGCCGGGTCGAATTCGCCACTCTGCGCCAGTTCATTCTGAAGGCGATCGAGGCGACCGGCGACCCGCATCTTGGGCCGCGGTTGGCGCTGCGGTTTGAAGCCCATTATATCGGGCAGCCCGCTTATGCCGCAATGAACGCTCCGCGCTTTGTGGACGGGCTTCGCAACTTAATTCGATTCGCTTACTTAACTTTCCCCGCCCTCGAGTTCGCCTTTCAATCGAAGCTGGCGTTCCAAAGTCGGGAAACGCTGAGACCTGTAGCGGGATACGGCTTCATTTAAGGGTGCGCACAGTGTCTTCCAAACAGCCCACGAGCGCCGACAAGGTCAAAGCCACGCCGGTGAACTATCCAAGTTTTGTTTTCCGATCGGTTTGCAAATCTCCCATCGACGTCGCGTCGGTTCTCTCCGGAACAGGCCTCACAAGCGAGATGTTTGCGCGCCCCGGATTTCGGCTGGAACTTCCGATTTTGCGCAGGTTCCTGTCGAACGTTATCCGGCACACTCAAGATCCCCATATCTGGTTGAGGCTCGCGCCAAACTACAAACCTGAATACATTGGGCTGCCTGCACATGCCGCCATGAATGCCCCGCGGCTTGTCGACGGATTGGAGATCTTCAACCGCTTTGAGCAACTTGCATTTCCGCTCATCGGATATTCGTTTGACCGCACGCATGTTGGGCGGGCGACGTCCGAGTCCGAAATTTGTTACCGCCACAAGTTTCCGGACGACATAACCTATTATTTGCTTGGCTGTTCGCTCATTGTTGCGCTGAACGTGCTTGATGAGATGCTAAAGATCAGGGGTGTTGCGACCCGTGTAGAGTTCAGTGTTCCCAAACCCAACGGCTGGGATGCGCTTGAAGCGGACATTAGCTTGGTTCCGTTCCATTTCGGCGCCGCTCAATCGAAGATCGTGTTTCCAAGCGACATGCTCCAAAGACCTCTGCCGGGCGCGGACACAATCAATCATCAAAGATATGTGGCCATGTGCGAGGAACTCGCCGCCGAGCCTGGACCTTTGGAGCGCCCGGTTGATCGAGTTCTAGGCTACCTTGAAATAACTGAAGATAACGACGCACAACTTTCCAGTGCTGCATTCGCCCTCGGCTATTCTGAACGCACGCTTCGCCGACATCTAGAGAATGCAGGCACATCATTTAGGAGGCTGAAGGAGCAAGCGCGCCTGAAACGCGCGGAAGAGCTTCTATGGAACACGTCCTTGTCAATCCACGTCATCTCCCATGAGCTTGGCTACGAGACGCCTTCCAACTTCGCGCGCAGCTTCAAGCGCTTGACCGGAAAAACACCTAAAGCCTTCCGGGAGGAACGGCTGGCTGTTTCTAAGGATGGCCGCAAATGAATGGTCTTTGGCCTCGGCAGAGCTGTTGTGCGCCATAAGTGTCGGTTAATGGCTGACGAAGCCGTTGTGGAATGCCATCGGGTTGCAGCCATGATTCGAATTCTGAAGGCCTCCCTTGCCGCACTTGCGGTATTGGTGATTTCCCAGTCGCCATCGCTGGCGCAGGAGAGGGCAACCCGCCCGCCAAACATTGTGGTGGTCCTGTTCGACGATGTCGGTTTCATGGACGTCGGCGCTTATGGCAGCGACACGCGCACGCCAAACATCGATGCCCTCGCCGGCAGGGGCGTCATGCTGTCTCGCTACTACACCTCCCCGTTTTGCGGGCCGAGCCGCGCCATGCTGATGACCGGCATGGACAACCACCAGGTCGGCATGGGCACGCTGGTGGAGACCGCCACCGATGAGATGCGCGCTTTCCCAGGCTACTCCATGGTTTGGGAGAACGAACAGGCCACCATCGCCAGCCTGCTGTCGGGTGCCGGCTACCAAACGTACGTGACGGGCAAATGGGGCATCGGCGAGGTTGGGGCCAATCTGCCGAACCGCTTTGGCTTCGACCGCTCCTATGTGATGGACGCCACAGGCGGCGGTAACTATGACGCCATGCCTTACCTGCCTGGTTCGCATTCTGTAGAATGGTTCGAGGATGGCCAGCCGGTCACGCTTCCGGAAGACTGGTATTCGTCAACGTCGCTCGTCGATAAAATGATCGAGTACATCGGGGAGGGTGATCAGGATCGCCCGTTTTTTGCATTCCTGGCTTTGCAGGCTTTGCACATGCCCATCCAGGTGTCGGCTGAATACACCAACCGCTACGAGGGCGTGTTTGACGCGGGCTGGGATGTCATGCGCCAGCAACGCCTGGAACGAGCCATGGCCCTGGGCCTCGTCCCGTCGACGACAACGCTCGCGCCGGCGCCTGCCAGCCACCGCCGGTGGGATGAGCTGACCCCACGCCAACAGGCAGTCTCCGCCCGCGAGATGCAGGTGAACGCCGGCATGATGGAAGCGGCGGATTTTGAGATCGGACGCCTGATCGCATACCTCCAATCGACCGGGCAGCTTGAAAATACGATCATCATTGTCGCCTCCGACAATGGAGCGGAATCTGGGATGACATCCGTCAATGGCCCGGCAAACCTGGCGATCGATGCGGTAAAATGGCTCGAAGGATTCGACACGACTTTCGAAAATCTTGGCCTGCGGAGAAGCTTGACCGCGATCGGACCGGAATGGGCATTGGCCTCGTCCGCGCCCTTCAGTCTTTACAAGTTCTACGGCAGCGAAGGCGGACTGCGGGTGCCTTTGGTCATTGCTGGCCCGGGGATCGCGGCGTCCGGCATTGAACATGCGCCGGTGCATGTGGCCGATCTTGTGCCAACCCTACTCGATGCGGCGGGGGTTCCTTTTGATGCGGGCCAGTTTTACGGGCGCAGCGCTCTGCCCATGCTGTCTGGCGCGTCTGAGTCCACCTATGCCGATGATGAGAGCTTCGCCATTGAGGTTAGCGGGAACGCCGCGCTTTATCGGGGCAACTGGAAAATCACGCGCAACACACTGCCGATGGGCGATGGCCAGTGGCGGCTGTATGACCTGTCGGTTGATCCGGGCGAGACCACGGATCTGTCGGCCGCGAACCCCGAGCTCTTCGAAAGCATGCTGGCAGAGTACCAGGCCTATGCCGAGCAGGTCGGCGTTATTGAGCTGGCCCCGGATGATAACGCGATCAGCGTGCTCAACAGAAATCTGACCAACAAGGTGCTTCAGAAATACTGGCCACACATGCTGGGTTTTGTCTTGGCGTTGCTTGCAGTTGGCTACTTCGCAGTCAAGTTTGGCTCCGCGCTGCTGCGGCGGCGGGCAGCTTAGACGGCGTCGCCAGCCGCATGATCCCTGTCCAGACGATGGCGATTCAGAACAACAGATGGCAAGGTGGTCGGGAGGGCCTGACCTGTCCACTGGTTTAACGGTTCGTTGGATGAAGGCATTCCTGCCACAGTTTGCCTGGCAGACCCTGGAGCGAGCGTCCTTTGGCCTGATCTATGGGGCCGTCATGGTGCTCAGCATCATAATGGCCTTGGAAAGTCATCCAAGCGCCTCGTTCAGGCCCGCCATCATTCTGTTCGGATCTGTTCTGGCCATGACGCTTGCAAGGAGCTTTGCGCTGCTCTTTGCTCACGGCTTGGAAACGGGCGCGCGGATCATGACGCTCGAGGCCTGCCGAAACGCATGGCGCAGCGGCAGTGCGATTCTCAGCACCGCATACCTGCCGACCGCACTTTTCATTGCCTTTGGCTTCGGCTGGCTGAACTTACAAGCAGCATTTCAACTCGCACAGCTTTATTGCGTCTTGATACTGGCGACCCTTGGGGCGCGGGCGGGTTGGATCATCCGAGGCGGGTTTTGGTACTCGGTGCTGGGCGCGGTCTCTGCCGGGGGATTGGGAGTCCTCCTCGCGGTCATGAAATACATCGTAAATTGAGTTCGAACCGTCACCGATTAACGGTTTGGTGCTCTTCACGGGAAATCTCTGTGATGAAAAGATTGCCGTTAATCCTTGCCGCAGCCGGCATTTCCATTGTCGCTGCGTTGGCGCTATGGCCAGGGCGCGGCGTGCGGACAGAGTTCGCCTGCGCCTTGGGCAGCGATAGTCTCGGTGCATTCGTCGATATCCCCGGCGGCGGTTTCATCCTGGGCGATCATCCGCACTATCCAGAAGAAGGGCCGCCACAACGCGTATTCGTCTCGCCCTTTCGGCTGCAAATGCATGAAGTCACAAACAGCCAGTTCGCGGCATTCGTCTCGGCCACCGGCTATGTCACCGAGGCCGAAAGGAATGGCGGCTCGGCATTGTTCCAGGAAACGACGACACCAGGAGACCTCATGTCCTGGTGGCGCCTCGATGCTCAAGCCAGCTGGAAGACCCCCGGCGGCGCGGGGACCACTCTGGATGGGCTCGCCCTCCACCCGGTGGTGCATGTCAGCCTCAACGATGCGCGCGCCTACGCGGCATGGGCTGGCGGGCGGCTGCCAACCGAGGTGGAATGGGAATACGCCGCGAGCCTCGGATTATTTGATCCAGATGATCCGCGCTCCGGCATGCGGGCGCCGAACGGGGACGCCAGAGCCAATGTCTGGACGGGGTTTTTTCCGCTGGCGGATGATGGTGAGGACGGCTTTGCCGGGCTTGCGCCGGTCGGGTGTTTCCAGCCCGGCCTGACTGGCGCTTATGACATGATCGGCAATGTCTGGGAGTGGACCGAGACGCCCTTTGCGCCGGGCACGCCGCGCTTCACCATCAAGGGCGGCTCGTACCTGTGCAGCGACAACTACTGCCAGCGCTACCGCGTGGCGGCACGCGACAGTCTCGAGCTGGATTTCAGTTCCTCCCATGTCGGATTTCGGATCGTGCAGGGCCCGACCGTCGGCGAATGAGCCCTGTGCGTGGTGCCTGGCGCCCCATCGAGAACAAGCGCCCTGACAATGGCCAGAACGGAATGGTCTTTGGCCCGTCCTGAGCTGTCCGCCGGTGCGGCGTATCCCTTATAAATCAGGCCGTGGGGTGGCGCATGCGGGGGTGGTGCCCATGCGGTGCGCGCTGCGGGCGACCCCAGCCAGGAGATTGCACAATGTCGATACGATGGATCCCTTTTCTGGCTGCGGTGGCGGCGCTGGCGACGCCAAGTACGGTGTCCGCGCAGAGCGAGTGGGACTACACCGCTACGCTCTATGGCTGGTTTCCCGGTGTATCGACGACAGTGGAAACGCCAGTGGGCGAGGTCGAGTCCGAGGTCGAGTTTGACCAGATTTTCGACACCCTCGACATCGCGTTCCTTGGGGCGTTGGAAGCCCGCAACGGCCGCTTTTCTCTCGTGGGTGATCTGCAATATTTCGATGTCGGGGTCGAGGCTGAGCCGCCCGCAGGCGTCTTGTTCGGCGACGCGGAGGTAGATTCGCAGATGGTCCTGGCCAGCGCTTACGCGACCTATGCTGTCATCGACAATGCGGATCTTCGGTTCGATATCGGCGCCGGGGTTCGCTACGTGGACGCTACCATCGAAGCTAAGCTTGTTGGCGCGGGAACCACTCCGGACACGACCTTTAGCAGGGACGGCAGCTGGGCAGACGTGCTCGTCGCGGCACGGGTCAGTCGTCCGTTTAACGACCGGTGGTATGGGGTCGCCTATGCCGATGTCGGCGGCTTCGGGATCGGCGACTCCTCGGAACTCACCTGGCAGGCATTTGCCGGAGCCGGCTACCAGGTGAACGAAACCTGGTCCGCTGTTGGCGGATATCGTCACCTTACCATCGAGCGGCCTTTCGGCGCCTTCGATGTGACGGCCGACGTATCTGGACCCTTGCTGGGCTTCCAGGCGCGGTTTTGATGGCACGGGAGACAGCGGTGAACTTGGCCTTGAAAGTGTTGGCCGGTCTGCCGGCACTGGTTTTCATAATGGTCGGCTTGGCCTGGTGGATCGCGCCGCAGTTTGTCGGGACGCAATTCCGGATGGACTTGCTCGGCGGGGCGGGGCTCAGCACGCAGATCGCTGACCTGGCTGCGTTCTTTTTGACGCTTGGCGGCACGATCCTGATCGGGCTTGCGAGCGGCAACCGGGTTTGGCTCTACCCGCCGATCATGCTGCTGGCGTTCGCCATTGTGGGGCGGCTCATCGCTTGGCTTGTGCATGGCGCGGATTTGACCATCGACATGATCGCAGTCGAGGCCGTCGTCATCGCGATCCTTGTTTCCAACGTGAGGGCGGCTGCGAAGCAGGCGGCTTGAAGTGCCAACGCGTTGGACCGTGCAGCAACCGAAGGAAACCGCCATGAAACTCCAACTTCTGATCATGATTGCCTTGCTCGCCGGGTGCGCTACCGCCAGCAACGAGGAACGCGCTTCCCTCCTGGCGCAACCCGTCAACTGCGGGACGGCGCATGAAGACATCGCAGCGCTGGAAGCGGCGATGCCGTCGCGCGGCGAGCGCGCGGGATCCCTTATGCGAACCGTTACGCCGGTTGGCGCTGTAGCCGGCGCCGCCACGGGTTCCTATCGCGACGGCGCAGCCGTCCTGACGGGACGCACCGAGGAGGAATTGGCCGACCGTATCAGTGAAATTCAGGCGACCTGCGGGATCGTCACGACACCGGACAACGTTGATGAATAGGGCCGTTTGTGATGACCGCTAAGCATTCGCACCAAACCCTTTTTGTGTTCCTTGCTCTGGCCTTCTTGGCGCTGGCAGGCTGCGCAACGCGCTCGCCCTCGCTGCTGCTTCCGATCGAAACAGCGCCGGCAGGTGGGGCCACAGTGGACCTTTTGGCCATATCGACTCGCGCGCGATCGGATGTGCCGGGCGAGGTCTATTCCGGGGAGCGAAGCCGGGATATCACAGGGCACATCATCACCGTCTCGATCCCGCCAAACCACCAACCGGGCCGTTTGGAATGGCCGTCCGGTGCAGCGCCGGACGTCGAAAACGAGTTCGCGGCGCTCAGCGTCACGCCATCGACGCCGGAAAACGCCTTTGCGTGGTTTGACGAACAGGAGACCGGAGGCCGGCTGCTGATATTCGTCCACGGCTACAATGTTCGTTTTGCCGACGCAGTGTATCGGCTGGCGCAGATCACGCATGATCTCCCCGTCGTTGCGGCGCCTGTGCTTTTTTCCTGGCCTTCGGGCGGGGAGTTGCTCGGGTACAACTATGACCGCGAGAGTGCGACCTATGCGCGGGATGCCCTCGAGTTGGTGCTCACTGAAGCGATCGAGAGTGAGAACATTTCACAGATTACGATCCTTGCCCATTCGATGGGCAGCTGGATCACGATGGAAACGCTTCGCCAAATGAGCATCCGGCATGGTCGCGTTCCTGCGGAGATCACCGATGTCATCCTGGCGGCTCCGGATCTCGATATTGACGTGTTCGAGCAGCAGTTCCTGAGCCTCGGCGACGAACGTCCCCATTTCACGTTCATTGTTTCTGCCGATGATCGCGCTCTGGGTCTGTCACGCACGCTTGCTCGCGGCGAACAGCGCCTTGGGGCCATTGACCCGTCCCAGGAGCCCTACCGTTCCCGCATTGCGGCGACCCCAGGGATTACAGTCGTCGACCTTTCGGATGTGGCCGGTGACGGCGCGGGGCATTCGGGTTTCGCCGCCAGTGGCGAACTGAGGGAGTTCGCCCGCACCACTTTGTCCGATGACGGAATTGCGGCGGCCGGACGGACAACGATTGGCGAGCAGGCCGGGGCGGTCATCGTAACCCTCGGACTTGGGGTTGCGGAGGCGTCTGATTAGCTTGCCATAGTCGCGCTGTCCGACGCGTCTCAAACGCCGAAAATGCGCATGAGCCGGACCAGGACAGCAAAGGTCCAAGGGGCCACGTATCGCAGACGTGGTTTCCGCGCTTCCGCCGCTTTGACGATCTTGCGCACAATGGTGTCGGTCGAGCCGACCTCCAGCAGCCGCAACCTGGTGTTGCTCGCCTTCTGGCGGGCTTCGATCTGCGCTTGTGAAAAAAGGGAACCTTCCTTCTCAATCGCTTCGAACTGGCTGTTCAGCAGTTTCTGATTGAATCCCGTATTGTATGGGCCTGGCTCGATCACCGACACATGAATGCCTTTCCCAAGCACTTTCATTTCTTCGCGCAGGCCGGCGGCCGCGGCTGAAATGGCGAACTTCGTCATCGAATAGGGCATGACGAAAGGCTCGGGGATACGGCCGGTAATCGAGCTCATGAAGATGACTGTGCCGCCGCCGCGGGCGATCATGCTGCGGATGGCAATCTGGGTCAGTTCGAGCGAGGAGAACAGATTGACCTCGAACAGCCGCCGGATACGGTCCATCTGAACCTCCGCCAGCGAGCCTGAGAGGTTCTGTGCGGCGTTGTTGACCAGCACATCGAGGCCCAGTTCCGCGATCTTGCCGCGATCATCAGCGTTTGTGATATCCAACTTGAAGACTCGTGCGGCGGGGCCCAGCTCCGTCTGCAACGACGCGGCCTCGGCCTCCGCGTAAGTGGTGGCGTAGACCGTGTGCCCCCGCCCCAAAAGCGCTTTAGCTGCGTCCTTGCCGATACCCGTGCCGGCGCCCGTGATCAGGATCGTCTTGCTCATCGCTTTTTCTTTGCTGCTTTCCAGACGAGGCGCATCGTTTAGGCCGCTGATGTTGGAACAGGCGTTGCTCTCAGAAACCGCAAGCAGCCGGTCTCTTCCAATAAGCTTTCAAGCTCCACAGCGCCGGAAACAGTGGCGAACTTTCTTCGCAGCTCGTCCAGCGTCAGAGCCTGGTATTTGAACGTCCTCTGTTGAAAAAGTTGCCCGTTCATTTGCAGACTGGTCTCTTTTTCACCGGCTTGGAAGGCGCGGTCATTGGCCTCCATCCAGGGCAGGAAGCGGGTCGCCATCTCCTGTTTCAGGATGGGCATGAGGGTTGGTTTTAGGGCCTCCAGGGATTCGAAATCCCCTTCGACTGACGGGTTTCTCATCCGCTTGATGTAAGCGACCAGCGTCGGCGCGTTGGTTTCGAGAAAGGCTTTTGCGGTGGGATCAGTCCAGGCCTGATAGAAGTTGCACCACAGGCCGAAATCGCCGAAACACGGCCGTGCGCCCAGAAGGTATGGTCGTGTTTGGAAATGCGTCTCCAGCATGGCGCTGAGCGCTTCGAACGACGCTTTGAGTTGTGGGATATTGGTTTCGTTGCCGCCGGAATAAACCAAGCGCGGCACCATGCGGCGCACCATCATGTGCGCAACAATTGGTTGCGCGAGAACCGACCACCACTCGCCGTCAAATCGCTCCTTTGCAAGCCTACGCCCGGTTGCTTTGGCGTCAGCGTCATAGAACCAGCGCTGGAAGAACATCAGCTTGTTGCACCACTCATCGCCGAACTCTTCAAACAGGCAGGACAGGAACCAGAGCGTTTCATCTTTTGGATGAATGGCTGGCTCCGGATATTCCGTATCGAGACGTTCAAGGATTGGCGTTGAATCCTGCATGGTGTCGCCATTGGGAAAGAACAACAGCGGGATGAGCTGGACCTTGGCGTGGGCCTGATATTCCTTCTCCGCTTTCAAATTGCGGCTTACCCACACATACGGGATGGACTTGAATTTCAAGAAGGCATCCACCTTCATCGTGTAGGGAGAGGGCTCCAGACCCATGAGGCGAAAGCCGGCCTTGTTCTCAGACATTTGGGGCCTCCTCATCTCTTGCTGTTCAGGCTCCAGGCGTCATGCGGCGTGTCAGCGCTGCACGATATCGCCTGCCTTTTTGACGAAATCCGCCGCCTCGTCGGTGTTGTCGGCGCTCGGGGG
>VYLN01000169.1_pt1 | contig 12603 bp, 9 predicted proteins | sample 5109471 | NCBI WGS metagenome assembly VYLN01 (sample SAMN12291806, study PRJNA351875) | freshwater metagenome | isolation source: freshwater lake | place: USA: Michigan, Lee Lake | collected 2013-08-06 | reverse complement strand
CTCGCGCTGCCGGCGGCGCCGCCGGCGCGGGCGGGGACGATCGACGCCAGCCTCGATGGCCTGGAAGAGCCGACCGTTGTTGTGGAGCCGGTGCGACGCCCCGCGGCGGAGTGAGGCTTTGCAGGGGGCGCTTGCGCGCGCTCGCCGGCATGGTTAGAAGACGCCCCTCGCCTTTTGGCGGGGCCAAGGTGGCGTAGCTCAGTTGGTTAGAGCGTGGGATTCATAACCCCAAGGTCGGTGGTTCAATTCCACCCGCCACCACCAAGGGCCCCAAGGGTTTGAGGGCACCCCAGCCAGACAAAGCGCCGACACGGTTTCGAGCCAGGTACCAAATAGGTACCACGCGGACGGGTTTCGCGAGACCCCGGTAACAGCGACCGCGCACTTTGTCTCTGAAGCGCATTGAGGCTGCAGATACCGGCCAGCCGACAGAGCGCGGAAGAACCAATCTCAACACAAGGCGTGAGGAATTCGCCAGTCGATCGACTCCTCAATGGAGATGTGATTGCGTTGCAAAGGTGAAGACAGGCACCTGTCAACACCTTTCGGATGCGCGAAGGAGGCGGCCCCTGTGAGCATGCGCGTGAACATCAAGGAGCTACTGGAGGCTGCAGGGCAATTTGGCAAACTTGGGAACACTCGGTACTCGTCGGTAAGGACGTACACGGCGATCAAACTTGAGCCAGACGAGATACTCGTTGAGACACCGCACCTTGCAATGGGCGTCCAGGGTCAAGGGACCTGGCCGGGCGAAGTGCGCGTGAACCCGATCCAATTTCGCGATACCGTCGAACGTGCGATGAAGACTTGGGCGGACATTTGGGGGCCGAAACTCACCGTTGAGCTAGCTTATTCGGACTCGAGAGTCTGGATCGTTGCCCAGGCAGGCTCCGGCACACGGAAAGTGGCGATTGCTGCTAAGCTGTACGGGAATTCATAGGCGGTTCTCATCATTGGCTAGCCGGGCTAGCTTCGTTAGGAACTCCTCGGTGCTATCCTCCCACGACAACGTGAGATGGCTCGCGGTGGCTGCCTCTAAGTCGACCGCCTGACGCGGGCGGCCAAAGGGCGATCCAGCAGCTGGCCGATGGCGGCAAGGCGCGTTTCATCACGTTCAGCCTCGCGGGCAAGCCTAGCCAGCTCCGCCACTAGCAGCTCCGGATCGGCCACCGCGGCGAACAGCGCGCAAATCCGCGCCGAGGCGTTTTCCCGGTAGGCGTCTTCCAGAGCCGCCCAGGCACGATCCCACTCCTGGCGCACGATCGCCACTTCCGCCGCCACGATCCGGCTTTCCCGGTGGTCCCGGCGCCGTTCGATCAGACCCATCATCCGCGCCGCTCGCCTCGCTCGTCGCGCGCGCAATCGGGCTTAACAGATACGCCATCACGCTCCGCCTGCCGGTGATGACCTCCACCTGCGCCGCCATGCCGGGGCCGATCGGTTCGCGCCCCTCGGCGACCTCCCGCAAATTGCTCCGGATAATGACAATCCGCGCCGGAAACACCAACCCCCGCTGCGCGTCGCTGACGTGTCCCGCGATCCTAAACTAGGCCATTCTGGATCTGGCCCGCATTGAAGCGCTTTACAATGCTCCCTAAACAGGGGCTGGAGTTTTCGGGGAGAGGATCAAAGCGGATCCCGGGGTATCATCCTTCGTTCAAGGGGCTAGTTGGCCCATTTCGGATTGAGCGGCGCCTCTGCGAGCGAGGGCGCTGCCGCGGTGCCATCCTCGGGAATTGGAAATCGCGCCATGCCGTAACCGCACCCAGGCGTACAATTCGAATTTTCCCCAAGCGCCCAAAAGACGCGAGTCCAATTTTCGATTAAATCCTTCAGTGCGCTGATCGACTACGATTGCAGACGAAGCACCGCGACGCTCTCCTTTGCGCGTCAGAAGCGGAGAGCCTGTCCATGGACGCCACCACCAACCAAGCACTGATCGACCTGCTGCCCTGGGCATCCGGACTCCTGATCATGGCTAGCACGGTGCCGAATATCATTCGGAACCTCTTGAGCCTTGGGGCAGCCAAGCCCTCTCCGCTTCGAGACCTGATGCAACTCACGGGCAACCTGGGGTGGGCCCTTTACGGGGCCATAGCCGATATCCCAGCCATCATGACCATGTGCGGCGTCAGTTCCGTTCTGCTGACCATTTTGCTGGTGCAGCAGTTTCTCAAAAAAGCACCGCCTCACCAGCGGCCCATTAGCCCCTAAAGGATCGGAACATGCAGCTCCATACAGCTGAATTCATCTCCCGTGGTCATCCAGACAAGGTTGCCGACGCAATCAGCGACGGTGTTTTGGATGCACTGCTGGATATCGCCCAATCGCTTGGTTCACCGCCGACTGGGGTGCGCGCCGCCGTTGAAACCATGGTCAAAGGCAACTTGGTCATCTGCGCGGGAGAGGTCAACGGACCCAAGAGCGTCTTGGCGGAACTCGACCTGCAAAGGGTGGTGGAACGCGTTTGGACGGATGTGGGTTACGCACATCAGGGAACGCCAACCGCGATCAATCACATCCAGGCGCAGTCTGCTGAAATCGCCGCCATGGTCGACGCCAGCGGTATCGCGACTGGCGCGGGCGACCAAGGCATCATGTGCGGCTATGCCTACCGCAATGCCGGAAAGGAGTATCTACCTCCGGAATTTGATCTCGCCCGCCGCCTCATCCGACGCCTTGATGAGAAACGGCTGAACGGCTCGATCCCTCAATTGCGCTCGGACGCCAAGTCGCAGGTCACCGTCGACACGCTGGGAAACATCACTTCTCTGATCGTCTCTACGCAGCATGACGAGTCCATTTCCCTCGAGCAGCTCCGCGAGCGCGTCTTTGATGAAGTGGTCGTAGCGGAAGTCGGCCAGATTGATCCCGATGTCTGCAAAATCAATCATAGAGGCAGCTTTGTGTTAGGCGGCTCTGCGGCGGATTGCGGGGTGACCGGACGAAAGATTGTCTGCGACGCATATGGCCCGCGCGCGCCTGTTGGTGGCGGCGCATTTTCGGGGAAAGATCCTTCAAAAGTGGATCGCTCTGCGGCCTATATGGCACGCGCGATTGCCCGCCGGCTGCTGCAGGAACACCCGGCAGCCACCGAGGCTCATGTCCAACTCGGCTATGGGATCGGACAGGAGCAACCGTCGTCCGTGCTCGGCTTGCTGGACGGCAGACAGGATGTCTCGGCCTACATTCGCGACACCTTCCCAGACTTGTCGCCGTTCCGCATCCAAGAGCGGCTGGGCCTGTGGTCGCGAAATGGATGGCGCTACGGCGACACAGCCAGCATGGGGCACTTCGGCCGTACTGAGTTCCCCTGGGAGCAATTCTGAAGCACGCCAACCACTGAAGCGTGCGCGGCCTCCGGGTCGCGCGCCTTCGTTTTTTCCTCCGAATACGGAGAGAGAGATCAGAAATGCAAACCGATCAACCTCCCGCCGACACCATTGTCCTTACGGCAGCGCTCCCCTACGCAAATGGCCCCCTTCATATTGGTCATGCTGTAGAATATGTTTTGGCGGATATCTTGGCGCGGCACTACCGGTCCTCTGAGCGCAGATGCTACTTCGTTTGTGCAGACGACGCGCACGGGGCGCCGATCCAAATGCGGGCCGAAGATCAAGGGGTCACGCCCGACGAACTGATCAACACAATGCATGCCGCGCACACCAGCGACTTCAAGCGGCTAGGGGTTTCATTCGATATATACAGCTCAACGCACAGCGAGACGAACCAACGTCTCGTCAGCCAAGCCTACGCGGGATGGCAGGCCTATGGGTGCCTGTACACTGCGGAGTTGCGACAGCTTTATGATCCGACCGAAGGGCGATTCCTAGCGGACCGCTATGTACGAGGCGACTGCCCCAAATGCGGAGCGCCAGACCAATACGGCGACTCCTGCGAACGCTGCGGCGCCACCTACGACGCGTTGGAACTAAGGAATGCAGTTGCCGCCCGGACGAAGGCAAAACTCGAAGTGCGATCCGCCAACCATGTTTTCTTTGACATGAGCAAGTTTGAAGACGCCCTAAGAACATGGGGCGCGGATATCGGCCTCCAGGAGGGCATAGCGAGAAAGCTGGATGAATGGTTCAGCCAAGGGCTCCGGCCATGGTGCCTATCGAGAACCGCCCCCTATTTTGGATTCGCCATTCCTGATCGCGTGGACCAATACTTCTATGTTTGGGTGGATGCTCCAATGGGATATCTCTCCAGCTTCAGCGAGTACTGCGACACAAAAGGCCTAAAATTTGAAGAAATCATCTCGTCTCCGAACACCCACCTGTTTCACATCATCGGAAAAGACATTGCCGCCTTTCATTGTCTCTATTGGCCGGCCATGCTGATGGCTGCGGGAAGGAAGTTGCCAAACCGCATCCATTGCCATGGATTTCTCACAGTTAATGGCGAGAAGATGTCAAAGTCGCGCGGGACCTTCGTTGAGCTGTCGCGGCTCCTGGACACAATAGACCCCGACACGTTCAGATTCTTTGTATTCGCCATGCTGAGCGATGGGCAAGAAGACATCGATCTCAACATCTCAGCTTTTGTTGAGAGAGTAAATGCGGACTTACTCGGCAAAGTCGTCAACATCGCCAGTCGCGCCTCAAGCCTGCTTCACTCGCTCACTGGTGGCGAGATGAGCAGTCAGCTTGCAGACGATGTCCGGTTTTCGGATTATCTGACGCGGGTGAAGGAAGCGATCGGGTTGGTCGAACCCATCCAATTCAGCGCAGCATGCCGCCGGCTGATGAGTTTGGCGGAAACCACGAACAAGTGGATCAGCGACGCAGCGCCTTGGGCCCTCGCCAAAGGCAATGCTGACGAGAGGGCGCTAGCATCGCAAATCTGCAGCCAGGCTTTGCTCGAATTTCGCGCACTCATGATCGCCCTGAGCCCGGTCACGCCTGCCTTGGCCGAGCGAGCTCTAGGGCTGTTCCTGGGGGACCTTGACGGTGAAAAGCACTCCTATGCGCACCTTGATCCCAGGGCAAACCTAGCGCGGATGTCGATAAAGCCCTTCGAGCACCTCATGTCGCGATTGGAACTCGAATCCGTTCGGAGTTTGGTCAGTCCGCCCGGGCAGCCGGACTGACCACAAACCAGTGCACTTTGATCCCACAAGAGGGGATCGGAGTGCACTAGCCACATTACGCCGTCCTCTGCACGCACCGTCTTGGACAGCCAGCGTGCATGACCTGATCCCCTAGCGGGGTCACACGCTCAATCGACCGATTCGCTTTTTCAAATCGCTCTCTTCGGGAAATCCGTGCGTTGCCACTTTGATCTTGTGAATCTGGCGCAGAACAATACCCCGCCAGACTTGATCAAAAGTGTCTTTGGTGAAGCCGACCAATACTTCAAGATCGTCCAGAGCCATTGTTAGTGCAAGATTCACGGATTGAGCGCCCTTCCCCTGCTTGTTGCCGAGCTTAGCGTACGCCATCAGGATCTTGGCACGCTCGAGCGCGAACCTCATTCTCAGTCTGGAGTGCATGCCTAACCGAATGACTTCCCGCTCGGCGATTTGGAGACACTCCAAGGCCTGCTGAAGCGCCTCACCGAACTGCCTATCCTCATCAAGGCACGAATGCCGAACCATGGATGCCTCAAGCACTTGGAGCCCGGCGCGCTCGCGGGGGAATGAGGCCAAGTGCAAGCCCATCTCATCTGCGATGCGATGCGCCTGATGCCAAAACCAACCAGGCTGCTGTGCATACCGTCCGTCCGCCATTGTCTCGCCCGCCGTTGCTGCAGGGCGAGCAGCGCGAAGTTTGAGTTCCGCCAATCGCTCCAGCTTGAGGCAGACACGGATGAGGTTTCTGCCTGAATGCCCGCCCATTTGTGCGCTTCTTGCAGTGGGGTCCTTAAAGAGCAGACGTCGCCTAATCGTATCAGAAAGGTGGTAATGGGTCAGAGCATCCAGAAAATCGCTGGTGCTTGCCGACAGGAATTCCTTATCGCTACTCGCGAACTCCTTGAGCGAAAACATCCTCCCAGGATCGCCACCGCTCTTTGTACTCTGAGCCTCATTCACCCTTGTCCAATAGGCCAACTCCGCGCTCAAAGCGGCCACCTCGCCCACCCTATTCAGAGCATCACACGCCCAAGACAACTCGCTGTGAGTAAATCCTAACATTAGCTGATTGAGCCCCTCCTCGTTCACCATTCGCCGAGGACCGACTTCACCATTGCTGGTCTCAATTCTTTCATGAAGATTCTTCCTGGTTTTCTCAAGGAGCTCAAGAGCTCCCGCAAACCCGCGCGAGTTCTCGCTTGATCTGCGAGTGAACTCCTGCCTCAGCTGTTGGTACTGTTTTGCGTCATCTGACTGCGCACGGCTTATCTTGCAATCGAATACTCTCTTTTCAATTTTCCCGTCAAAGCCACTGCCAGCAACCTTGTTAGGATCAGGCGTGCTGCCCTCGATATTCCCGCCCCCATTGGCCCTTTCGTTGTCGGACTCCCAAAGTCGCGGCTCCCGGCTCAATTCCCCAATCGTCATGAAAGCTTGCAACAGCGCGACCCTGAACGAGCTCATGCGCTTGGACTGGCTGCTGATATCATCCATCCCCGCTAGAGTGGGGAGAGCATCCCCCATCTGCTCGCCCCAGGCGATCTGCGGCCAGGCCAACAGCTTCAGTATGTCGGCCTTCAGATGATCCGCCGCCCAAGCACGGGCCATGCGGTAGTCCGGCGCGCGCTCTAGGATCCGCTCATAGAGAAAAGAGTAGAGCTTGACCCAACGCTGCTGGGGGTTATCCGGCAACGCACGCTGCGCCCCGAGAAAACTCTCATCACCCGAACAGTTATCATCATAGCTTTGCAGCGCATGTGACCGCAAACTCGCTGCGCCGTGATAGAGGCACTCAAACAGACGCCCATACCGCCGCGGGGTCGGATCCCCCAAAACGTCCGTGTACCGCGCAACCTGCGCAAACTGATCCAGAGCCTCCTCGGCTAAAAGATGGTGCAAAAACTGGCGTTCGCCGGCCACCTCATGCAGGCGGTTCAGTACGGCTTCCTGGACTTCAGGAAACTCGAATTCGATCACCCGTTCCGATTGAATCTCTTCCTTTTCGCCACCAGGCCGGACATCCACGCGCGGCAGGTTCCGACGATGTTGGGCGCCCTCATCGCGAAAAACGCCGTCGAGACAATCCCATCGATAAAGCCCGAGAATGCCATGGCAGCTTTCGAGCATGTCCAAGATCGATCGATTTATCTTTGCTAGGCTGGGAGGTTCACCTCGGGCGCCCACCTCGTCTGTTACCCGGTAACCGCGCAGACCGCAAAAACGCTGAAACACCCGTGCCAAGGTACGCGGGCGCAAACCGCCAGGCGCCAAAGCGATGAGCTTGAAGAAAACCCACCAACTGGCCCTTTCCTCTTTGGATTCGCTTAGCGTTTTTAGAATGGCGGTGACTACGTGAGACAGGGCGGCTTGAACGTCGGCTTTTTTCGGAGGCTGCAGGCCACTTCCGCCGAGATTTAGCTTCGTCGCCACACTCAACGTTCCGAGAACACTCTCACTACCCTGAAAGCCTTCAAGACGCGCTTCCTTGATGAGTTTCTTAACCGCGATAACGTGACTTTCCTGAGCCTGCTTCAGCCCGGCCCAATCAGGTGACCTTCTTTCTCCCTGCGCGCCCGTCTGGTCCCCCTTGGAACGTAACGCCCCGATCGCCCAAATCTCGCCAGGACATTGGAGGCCGATCTGCTCCACCAACTGCCCAACGAGAGTGGGATGCGGGGCCGACACTTCAATCGAGATCCCATTGAGCGCCTTTAGGGCTGGATGGGAATCAAGTGGATGCAAAGACCCATCATGATTTGGCATGCCATATAAAGGTTGATTGGAGAAAACGACAAATCGCGACCGCCACTGACCTAAGCCCCCTTCAGCCCCCCCCTCAAGATCAGCGAAGAGCGGCGTGATCGGCATGCAGAGGCGCTCAATTAGCGACAAGACCTGATCATCGACAATGGCCCGTCGCAACGTCGCGAGGGTTTCGTCGACGTCTCCGGATACTTCCCTTTCGCTGGGCCTACGATATCCGTCAAACAGGATGATTGCGGGGTGCCTCGCCGAGATTCGGCGAATGGCGTCCACCATATCCGCCAAGTCATCATCGGAAAGGGGCCTTGCGCCCTCAACGGGCTCCGCCCATGGGGGGGGCGTCTGGGAGCCTTCGGCTGCAGCTTCGATCTTCAAGAAGAAGCGGTGAAGAGCACGGACCAAAAACGGATAGGTCGACTTGGCCTCCTGCACACTCCGCACACGGAGTGGCAGATAGTGAATCGGCAATGGGCATTTGAATCCTTGGCGATCAACCGCTCCCAGGTCGACGATTGGGCCACTTCCGGATTCCGTGCTGTCGCAATCGCCGTTTCTGGTCAGCTGCTGGGCCAGCGCGGTCAGCCCGCCCCACCGCCCAGAGCCATACGGATTGACGATCCGGAATGGGCTCTCGGCACTGAAAACTGCCTTGGCGATTTCCCTCAGTTGATTGTGGCGGCTATCAGGCACGCCATTTTCCGCCATCACAAAATTGAAGGTGCGACCTCTGACGTCATCCGCGGCCTCCCTCTCAAACCAGCACACGTCATCGCAGCCCCACAGAGGATTAAATGCAACTTCCTCTCGCGCTGCGCGGGGCGTAAGCAGCTTTTTCAGCTCTTCATAGGCGCCAGTCCCCTTGAGCGTGTTGTTATCAAAAATATCCGCCGGGCCTAGGTCAACGCTTTTTTTGCTCCAAAACCTAACAAGCGCACAGACGGACGCCCGAATAGAATATCCGTCATCACCAGGTTTGTTTCCGATTACTTTTTTGCCCTCGCCTTCACCCACCCCTCCAAGTTTTGCGGATATATCCTCAATATTGGAGAAACCTCCGCTTCTGAAAAATGGGTGAGGATTGGGGTATGTGAAGCGCGTCAATTTCGTCTTGATTAGCCCATCCTGGCTACAGTCCTTCAAGGCAGAGTCGTAAGCACTGGACGTGGTCAGGCTCTCAACAAGGTTCTTGTCTTTCAGTTCATCGCTCAGCTCCATGATTATCGCCTTTACGGCGATCATCACCATCCAAGGTTTAGGACTAACCTCCGCTGGCTTGACCGGGGTTCCGGGCCGATCCGCTAGAACCTCCGGTGGGAGCTTTACGCTCATCTTGGCGAGCGTGTTCACAACCTCTGTTAGGTTCGTGCCGCAGAGTGCCTCCCAAACCGCTCGGGTGTTTGTGAATTTGAAATAGGACCCACTTGCCACCTCCGTCACCCCCCGGTCTGAAGATCCTCATGCCGGCCGGAACTATAGGTTGACCTAACAGCGCGGCAATGTGATCCTCCGGCGGATTGTTTGGAGGTTCCCAGTTTCTGCGGCGGGCGCTGGCCTATTCTGAATTCTCCGGCTCCTCCCGCGCTCACCTTCGAAATTCGCAATAAGGCCGGTCGCACGCGCCTCCGCTGCGCGGAACTTTCGATAAATTCGCGTCGAACCGGCTTTTTTCCTGCTCCAACAACGCCCTGCAGCTGGTTGGCTGGCCTCCTCAACGAAGGAGCCTGCCGATGTTGAACCCCAGCTTTGGAACCAATGTCCCGTCGCGAATGCCACCGGCCGCGACGTGTCATATCGCGGCCAACCACCCCCAAACCGTTGCCGATCATTTTGCGCTGTTTCTGGCGACCTTTGCCGTCCAGCCTTACCTCCTTTTCTACATCACCAAGGAACAACTCGCCGCAGACGGCGCGCGCATCGGTTTCGTGCGAGACCCCGTTTCGGGGCACATGCTTTCGGCCGCGCGCGGCTCGATCGACATGACCCGCCCAGGCTCCGTGTTGATCAGCGCAGCAGTGACAACCCCATCAGCCCGCGGTCAGGGCCACATCGGCGCGGCCATTACAGCGCTGCGGCAATCATTCCAAAGCGACGATCCACAAACTCCGCTCAGTGCGCACTTGTATGTTCGCGTGCTCGCAGGTGATCCAAGCAACGCCATGAAGGCCTATCAGCGTATTGGCTTTATGCCGGTGGCCGTGGAATCCTGCGCCATACTGGGCACAGAAGCAGATTTGCATCTCACGGAAACCGCGGACCGCGACGGGAAGTATCAGCGGCTCTTGATGGAAGCGCCTCCCCTGTTCTCGGACGCCACGGCGCAAGGTTGAGAAAGCGGTAGCACAGGCAAGCTAACCCGGGGCCAAGCGCTTTCGACTTTACCACGACCCTCGCTTCAGAGACTGGGGCCGCTTCAATGGCAAGAGCGCGCCAGAGAGAACACAACTTTGGCCATTCGACTGATCCCACCCCATTGAATCGGTCCAAAGCGAGTAAGAGCTTTGGAGAAGAAAATCATGGCCAAGCAGAAGCGGCATTGCCCGGAAGAGATCGTGGCGAAGCTCCTGCAGGTGGACGTCTTGACGGGTCAAGGCAAGTCGATTGCCGAAGCGATCCGTGCGATCGCGGTGACTGAGCCCACCTACTACCGCTGGAAGGCGGAATATGGCGGTCTGAAGCTCGACCAGGTGCGGCGGCTGAAGGAACTTGAGCTTGAAAACGCACGCCTGAAGAAGGCTGTCGCCGATCTGACGATCGACAAAATGATCCTCACGGAAGCGATGCGGGGAAACTGATCAGCCCCGAACGGCGACGGCGGTGCGTGGATCAGGTGAAAGCGGCGCTGGCCGATAAAAAGGTCAGCGAGCGGCGCATCTGCGCCGTGCTCGGCCAGCACCGGTCCACGCAACGCCGTGTTCCGATCACGCCCGACGACGAAGTGCAGCTGACCGCGGACATCGTTGAATTGGCAACGACCTACGGTCGGTACGGCTATGAGCGGATCACCCACCTCCTGCGCCATGCGGGATGGGCGGTGAACCGCAAGCGCGTCTATCGGATCTGGCGCCGTGAGGGGCTGAAAGTTCCGCAAAGGCAGCCCAAACGCGGGCGGCTATGGCTCAACGATGGCTCGTGCGTGCGGTTGCGTGCGGAGCGCGCCAATCACGTCTGGGCTTGGGATTTTGTCGAATGCCGAACGCATGACGGGCGAAAGATCCGTATGCTGTGTGTTGTCGATGAATTCACGCACGAGTGCCTCGCAATCCGGGTGAAGCGAAAGCTCAACAATGCTGACGTCATCGAGACCCTGGCGGACATCATCCTCTCGCGTCGCGCGCTGCCCGAATTCATGCGGTCCGACAATGGCCCTGAATTCATCGCCAAAGCGCTGCGCAAATGGATCGGAGAGATCGGCGTGAAAACAGCCTACATCGAAAAAGGATCGCCCTGGGAGAATGGGTTCGTGGAATCGTTCAACGCCCGACTGCGCGATGAACTGCTCAATGGCGAAATTTTCTACACGCTGTCAGAAGCGCAGGTCGTCGTTGAAGCGTGGCGTCGGCACTTTAACGCGGTGCGTCCGCACTCGTCTTTGAAGGGACGCCCGCCAGCGCCGGAGAGCATCACCTTCCCCCCTGCGCAGGGGATCAGGCCCTGGTTGGCAAAGAAGCAGGGGGCAAACGAGCAAAGGCTGGCGGAAATCCCGCCGGCACACTAACACTGGCGGTGGACCGATCAGTGGGGGGGCAATCACGCCCTCTGCGCGTTTGAGGCCCTTCCCTCTCGGACTTCGCGCTTTTGGAAAAGGATGCACTAATCACAAGTCCGCGGTGAACAAAGCCAAAGCGCGGCGATGCTCACGCAATACCCGAGAAAGGGCGCGCGCCTTATCGCGCTGGCGACCCTTGTCAGGATTCTGCGCAACGCGGCGCTTGCCTTGTTCAGTTTTTGGGCCGGTTGACGCCTCCCAGGGTCGCCAACGCCTGATCGCCCGTGACTGCGCCCGTCGTTGCTCCGGTGTCCACGTCCTTGCCATCCGCCGATAATAGTTTGCTCGGCGGAAAATCAAAAGGGCCCGCGTCCGCGCCCGCAACTGTGGGAAGGATCGGGCCCGGAGTTGTCGGCACAGTGTTGTTCACTTGTTGGGGGCCGTGGGCAACATTCATTTGCATGTTGCGGGCGAGGACCGCCGGCCCGTGTTTCAACGTCGCCAGCGCCTCTATAGCAAGCCGACTCTGCGCCTGCGCCTTCAGCCCGAGCCGCATGACGGTTTCCATTTGCTGTATCCATTCCTGCGCCATCGCCCTTTCCACAAGGCGCACGTAAAGCGATTGCAGGCTGATCGCCTGCGTCATCAACATTCCCTCTGCCGTGGACATGTCCCCATCGTTCACCGCCCGCTGGAGGGCGCGCATCTCGGCGAGCATCCCATTCCCATCCATATAGCCGCCGAAAGAACTGTTTCCCTCGGCCGCATTGATGACCCGACAGGCAGCGGTTTCAGGAGCGAGGATCTGTTTGGCGACTTTTCGTGCGTGCTGCTCCTGCGTGTCGCCGTGCACGAGGTTTAGCGGCAGGGAGCGGGTTGGCTGATACTCAGGCGCCGCGGGCGGTGCGGGCGCCTTGGCCCTCGCTTTGCGGGGGCGTTTGGTCATGTCCAAAACTCCAGCTGTTTCGGGTTTGAAAGAATGCGGGATCGCCGCCGATGCGGGCGCGCGCTCCCCAGAGGCCGCTCGGCCCGGACGGCGCGCGCCTCTGCGGCCCGTGAG
>VYLN01000168.1_pt1 | contig 12784 bp, 14 predicted proteins | sample 5109471 | NCBI WGS metagenome assembly VYLN01 (sample SAMN12291806, study PRJNA351875) | freshwater metagenome | isolation source: freshwater lake | place: USA: Michigan, Lee Lake | collected 2013-08-06 | reverse complement strand
CCTCGTAGCCAAACCCGTACAGAGTTTCGAGCGACTGGCGGACCGCGGGCGGAGCGAAGCGGCTTGCCAGCCACCGGTCTTCATCGACCCGCCGCACAACCCCGCCTCCAGAGGCGTCAGCGGCGGGCGACTCCTGGCCCTCTCCCGCGCCGCCCAGCGACCGCGACGCCAGGGCCGGCGCCTGCACCAGGCCAGCCGAAAGTGGCGGCGCCAAAGGGGCTTGCCCCTCCGGCCCGGCTACGGCGTCTGCGGCTTCTGCCGCGCGCCACGCAGCGCCTTCACCTTCCGCCATTGTCGGCCTCATCTCGCCGCAAGAGTGAACGCCCGCTATATAGGGCTTGCGCGCCTCGCGCCAGCGTTCGCCCATGTGTGGGGGTGCGGCGAGGCCTCATTCCGGTGGATACCCACCAGCCCTCACGGAGCCTGTCCATGCCGTTCACGCTAAATCCCCTTCCCTACGCGAAGGAAGCCCTTCAGCCACACATCTCAGCCAACACGTTCGAGTTCCATCATGGCAAGCACCATCAAGCTTACGTGAACAATCTCAACAAGTTGATCGACGGAACCCCCCACGCGACCGCGTCGCTGGTGGAGATCATCAAGGACAGCGCCGGCGACCCCGCCAAGGCCGGCGTCTTCAACAACTCCGCCCAGGTTTGGAACCACGACTTCTTCTGGGCCTCCATGAAGCCCCAGGGCGGCGGCCAGCCGACCGGCGACGTGGCCGATCTGATCCAATCTTCCTTTGGCGGCTATGGCGCCTTTGCAGAAGCTTTCTCGCAGGCCGCGGCCACCCAGTTCGGCTCCGGCTGGGCCTGGCTGGTGGCCAAAGGCGGCAAGCTCGAAATCCGCAAAACGCCCAACGCCGAAACGCCCCTGACCGAGGCCGGCGCCACGCCGCTTTTGACCCTCGATGTCTGGGAGCACGCCTACTATCTGGACTACCAGAACCGGCGCCCGGACTTCATCAAGACGTTCCTTGACCATCTGGCCAACTGGGACTTCGCCAACGCCAATCTGCGCGCGGCCTAATCCCTTTTGAAAAACCCATGAACGGCAAAACGCCCCGACCATCCGGTCGGGGCGTTTCTGTTTTCAGAGCTGCCGCCTCACAGTGAAGGACTAAGGCGCGGAAGCGGCGGCGTTTTCAGCGGCGGCCTTCTGCTTGGGATCGTCCCAGCCGCGCTTCACGCCCCAGATCAACAGGGCCGGCGCGGCCACATAGATCGACGAATACGTGCCGATCACGATCCCGAAGAACATGGCGACCGCAAAGCCGAACAGCGCCTCGCCCCCCAGCCAGATCAAACCCGCCAGCGCCATGAGCGCGGTGATGCCGGTCATGATCGTGCGCGACAGCGTTTCGTTGATCGACAAGTCGATCAGCTCGCCTAGGGGCATCTTCTTGTATTTGCGCAAGTTTTCCCGGATCCGGTCGAACACGACGACCGTGTCGTTGATGCCGTAGCCAATAATGGTCAAGAGCGCCGCGATGATGGTCAGGGTGAACTCGATCCGAAAGATCGAGAACATCCCAAGCACCAGAAGCACGTCGTGGAACAGGCCCAGGATCGCGCCCAGGCCGAACTGCCACTCGAACCGGAACCAGATATAGACAAGCATCATCACGATCGCGAGGCCAAGCGCGGTCAGGCCGCCGACGAACAGCTCCTCCGACACTGCCGGTCCCACGACCTCGGTTCGCGTGAACTCCACCTCCCCGAGCAGCCCTCGGATCTCGCCCTTCACCTGATCGGCCACATCCGCGGGGCTTGAACCTTCCGGGCTCTCAAACCGGACCAGCGCATGGTTGGGGTCGCCGAAGTTCTGCACCTGGACGTCGCCGAGGCCCAACCCGCTGACGGTCTCCCGCAAGGCGTCGATCGGCACGGGCGCATCGTCTTCAAGCTCAATCAGGGTACCGCCTCTAAAGTCGATGCCGAGATTGAAGCCCTGGGACAGGACATAGCCCACGCGCTCCACCGGCCCCCCTGTGCCCTCGTTGTAGAGCGCGATGGGGCTTTCCCGGAGCCCCCCGGTGAACATGGCTGCCAGCGACAGCGAACAGCCCACTACCGACAGGATGCCGAAAAGCACGGCGAAGGACACGAACTTGAAGTTCGTCCTCTTGGGGATCAGCTTGATCAGCGGCCACCAACCCATCACACGCGCTCCTTCAGATCGGCAAGGTCTTGGGCCGCGCGAGGCGGAACCAAAGGGCGACCAAAATTTGCGTCACAAGCACCGCGGTGAACACCGAGGTGATGACGCCCAAGGACAAGGTCCAGGCGAAGCCCCGCACGGGGCCTGCGCCGAACTGGAAGAGAATCATGGCCGCCAAGATCGTCGTCAGGTTGGCGTCGATGATCGTGACCATGGCCCGGGAGAAACCGGAGTCGATCGCGATGGCGGGTCCTCGCCCGTTCAAGACCTCTTCCCGCATCCGCTCATAGATCAAAACATTGGCGTCCACCGCCATAGCCATGGTGAGGATCAGGCCCGCGATTCCGGGCAGAGTAAGGGTCGCCCCAACCAGCGACATCCCCGCCACCAGCAACGTCATGTTAACAATGAGCGCGATGCAGCCGAAAATCCCGAAGAGGCCGTAGGCGAGCCCCATGAACAGCAACACCCCGCACGCCGCGAAAATCCCGGCCTGGATGCCGTCCTCGATGGCGTCCTGCCCGAGCCCCGGCCCAACCGAGCGCTGCTCGATCACTTCCAAAGGAGCGGGCAACGCCCCTGCCCGCAGCAACAGCGACAACTCCGCCACCTGCTCGGCGGTAAAACTGCCCGAAATCTGCCCCGAGCCGCCCACGATGGGCTCCCGGATGACGGGAGCGCTCAGGACAAGGCCATCCAGAACAATAGCGAAGCGTTGCCCGACGTTCTCAGTGGTGTAGCGGCGGAAAATCTGGGTGCCTTCACTGTCGAGGCGGAAATTCACCACCCAGCCGCCGTTCTGCGTGTCCTGGCCGGACCGCGCTGAAGTGAGGTTCCCCCCCTCCATCCGCGGGCGCGCTCGCACCGCTTCCATGCCGCCGTCCTGGCTCGGCAAGGCGATGGTGCCCATTGGGAGAGGCCGGCCCTCGGCGATGTCTAGCGGGCTGACGCGAGAGTCCACCTCATGGAAGGTCAAAGCCGCCGTCTGCCCGATCCGCTGCTTTAACAGCTCTGGGTCATTCATCCCCGGCGCCTGCACGTTGATCCGGTCTTCCCCCCGGCGGGTGATCGAGACTTCGCTCGTGCCGGTGGGGTCGATCCGGCGACGGATGACCTCAATGGCTTCCCCGATCGCCTGCCGGCGCAGCAGTTCCAGCGCCCGTTCCGTGATCCGCCCTTCGATCACCCCATCAGGAGTGGTCGTAAAGGCGATATCGGGCGTGGTGGCCCCAAAGCCGCCGGCCGCCACCTGGGTGACAATGCTTTCCAGGGCCTCAAGCGCCCGGGTCTGGTCACTCGGCTCCAACAGACGGATCGCAGCGGTTTCCCCGTCCGCCCCGATGATCTCAAAATCGATTGGATCGCCCGGCGCGTCGGCGAGCGCCGTCTCCATGTCGTTGACGATCTTCTCAAGCCTGCTTTGAACCAGGGCAGGGGTGTCGATCTCCAGCAGGAGATAGGAGCCCCCCTGCAGATCAAGGCCCAGATTGACGCCGGCCTTGGGCATGAAGGCCGGCAAAGCCTCACGCTGCGCCGGGGTCAGAAAGCTCGGGATGGCGAACAACACGCCAAGCACGGTGACAACCGCCACCAAAATGATGCGCCAACGGGCAACTGCGAGCATGACCGCTCCTTGGAACCGGGACCAAAACCGACGCTGTCGGCGCTAAGCGCTTGGCGAGGCTCAGCTCTTCTCCGCTTTGGAATCGTTCGCCGGCGTGGGCTCGGTCTTGTTGCGCACGTCAGCGATCATGCCGCGAACCACACGCACTTCGACGTTCTGCGCAAGCTCCAAGCGCACTTCATCGTCGGTGACGGAGCGAATTTTGCCGATCAGGCCGCCGGAGGTCACAACCGTATCGCCCCGCTTCAACCCCGCCAGCATTTCTTGAATGGCCTTCTGGCGCCGCAGCTGCGGGCGGATCAGCAAGAAATACCAGATCACGAAAAGCACGCCCATCATGATCAGGAAGGCGATATTCTGGTCCATTACAGCGGTGTCCTCAGCGCAAAAGAATGGGGCCCCCGCGTGGTCAAACGAGCCCCAAAAGAGCGCCGTTTGGCGTTCTGCCGATCACACGCAAGAACGAAGGTTGCGCGGTATATAGAAGCTTTGCGGCGCGACGCAATCGGCCCACGCCGCACGGGCGGCCGCCAAGGAAAGAGGCGTATGAGCACCAACCAGGCGATTCTCGAGCGCATTGCCGCGGCGTTGGAGCGGATGGCCCCGCCCCCGCAGGCCTTCGCCCTGGAAGACGGGGATCGCTTCGTCTGGCGCCCGGGCGCCCGGCGGCTGGAACCGGTCGCGGTTGCGCAACCGCTGCCGCTCGACCTTTTGAAAGGCATGGAAGACCAAAAGGAAGCTCTGCTGGCCAACACCTGCGCCTTCGCCGCAGGCCGCCCCGCCAACCACGCCCTTCTTTGGGGCGCCCGCGGCACAGGCAAGAGCGCTTTGGTGAAGGCGGCGGCAGCGGCCACGCCTGGGCTAAAGCTTGTCGAAGTTCCAGCCTCAGCCCTCGCGGACGCTCCCGCCCTGGTGGAAGCGCTGGCGGCTTCGCCCCATCGGGTGATTCTCTTTCTCGATGATCTCGCCCTTGAGCCGGGGGATGCAGCCCTTAGGGCCTTGAAGCCCGCCCTCGATGGGGGCCTCGCCTCCGGCCACGAAGGGGTGATCGTCTACGCCACCGCCAACCGGCGCCACATCGTCAGCGGCGCCAGGGGCGACGCCCGGAGCGACCCCACCAACGCAGACGCAGAGCAGGAGCGGTTGTCCCTCTCAGACCGCTTCGGCCTGTGGCTGGGTTTCCACCCCATCGACCAGCCCACCTATCTGGAGATCGTGTTCGCCTACGCGGCGCATTTCGGCCTGGAGGTGGAGCCCGAAACTCTGCGGGCGGAGGCGCTCGCCTGGGCCATGGGTCGGGGCGCGCGATCAGGGCGCACGGCCTGGCAGTTCGTCACCGCCCGCCGCGCTTCCAGCGGCTAAAGCGCGCTTACGGCGCCGCGAGCATCGTCGCCGGGTCCCGCGCCGCCCCGTTTTCGCGCACCTGAAACAGCACCCGCTGCGTTGACGCCAAAGCCAGCGTTTGCCCCTGCGTCACCCGCTGGCCCTCATCCACCTGAAAGCCGGTGACAAAGCCGACGGTTGTGACCAAGCCGCCCCCGTGATCCACAATCACAAGGCCTCCAAGGGCCGACGGCCCCTCGCCGGCAAACAAAACCCGCCCATCCGCCGCCGCCCGCACAGCGTCACCGGGGCTTGCCGCGATGTCGATGGACTGGGCGCGGCCCCCCGGCGCTTCCGCCCCAAAGGCGGAGACCACCTCGCCCGCCACCGGCCAAGCGAGACGCCCCGAGGACCGGACCCCGGTCGCCGCGGAAGGCGGCGTCGGTGCAGGGGATGACGTGGGGGATGGCGCTGCGGCGACCTCTACCCCTCTCGCCCCGGCAGGCAGGATCAGCCGATCGCCTGGCCGAAGCACGTAAGGCGCAGTCAATCGGTTAAGCAGCGCCAGCGAGCGCAGATCCACGTTGTAGCGGCGCCCAATCGCGGCCAGCGTCTCTCCGGACCGCACCGTGTGCACCGCCGGCGGCGGCAGGATCAACACCTGCCCCGGCTCCAGCCGGAAGGGCGCCGTCAGCTGGTTGGCCTCGATCAGAGCGCGCAAAGGCGTCTGCCGGCGCGAGGCGATGGTGTAGAGGGTCTCGCCCGCCGCCACGACATGGGCCGGATCGGGGTTGCGGGGGTCGTAGGGTTGGGCGTCTTCCGGCTGCAGCGCCCAGGTCGAGAGGGGCGCGCCCTCGCCCTCCCAGGCAGGCTCAGAGGAAGACGGCGGCGCCACGACGGCGGGCGGCGGGCGATCGCTTAAAACCGGGCGCTCAATCGGCGCAGGCCCATTCGGCCGAATCAACGGCGGTGGCGCTGACGGACCGCCTGCGCCCCGATAATCCACCGGCGCAGGGCCACCCCCTGCTGCGCAGGCGACAGCGGCTCCCGCCGACAGCATGATCATCACAGAACGCGCGCGCATCCCGCCATCATTGCCCCCGACTCAAGCCCAGACTCAAGGTCGAGACTCAAGGTCCAGAGCACTCCTCTCCGGGCAAAACCGGGCCCTCGCTCAAAGGAGCAAACTCCACCGGCCCCAAGTCCTGCCCAGGCCCGAGGCCCCCTTCCGAACCGACAGCCCACAGCATCAGGCGGATGCCCGTCGGTCCCTGCTGGGGCGCCAGGATCAAAGCGCCCGGCGCTGCCTGCGCCAACAAGGCCTGCGGCACCGCAGATAGCGCCCCGTTCACGATGATCCGGTCATAAGGAGCTGCCCCCGGCCAGCCCTGCCGGCCATCGCCGAGATGAGTCTGCGCCGGATCAAGCCGCAGCTTCCCGAGCGCCGCGCGCGCGTCCGTCACCAAGCGCGCATGGCGATCCACGCCGGTCACTTTCACCGCGATCTGGGCGATCACGGCGGTCTGATAGCCAGAGCCGCAGCCGATCTCGAGGACCCGCTCACCCCCAGACAGGTTCAGCGCGCTCACCATCCGCCCAACAAGCGAAGGCTTGGTCATGGTCTGCCCACAGGGCAGCGGCAGGTTCACATCATCAAGGGCCAAAGCCGCCATATGCTCCGGCGCAAAGGCCGCCCGCGGTGTGCGTTCCATGGCCGACAGCACCTTGGGCGCGGTCACCCCCGCCTGGCGCATCTCCAACACAAAGCGCATCAGGCGCTGATCGAGACCCCCCTCCCGCATCAGGCGCCTGCCTTGGGAAACCACGCGCTTAAGGGCGCAAGGGCGGCCTCATGGGTCAGATCGATATGCAACGGCGTCACCGCGATCCGCCCCTCATAAATCGCCCGCAGGTCAGTGCCTTCGGGCGGGCTCGACAAGCGGCCATGAAAGCCGAGCCAGTAATAGGTTTCCCCCCGCAGGTCCGTGCGCTTGTCGGCATAGATGATGTGCTGATCCCGAAAGCCCTGCCGCGTCACCTCAATGCCCGCGACGTCCTGCGGCTCCCGGTCGGGGAAGTTCACGTTCATGACGACGCCTTCCGGCCACCCGGCATCGAGGAGGATTTTCACCACCACCGGGCCATGGATGCGGGAGGTCTCCCAGGGGATCGGCGCTGCGCCGCGAAACCCTTTGGCTTGCGACAGCGCGATGGATTTCACCCCCAGCTGCATCCCCTGCATGGCCCCGGCGATGGTGCCGGAAAAGGTCACGTCCTCAGCTATGTTTTGCCCCCGATTGACGCCAGAGAGCACCAGATCCGGCGGACCGTCCGTCATCAGCTCCTGCAGCGCCAGCAGCACGCAGTCTGTGGGGGTGCCGGTAACGGCGAACCGCTTGGCGCCCGCTGCCCGCACCCGGATGGGCGCGGTCAGCGTCAGCGCCCGCGACGCGCCGGACTGCTCGGTCTCCGGCGCCACGACCCAGACATCGTCCGAGATCGTCCGGGCGATATGCTCCAGCACCTCAAGGCCCGGGGCGTGGATGCCGTCGTCGTTGGTGCAGAGAATGCGCATGAGTGATTCCAAAAACTGGGCCGAAGGCTAACACATCTCCCCCCGCTCAGCGGGGGGAGTGCGACGACGTCGCGAGGGGGGCTTTTGTTTGCGGCCACCCAATGCCCCCTCCGCGAGGCTAAAGCCTCGCACCTCCCCCGCGGGCGGGGGAGGACGTCAGCCCCGCTCAATCCGGGTTTTGCCGCCCATGTAGGGCACGAGCGCCGCCGGGATGCTGATCGAGCCGTCCTCGTTCTGATAGTTCTCCAGCACCGCCACCAGCGTGCGCCCGATCGCCAGCCCCGAGCCGTTGAGCGTGTGCACGAACTCAGGCTTTGCCCCCTCGCCCCGCCGGAAGCGGGCGTTCATACGCCGGGCCTGGAAATCCCCGCAGTTCGAGCAGGAGCTGATCTCCCGGTAGGTGCCTTGGCTGGGGAGCCAGACCTCCAGGTCGTAGGTTTTCTGCGCGCCGAAGCCCATGTCGCCGGTGCACAGCAGCATGGTGCGGAACGGCAACTCGAGGCGCTTCAGCACCTCTTCGGCGCACTGGGTCATGCGCTCGTGCTCTTCGCGGCTGTCTTCAGGCCGCGTGATCGAGACAAGCTCCACCTTCCGGAACTGGTGCATCCGGATCATGCCGCGGGTGTCCCGGCCCGCAGAGCCGGCCTCAGAGCGGAAACACGGGGTGTCTGCGGTCATGCGCAGGGGCAGCATGCTCTCATCGAGGATTTGCTCGCGGACGATGTTGGTGAGGGAGACCTCCGCCGTAGGGATCAACCAATGCTCGGCGCCCGCGCGGAACTGATCGTCGAAGAACTTCGGCAACTGTCCGGTGCCGAACATCGCCTCGTCCTTCACAAGATACGGCGGGCTCGTCTCTTGATACCCATGCTCGCCCGTCTGCAGATCGAGCATGAACGCGCTCAAAGCGCGCTCCAGCCGCGCGAGGTCCTTCTTCAAGACCACAAACCGCGCCCCGCTCATCCGCGCGGCGGCCTCAAAATCCATCATCCCCAGCGCTTCGCCGAGCGTCACGTGGTCGGCGGACAAATCCACCCCTGGCGGGCCGGCGCCTTGGCCCTTGTACCAACGCCGCTGTTCGATGTTGCCGTGCTCATCCGCCCCGTCCGGCGCTTCGACAGCAGGCAGGTTCGGCAGCCCCGCGAGAATGTCGTGCAACTCGCCCTCAAGGCGCGCTTCCTCCGCCCCCGCCTCTTCGATCACCGCCTTCAGACGCGCGACCTCTTCCATCAGGCGCGATGCTTCCGCTTCGTCTTTCTTGGCTTTGGCGGCGCCGATGGCCTTGGAGGCGGCGTTGCGGCCGGCCTCGGCCTCTTGCTTCTTGGTTTTGGCCGCGCGCAGAGCCTCATCCAGCGGCAGGATCGCATCAACCTTGGCGCGCACCTCATCAGACAGCGATCGCCGGCCCAACGCAGCCTTGAACGCCGCGAAATCGTCGCGGATCGCCTTGATGTCGTGCATGACGCCGTTCCCCTGCTTGTGGCGCGCAGGGCTATTCCGCGGGGGCGGTTTGCCCCGACGCCTGCTCCGCCGTCGCTTTGTTCTTCTGAATCAGAAGCACGATCCAGATTGAAATTTCGTAGAGCAGGTAAACCGGGATGGCCATCAGCGCCATCGAGATCACGTCCGGTGGGGTGACGCAGGCGGCAAACGCCGCGATGCCGACAATGGCGTAGCGCCGGCCCTTCCGCAGCATGGAGGCGTTCACCACCCCCATCCGGCCCAGGAGCGCCAAGACCACCGGCATTTGGAAGCAAAACCCGAAGGCCAACATCAGCGTGGTGACAAGCGTCAGATATTCCGTCACCCGCACGTTGAGCTCGATCAGCACCGGCCCCTGATCCACCGTCAGGCCCAGCGCGAACTGCATCGCGAACGGCAGCGCGACGTAATAGACAAAGCCCGCGCCCAAGAGGAACATCACCGGCGCCGCCAGCAGGAACGGCAGAACCGCCTTGCGCTCGCGCTTGTAAAGGCCAGGCGCCACAAAGGCGTAGAGGTGGTAAGCCACCACCGGGAACGCGAGAATGATCCCCGCGAACAGCGACAACTTCAGGTTGGTCATGAAGGTTTCAAACGGGCCTGTCGCCTGCAGGCTGATCGTCACTTCATCGATCGGTTTGCCCTCTTTGTGGGCCACCGCCGCAAGATACGGGTTCACCAGGAACACATAAATCCGCGTGGCGAAGGCGTAGGACAGCATCGTCCCCGCGATCACCGCCCCGCAAGCCCACAACAGCCGGGTGCGAAGCTCAAACAAATGCTCCAGCAGCGGCGCGCGGCTGGCTTCGACTTCATCTTCTTCCGGTTCGGCGGTGCGGCTCATGGGGCGCTCCCCACCGAGCGAGAAGGCTCGGGCGCGGGCGCAGCTTCCAGCACGGGGGCCGGGGTCGCCTCGGCGGCGGGGCCAGGGTCTGGCGGCAGCGCCGGTAGGGCTGGCGGCACGGTCTGCGCCTGCACCGTCGCCACCTTCGGCGCTGGGCTGACGGACTGGCGGATATCCCGGTCCAAATCCCGGAAGGGCTGACGCAGATCATTCAGCGGATTGGCCCGCCGCAAGGCGTCCACTTCCCGCTTCAACTCATCAAGCTCCGCCTGCCGCGCAAGCTCATCAAAGCCCGTCCGGAACTCCTGCGCCATGCCCCGCAAGCGGGCCATCCAGCGGCCCATCTTGCGCATCATGAGGGGCAGGTCTTTTGGACCCACCACCAGAAGCGCCAGGACCCCAAGCGCCAAGATTTCCGTGACGCCAAGACCGGGCAGCATGGCCTAACGCCTTTCGTGGCTAAGCGAGCGCGCCCTCAGGCGCCGGTGCGGTCGTCGGTGCGGGCGCCGGCGTTGTCCTGGGGCGGGGTCTGGGTCGGCAACTGCCGCGGCGCCTCTGGGGCAGCGTTTTCAGCCTGCTGCGCGCGGCCCTCGTCCATGCCTTTGCGGAAACCGCTGATGCCTTTGCCGAAATCCTCCATGATGGAAGACAAACGGCCGGGCTTGCCGAACAGCAAGAACGCCAAACCCAACACGATCAGAAGGGGAAGCCAACCGGGGAGATGCATCGTCGTCCTTTCCTGCGGCGCGGCTCGGGCTGACGCCCTGCCCGCCGCGAGATCAAAATGTGCTACCGCCTACTATATAGGCCCGGATTGAAGCGCCGTCATCGCACATCAGCCCAAACGCCGAAAGGGGCGTTCGGCGCCGCCATCAGCCCACCTTCAAGCCCACATCGGGCCCAAGGAGCGTGCGCAACCGCCACCATGCCTCGGCGGCGTCGAAATCCTCCGGCGCAAGCCGGGCGACGGACTCCACCGCTTGCGCCCGGGCAAGCGCCGGGCCGGCCAGCAAGGGCGTCGCCTCGGCGGTCTCCGCCATCTCCGCCACAACGCCGCTGCATTGGATCACAAGGTCGCAACCCGCCGAGAATGCCGCGCCGGCCTTCTCCCCCAGGTTTCCCGCAAGCGCCTTCATGTCGAGATCGTCGCTGATCAAAAGGCCTTGAAAACCGATCTCGGTGCGGATGAAGTCGATCACGACAGGCGATTGCGTCGCCGGCCGGTCCGGATCAAGGGCGGCATAGACGATATGCGCCGTCATCGCGGCCTCCGCCTGGGGCGCCAGCACCCGGAATGGGGCGATGTCGGCGGCAAGCGCGTTCATCCCCTCCCCCACGTGCGGCAGGGCGAAGTGGCTGTCCACGTCCGCCCGGCCATGCCCCGGCATATGCTTGATGCAGCCCGCCACGCCGCCTTCGCGCAAACCCTGCAGCGCCGCGCCTCCAAGAAGAGTCGCGGTGTGGGCGTCCAAGCCAAAGGCCCTGTCCCCGACAATCGGATCAGAGCCATCGGCGGGCACATCAAGAACCGGGGCGAAATCCCCGTTCACCCCAATCGCCTTCAACTCATGGGCGATCAGCCGGTAGCCGAGCCACGCGGCTTCAAGACCCGCCTCAGGGTCCTTCCCGTAAAGCGCCCCATAGCGCAGGGCCGCCGGCCATACGGGCCAAGCCGGCGTCTTCAGACGGGCCACCCGACCGCCCTCCTGGTCGATCCAGATGACGGCGTCATGCCCGCAGGCCTCCCGCAGCGCCTGCGTCAGCGCCCGCACCTGCCCCGGCGTCTGGCAGGCCTCGCGGAACAGGATCAGGCCCCAGGGCTGGGCCTCCCGCAGGAAGGCCTTCGTCTCAGGGGTGAGAACCGGCTCCCGGATCCCGAAGGCGCAGGCCCGCATCATTCCCGCTCCACCGCCATGCAGTCTTAGCCCATCGCCCGCATTCGGGCGCAGAACCGGGCGGCGTTCTCCCGGTCCGGGAAATACCCCACCCGCACCCGCAGATAAACGCCCCGGGCGCCCAAATCGGCGCGCTGCACGTCCATCCGCGCGTCGGCGAACAGGTCCGGAGCGCGGTCCGCCAGCCGCCGCCACAAAGGCGCGATGCCATCCTCGGACTGGAGCGCCGCGATCTGGGCCACAAACGGACCATTGTTCGCAAAGGTGGGCGGACCAGTCGGCGCCTCAAGGGCTGCGGCCTCTTCCGCCGTCAGCGGCTCCTCCGGCCCCTCTGTGAAGCCTTCGATGGCGGGCGCGTCCGCTGTTCGGAGCTGATCTTCGACCGGGGTCGGCGCGTCCTCAGCGCCTGGTCCAGGCTCCTTGAAGCGGTCCTGCGCGGGCGCAACGCGGATAGGCCCGCCCCCCGTCCCGTCGTCATAGGCGCGCCACAAAAAGGCCCCCGCCCCCACCACCAGGGCGCACAGGAGAACATAGATCATCAGCGGCCGCCGCGGACCGTCGTCGTCGGCATCGCGGCGGCGACCTGGGCTGCGCGCCCGGGTATCGCGCTGCTGCGTCTGAGGCGTCGGGGTCAACCCCCGCCGATCATGCTTGCCCATCAGCCGCCATCCTTAAGCCTTGGCCTTCCCAAAAGGGATGCCCCCATCCCCGGAAGCGACCAGAATCGCTCCCAGAGCTGAGTATACACCCCCTTAACGGGTTCAGGCGCGGTCGAAGCTGAACAAGCGGCCATGCTCTTCGATGGCGTAATCGTCGGTCATGCCGCCGATGTAATCGCAGATGCGCCGCGCCACGAGGCTGCGCGGCTGATCTGCCAG
>VYLN01000627.1_pt1 | contig 12844 bp, 11 predicted proteins | sample 5109471 | NCBI WGS metagenome assembly VYLN01 (sample SAMN12291806, study PRJNA351875) | freshwater metagenome | isolation source: freshwater lake | place: USA: Michigan, Lee Lake | collected 2013-08-06 | reverse complement strand
GATAGAGAGGTGCGTAGTTCACCCAAGGAGAATCAATCTCTCGAAGTAAAAGTGAAGGGAATTTCTGAAATGGAATTCAGTCTGTCTATATTTGACTATACTTTTACTAACTATTAATATGTCCAATTTTGTTTCGTCTGTAGGGTGTAGGTTCCGTCGCGTACCTTGACCCGATGGGGGATCAGCTTCAGGTCTCGGAAGATATTAGCTTGGTGTTGTAGGGCTGCCAGAGAGCGATCGTCGATCGGGATAATGGCACGTTCAGAGGCCCGTTGTTCGAGATTATTGACGATCGCCGGATCGAGCTCGTGGTGAGCTGCCAAGCGTCTCGTCGCCTCTAACTCCTGTTGTTTCGCCCACGCGCCCGCCTCGTTCACCTCTTCTAAAATCACCTTCAGTACATCGGGATAATCCCGCACCAATTCGGGAACCGCATAATAATAGGTCGGCACTTCTAGAGAGGCGTTTTCCCCAAAGATACTCTCTAGATCGGCCACCGATCTTCCTGGATAGGTGCGCGTCTCGGTGGGCGAGTAGGGAACCCACACCACCCAAGCGTCGATCTCACCGCAACGAAAAAGCACCAGTGCTTCCGGTTGAGTCGCATACACCGGTTCGATATCGCTTAATTCGAGATTCACTCTCATCAGTGCGCGGATGAGGACGTAATGGGCGCTCGAACCCCGATCGAAGGCGATTCTTTTTCCTTTTAAATCCGCCAAGGTCTGTATTGGCGAATCCTCCGGTACGAGAATCGCCTGACCTTTCGGGGCGGTATATTTTTCCTTGGCTACCCGGACGAAGACGTGTTCCGCCGCTTGGGAGAAAATACTCGCCGTACCGCCACCACCGCAGAAGTCGATCGTTCCGTTGCTCAAGGCCTCGATCAGAGAGGAAGCGGCCAGAAAACTCGTCCACGTGACCGTCACCCCAAAGGGTTTTAAGCGTCTTTCGAGAAAGGCCTGGGCGCGGAGAACTTCCAGATTGGTCATACCCTCGGGATAGCCGATCTTGAGGGTTCCTAGCCGCCGCGCTTGTTTGGCGAGGGGAGTGATATCGGAGGGGGTCGAGCGTTTGAACCAGCGATTGATCGCGATACAGAAGAGAATTCCAGCGATAAATAATCCCACGGTTTCCAATAGTCGGGGAGTCGTATTGCGGGGGAATTTAAAGCTATCGACCAGGTTCAGAATCGGGTTATCCGATCGAGAATTTTGACCGACGGCGATCGTGTCGGAAAATCCAGCCAGGAGAAAGCTCCCGACCAGGCTGGTCAAAAAAAGCATCGCGGGAAGAACTGCCCGCCAATTTCGCCACGGTTTCCAGAGACACTTGATCGAACGGTGGAGCATGGGATTTCTCGCAGAAAACAAGATTTATTATCGGGAAAGGGGACAAGAGAGAAGAGTTTCCCAACTCCCTCGGCATAGCTGCCATTAGTTTTATTTACATACTATAAAAATCCACGACTCCTCGATTGTGTAACAAAGTACATTTATAAATGTATTCAAAATGATATAGTTTCAAAATGAAATTGCGCCCGCATTTGGGAGATCGAGGTGGTATGGATGGATTGGTTGATCGAAATCGTCAAAATCGCGGTGGCCACCGGCATAGCCACCACCTTCGACGACAATATTTATCTAACCGGCTTCTTTAGCGAGGTAAATCGTACCTTTCGCCCGGTTCACGTTGTCGTCGGCGAGTTACTCGGGTTTACGGCCTTAGTATCGGTTAGCTTGCTGGGTTTTCTACTCGGCTTAATCATCCCGCCGATTTATATCGGTCTTCTCGGAATCCTGCCGATCCTCATCGGTGTGAGAAATTTACTGACGTTAAATCGCGATAACGAGAGGGAAACCGCAGATCGCAAGGTGAATTTGCGAAGAAACGCCCAATTTCACGGGTTCGCCTCGCGAAGACTATCCCTCGGTCAAGTCCTCAGCGATCGCCAAACCTATAAAGTTTCCGCGGTCACGATATCCAATGGCGGCAATAATCTCGGTATCTACATTCCCCTATTCGCCAATAGTACCGTGGCGCAGTTAGCCGTAATCATCCCGATCTGCTATTTAATCGTTTGTACTTGGTTATTTCTCTCCTATAATCTAACCCGCCAACCGGGGATCGCGGTTGTCCTCAGCCGTTATGCGAGTAAGCTTTTCCCCTTTGTGCTGATGTGGTTGGGGCTACGGATTATTCTCGATAACGGCTCCTATCGCCTGTTGATTCCCATCGGCTAAATTAGGCCCCTGTAAAAATCGACAATCTCTGGCTCGCACGGGAGTCAGAATTGAGCAAGAGAGAATAGACCGCGATAATCGAGAACTCCTTTAGATCAACCTTATAGGGAAAATCCCGATGAATGTATCACTGTTATCAATTCGATCGCTATTTCGTCGCTTCCATTCGCTATCGCGGCGGGGATTTGTATCCTTCTTGGTATTAGGATTGCTGGGTGCGCTCGCGCTCGCTTCCTGTACGTCAGGGGGGATCGCCTCGAAACCAGAGGTGAAATTAAATCTCGTTTCCTTTTCGGTCACGAAAGCCGCTCACGACCAGATTATCCCGAAATTCGTCGATAAATGGCAAAAAGAGCATAACCAAAAAGTCATTTTCCAGCGGAGTTACGGCGGTTCCCTGGCCCAGGCCGATGACGTGATTGCGGGGAAACAAGAGGCGGACGTGGTACATCTAGCCCTACCTCTAGACGTGACGCGCATCGCCGACGCGGGGTTAGTTCATCGCGGTTGGGAAGATCGGGTTCCGAGAAGGGGAGTGGTGAGTCGATCGGTTGCAGCGATTGTGACACGGGCGGGAAATCCGAAAAAGATTCAATCTTGGGCGGATCTGGCTAGAGAGGACGTTACGGTTCTATCCGCCGATCCGAAAACTTCCGGGATCGCTATTTGGCAGTTATTAGCCCTCTGGGGTTCGGTGACGCAAACGGGGGGCGAACCGGAACAGGCATTGGATTTTGTCCGCCAAGTCTATCAAAAGATTCCCACCCTAGCCAGGGACGCGCGGGAAGCCAGCAATGCCTTTTTCCAAGAAGGAAAGGGGGATGTTTTAGTCACCTACGAAAACGAGGTAATTCTAGCGGCCAGAAATCGACCCGACACCAGTTACTTCGTCCCTCCGGTCAATATCTCGATCGATAATCCCGTTGCGGTGGTGGATAGAAATGTCGATAAACACGGCACGCGAGAGGTGGCCGAGGCCTTTGTCAATTTCCTCTATTCCGAGCCGGCACAACCGGAATTGGCCAAATTAGGCTATCGATCGGTCAATCCCTTTATCACGATCGCCACCGAAGCAAAATTACCTCCCGTGGAAACCCTGTTTAGCTCCCAAGATTTAGGGGGTTGGTCTTTGATCCGTAACGAGTTTTTAGCGAAGGGAGCTATTTTCGACCAAATCAGAGCGAATTCTCCCACCTAAAAGCCATCACCGATATTGTTATCAATCTATCTTCAAGTCTATGAAACAATTCCGTCTTTTTTATCTAATTCCCCTCTTACTGATAGGCCACTGGATGACCGGTTGCGCTGACAGAGCGGAAAGCGGGGAACAACAGGTCAGCGTGGACGGGGGGGCCGTGGGCTTCGCCCTAGCGCTCGCCGTTGCCGAAGAATATCAAAAAGTCGCTCCCAACGCCCGAGTCGGGGTGGCCTTTAGCGGTACAGGTGGGGGATTTACCCGGCTCTGTAACGGTAGCATCGATATTGGGGTCGCTTCCCGTGTCATCCGGGAATCGGAATCGAAAGCCTGTGAGAGGGCGGGAATCGAGTACATCGAGCTACCCATGGCGCTGGACGGTCTGGCGTTGGTAGCGAACAAAAACAATAAGTTTCTCAAGTGCCTAACTCGAAAAGAGTTAAAGACACTCTGGGAGGCAGAAGCCGAAGGAAAAATCGTTACTTGGGATCAAGTTAATCCTAAATTTCCCAGAGAGAGAATTCTGTTATTCGCACCTCCTGTGGACTCCGGAACGACCGATTATTTCACCCAATCCATCACCAAGAGAAGAGGGAATATTCGGAGCGATTATACGCCCAGCTTTAACCAAAATACTCTGATTCAGGGAGTCATCGGCAATGCCAACGGATTCGCCTTCGCAGGGATCGCTTTCGTAATGCAAAATCAAGACAAGGTAAACGTGGTCGGGCTAGAAAATCTGGAGGGCAAAGAGTGTGTTAAGCCCATTCCTTTGGAGAACGTCAAGCGCAATACCTATAGTCCCCTTACTCGCCCCCTCTTCATTTACGTTAGTAAAAAAGAACTGGATAGCAAACCTTCCGTTGAACGTTTCGTGCGTTTCTTTGTGGATAATTCGTGGAAATACGTGGACAGTGTAGGCTATGTGTCGTTACCCGATCTCGCCTACGTGAAAACTCGGGAACGATTCGAGAAACGACAAACGGGATCGACCTTTATAAATGCCAAGCCAGGTGAACCGATTATCAACTTTTTCTAAGGAGGAAATAGTAAACTCTTGACATCCTCGCCGCCCTAAAAGTGCGGCGATTCCTAAACCTCACGATTTAAGTTTCTGCTTCCACCACCGTCGCATACCACAGCTTCTTGTACTTGTTGCGCGCGACTTTTTACCCGGCCAAGCTTTTCTGGTCGGAACCCCCTAAGCCGAGTTTTCAAGGTGCTGCGCCGTCCACTTGGTTTTCGAGACTGGCCTCTTAATTCTAACGTAAAGCCGCCGTTCTACGGCGGGGTTTCAGACCCAAAATTTCCCATGACCACTACCGGTTCTTTTGATGACTCTCTGTTCGCAAGAGGGGATTCTCTTCTCAAGCGAGCCTCCGATGATGTTCCCGAGAAAATTATCGGAACGATTTTGTTCGCCTGCGCCCTTGTATCTGTAGTCACAACCTTCGGCATCGTCGCTATTATTTTCAAGGAAACTGTCGCTTTTTTCCAGGAAGTAAGTTTCGGGCAGTTCTTCTTGGATACCCAATGGACTCCCCTTTTTAATCCTCCCCGTTTCGGGATCTGGCCGTTGATTAACGGAACCGTTTTAACCACGGTGATCTCAATGGTCGTCGCAGTTCCGTTGGGATTGTCTTCAGCGATTTATCTGGCCGAGTACGCGACCCCGAAAGTAGCTTCTATTCTGCGTCCGGCCGTGGAAATTCTGGCGGGAATTCCCACCGTAGTTTACGGTTACTTCGCACTGATCTTTCTAACGCCCTTGCTACGGAATTTTTTACCCGTAGAGGTTTTTAACGCCCTCAGCGCGGGATTAATGATGGGAATCATGATCACCCCGACCGTCGGTTCGATCAGCCTAGACGCGATTAAATCGGTTCCCCGTTCCCTGCGCGAGGGTTCCTACGCCCTAGGAATTACCAAGCTGGAAACAATTTTCAAGGTGGTTCTGCCGGCCGCCCTATCGGGGATTATGGCTTCGATTATTTTGGGGGTTTCCCGTGCGGTGGGAGAAACCATGACCGTCCTGATCGCGGCGGGTGCTCAACCTCGTCTAACTTTCAATCCACTGGAATCGATCGCCACCATGACCGCTTTTATGGCGCAGGTTTCTAGTGGAGATGCCCCCAGAGGGAGTTTCAATTTTAAATCCATCTACGCGGTCGGTGCGGTGCTTTTCCTGATCACTCTGGCGCTCAATATCGGCAGTTATTGGATTTCTAATCGCTTTAAGGAAAAATACGACTAATTATCATGGTTAAATCTTCTCCTACTAGGGATACGGCCGTCTTTAACGATCGACTCGAAAGCCGAGAAACCATCGGCAAAATCTACGAGTATGTTTTCTTGATCGGATTACTCGTCGGTCTATTCGTTCTCGCTCTACTGTTGTTCAATGTCCTTCATGACGGACTGGCCCGCCTACTCACCCCCGGTTTTCTCACGGAAACCCCCTCCCGTTTTCCCGATCGCGGGGGAATTCGCCCCGCGATTATCGGTAGCCTCTATTTGGGAGTAATCGTGATCTTGGTAGCGGTGCCCATCGGGGTGGGAGCAGCCCTATACCTAGAAGAATACGCCCCGAAAAACTGGTGGACGGCGCTGATCGAGGTGAATATCGGCAATCTGGCCGGGGTTCCCTCGATCGTTTACGGTTTGCTCGGTTTAGGGGTCTTCGTCTATTTACTGAATTTCGGCTCTACCCTACTTTCCGGGGCCTTAACCCTTGCGCTTCTCTCGCTGCCAGTCATTATCGTTGCGGCGCGGGAGGCGATCCGGGCGGTTCCCGATTCCCTCCGCCAAGCCTCCTACGGTCTAGGCAGCACCAAATGGCAGACGCTCCAACACCATGTTTTACCCTATGCGGTGCCGGGGATTCTCACGGGGGTAATTATCTCCGTGTCGCGGGCGATCGGGGACGCGGCCTCGCTAGTGGTCGTGGGAGCGGTGAGTTTTCTGACCTTCGATCCTGGTTTATTCGAGCGATTTATGGTACTGCCCATTCAGATTTTTAGTTATGTCTCCCGTCCTGAACCCGGTTTCGCCAACGCCGCCGCCGCAACGATTATTGTTCTGATCCTTTTGATCATGGCGCTGAACGCCATCGCCATCTATCTACGTCAACGTTATTCGACACCGAATTAGGGAAGGCAGCAGGCAAGGGGGTAGATACTTGACATCCTCGCCGCCGTAAAAACGGCGATTCCTCACCACGCCACTTTTTTAGGGTGGTCGCTGAACGGGGTTGACGCTTCACCGAAAAAACCTTATTTCCTAGAAAGTTTTACTCGTTCAAGGCCGAATTTGAAGTCTTTTCTGAACGAAACCCCCTACTATCTGTTGTCAAGGTTCAGTTTTTAGCTTGGTTATCGCTTTTCCCATTGTAGCTTAAAGCCGTCCTAAAAGGACGGGGTTTTAACCCAAATTTTCGATAACCTCCCCTATTCCTGCACTCCCCACTTTTCCCTTTTAACCAGTCGTTTAATCATACTCAGGAGAATTGTTGCCATGACTACCCACCTTAACCCAGATCACAGTGTTTTCGATGCGGAAGGTGTCAAAGTTTTTTATAACGGGTTTCTCGCTCTTATGGATGTTCATATTAAAATTCCTGCGCGAAAAATCGTCGCCTTTATCGGCCCGTCTGGTTGCGGGAAAAGTACCCTCTTGCGCTGCTTTAACCGCATGAACGATCTGATCCCCGGCGCCAAGGTGGAGGGAAGATTACTCTACCGAAATCAGAATATTTACGATTCGCAGGTCAACGCGGTCAAGTTACGGCGACAGGTGGGGATGGTTTTCCAACGTCCGAACCCTTTTCCCAAGAGCATTTACGAGAATATCGCCTACGCGCCCCGAACCAACGGTTATCAGGGAAATCTTGAGGAATTGGTCGAGTATTCCCTGCGGCAGGCGGCGATCTGGGAGGAAGTAAAGGACAAACTGAAAGAAAAAGGAACGGCACTATCGGGGGGACAACAACAGCGCCTCTGTATCGCCCGTGCGATCGCTATGAAGCCAGATGTTTTATTGATGGATGAACCCTGTTCGGCTCTCGATCCCATTTCTACCCGTCAGGTGGAGGAATTGTGCCTACAACTGAAGGAAAGTTACACGATCATCACCGTCACCCACAATATGCAGCAGGCATCGCGGATCGCCGACTGGACGGCATTTTTTAACACCGAAACCGATTCGTCTGGGAAACGCCGGGGGAAATTAGTCGAATTCAGCCCCACGGAAGTTATGTTCGGTAATCCGCAAACCGACGAGGCCCGGGAGTATATTACCGGGCGATTCGGGTAATTGAAACAGTAAAGAAGGCTGATAGTCTGTTTTTCAAAACCGTGCGCGGTTTTATCGGCAACGCGGCCGAACACGCCACTGCGGTTAGGGTCGCCTTAAAAGACAAAATGGATCTGGCGGTTTCTGTCACCGTCGGTTCGAGCCTACAAATCGCACTTTTTGTCGCACCCGTCCTCGTGATTGCGGGTTATTTCATCGGTCAGCCGATGGCTCTCGATTTCGATCCGTTTGAATTGGTCGCCGTCGCCGTCGCAGTGTGGCTGACTAACTCGATCAGTAACGACGGTCGCTCGAACTGGCTAGAGGGCATATTACTCGTCGCGACCTACGCGGTGATCGCCCTCGCTTTCTTTTTCCATCCCGCACCGGGATAAAGCCATCGGTCGTGGGAAATACAGTTTCTCCATCGGGATGGGTAGTAGGATTCTCCTGTTGCCGAACCTTTGAAGGAAAAGCCGAACGCCGAATATTTCGGTTTCCCCTGCCATGGTTAAGGTTTAACGAACGGAAAAACCCGACGGCCATCTTAAGGAAAAAAACGATGATCGAGATTGTGATCGCGATATCTACCGGTGTAGCGGCATTCGTCGCCACCAACCTCGACGATATATTGATCCTGACGATTCTCTTCAGCCAAACGGGGAAACTCTTCCGTCGTCGCGATATCGTGATCGGTCAGTATATCGGCTTTAGTCTGCTTGTTATTGCCAGTTTAGCGGGATTTTTCGGGTGCTTTCTTATCCCTACCCCATGGATTCGCTATCTAGGCCTCGTTCCTGTGATTCTCGGCATCTTTTCCCTTCTCAAAGAAGAGGAGAAGGAGGAAGAGCCGGAGAATGTCGAAGTCAACCTAGAGGGTGCGAAACATTCCCCCTTCGGTGGTTGGTTTGACTCGCGCACCTATAGCGTGGCCGCGTTAACCGTCGCCAACGGGAGCGATAATATCGGCATTTACGTTCCCCTGTTCGCCAGTAGTACTGTAACAAGTCTGATCGTTATCGTCAGCGTGTTTTTGATTCTGGTGGGGGTTTGGTGTGCGATCGCCTACGGGTTGACCAGTGTGCCGACCATCGCCACTATTCTCACCAGTCAGGGAAGTACCTTCGTTCCCTGTGTGCTGATCGGTTTAGGGATTTTTATCGTCAAAGAAAGTATTCCCCTCGCGTTTTTGGCCTTAGCAATTAGCTATCTCTGGGCGATCGTCGGTCGCAGTAAGGAACTGGCAAAAAAATAAAGTACCATTTATTTCCCAGGCAGAATCATCACATCCCAAGAGGGTAATTATGAGGGTTATTCTGGCGATTAAACTGGTAGAAATTCGGCTCTTCTAGGTTCTGTGTGAGGATGGTTTGACATACTCCCACCGTCAAGCTACGCTGTGACGGGACAGCACAAAGCTTTTGGAGATCATTACGGGTTGTCCCCTGATTGTCTAGCCAATAACGAACACAAGAATTACGCACAAACTGAGAAGTTTTGATAGCTTCATCAAGCTGGTGATATTGCTCTGGTGTTCCGTTTTTTAGCTTCGCTTCTACGACTAGCATCTAACAATTCTCGACCATTGGCTGAGTTAAGTATAACACAGTTTACCCACAGATGGTAGAATTAAACCGATGCTCCGCGGTTGATATTCTGGTCGGATTTCATCCCCCGCTAATTTTGTTGAGTATCTTGTCGAAAAATGTAGCGGGGGAATTCATCCGACATTTTAGGTAATACTAAATCCGTTGAGTATAGGCTACTTAGGGTCTGCTGAATAATGGTAAAGGGACTTTCAAAAACCTTGCATTATCCTTCTTGTAGTACATCGCTTGGTACAAAAAACAAGGGCAACAAAGCCTGAAACGACCGGCTACTGACTCCTGACTCCTGACTCCTACCCCCACCGAAAAACTTTTTCAGCAGACCCTACTTATGAGGACAGGCAATAGGCAGTCATGCAATAGGCAATAGGGGGAATAAATAATCATTCTTTAATAACCGGATTTAGTATCAGACTTGTCTGAAATGACTAGAATAATTTCATCCATAGAGAAAAATCTATAACTAAAGACGTAAAAATTGATTGACTTTACAGATCGCATGATCCAAGCTGTGTGAGTTAGATCACTCAGGTAGTCGCAAAACTCAAGTTTGAATTGCGCCTATTGGGAATTATAGTCATTTCAATTAAGATTGATAAATAAATGCCCTATTTCATACTAAATCCAGTTATCAAAGACTCATTATCTATTTCTCCTTTTGCATGAGTGCATGAGTGCATGAGTGCCTGTCCTGATATGTAGCCTATACTCAACGGATTTAGTAGTAAGCTAAACGGCGCTTAACCTGCATGATCCAATAGCTATAACCCTTTTGGAGTCTATATCGGTGATCCGAAGTAAAAGCCGTTTAGCTTATCATAAGGTTTTCATCGGTCCAGATTGTATCAAAATTATCTGAAATAACTTTAGTTTTATCCATAGATAAAAATCTATAACTAAAGACATAAAAAATTATAACTAAAAACATAAAAATCTATAACTAAAGACATAAAAGTTTATAACTAAAGACATAAAAATTGATTGACTTTTTGGATTCCATGGTGTTATAGTAGGTGATATGGGTCACTCAGTCGTATCGCAAAACTCAAGTTTGAGTTGAATTGCCCCTATGATTCCTTTTTTGTCACCATTTTCAAACAGATCAAGGAAATGCACAGGTAATTGTCGACCATCAAGGACAGGTGATCGCGAGTAATTGTGCTGTGAACCTGTAAATTTCTACTGACGGTGACATCCGTTTGGCACTGAAGCGCAACGACAACAAGTTAAGCTTCAATGCTGGCTGCCTTGAATACCTTTACCCTTTTCTAACTTATTAGCCATGATTTCAGCCACACCTATAACTACCGCCGAGTCATCAACAACTAAGATTGATAAGTTGTTGAAAGATATTGTCAAGGGCAAAGATTTAAAGAGTTTCTCCCGAAAACAGTTAAGTGACCTTTTGGACCAACTTAATTGTTTAGGTGCAATTGGACTTGATACTAACGGAAAACAGACCTCAAGTCCTACCTCAAGTCTTACCTCAAGTCCTACCTCAAGTCCTACCTCAAGTCCTACCTTAAGTCGTACCTCAAGTCCTACCTCAAGTCTTACCTCAAGTGTCTCACTACCAGATTTAGTGGGCAGTTTTGGCACGATTAATTTACCAACTACGGTTGACTTCGGCGCTCAGGGAAGTGCACAGGTAATTGTCACCAATCAAGGACAGGGGATCGCCAGTGGTCCCAGTACTGTCAAGCTGTACATTTCCACTGACGGTCAGATTGACAGTAACGATGCCTTACTCACCAGTGTCAGCACAAACTTGAACCTAAATGCCGGGCAGTCAGTCACCCTAAACTTAACGTATAACAACAATACTTCAGTCATCGCTCCGGGGGCTTACTTTCTCATCGCTCAAGTTGATGCAAATAACCAAATTGCCGAACAACTGGAAACCAATAATGTCACCAGTAAATTAGTATCGGGACTCAATACTAACGCCGTCATCGACTGGAATGCGATCGCCTTAAATGCAGTTCAAGCTGAGGGAAAAGCGGATAGGGGAGTCGGACCGACAGTAGGTTCTCGCTTAATGGCGCTGGTTTCTACTGCCGTCTATGATACGGTCAATGCCTTCAACACTTTATATCCCTCCTACGCTGTAGATGTGAACGCACCATCGAATACCTCGTTGGGGATGGCGGCAGTTGGTGCTGCTTATCGAGTTCTTTCTACTCAATTATCTGGACAAAGTAGTTTGTTGTCACAGCAATTATCCAATTCTCTGGCAGAGATTCAGGACAGTGCCACCGCGGAAAGCCGGGGGTTTAATTTTGGTATTTTAGTGGCCAATCAGAGCCTTAATTTACGCGCTAATGATGGTTCCAACGACAATACACCTTTCACTGCGCCACCGGGAGACTACGTTTGGCGACCAGAAACCTCGGGCCCCACTGCTGGGGTAGCACTTGGTGCGAACTGGGGGGGAGTAGATACTTGGACAATTGGCGACATTGACCAGTTTGTTGCGGACAATGAACTTGATGTGACTCTTGATGGCCGTCCTGACACAGATCCTACATTGTATGCCGAAGAAATTGAAGAAGTCCGGCTCTACGGTGGCTTGCAAAACACTGCTCTCACTACCACTTTACGCAATGCAGACCAGGCAGAAATGGCTGTTTTCTGGGCCTATGACCGCGCTGATACCTTCCGTCCCTACGGGCATTTAAACCAAATTGCTCAAAAAATTGCGGTGAGTGAGGGCAATACCTTGCAAGAAGATGCCAGCCTATTTGCCGCGTTAAATACCGCGCTGGCAGATTCGGTAATCGTCGCCTGGAAAGAGAAATACACTGAACTCCAACCTCGCCCCGATGACGTAATTGCTGGAGGATTTGCGGCTAATGACGGGATTTGTGCTACGGTGGGCGATCCCAATTGGAAGCCCTTGCTGTCACCATTAATGGGGGTTAATTCCCCACCTTTCCCGGATTATATGTCAGGGCATTCTGCCATGGGGGGAGCATTTGCGGGAGTGATGACCGAATATTTTGGTGACGACTATGTATTTAGTACTGTCTCCCAAGAGCTTCCAGGTGTCGTTCGTCATTTCGATAGCTTCCATCAAGCGGGAATGGAAGATGCCCTCAGCCGTATTTTTGGCGGGGTTCACGTCCGGGAGGCTTGTATTGATTCTTTTGACATGGGGTTAGCTGTGGGCGAGTTTGTCGCACAAAACTTCTTTCAGCCTATCTAGTATCAAGTCGAGTTGAACGAACCTGCATCAGTCCCCACCCTCAGCAACGCACCGGTGGGGAAGGTGCAGGGGTCGGCAATTTGAGGACTCGATGTCCGAAAAATTGCCAACTAAATTTTAGGTGTATCCTGATTTTTGATATACTCCTTAAGCTTTTCAAGCGGTGGTTTGTGTTAGGCAATGGACGGGGTTATCGAAAATTTGGGTTAAAACCCCGTCGTTTTACGACGGCTTTTCTTGATCTTTAATAGAGCATCTGAGAACTTCCAGGGTTGCACCTCTCAGTTATCAGTTATCAGTTATC
>VYLN01000162.1_pt1 | contig 13008 bp, 10 predicted proteins | sample 5109471 | NCBI WGS metagenome assembly VYLN01 (sample SAMN12291806, study PRJNA351875) | freshwater metagenome | isolation source: freshwater lake | place: USA: Michigan, Lee Lake | collected 2013-08-06 | reverse complement strand
GCCCTTCCAGGGCGCCCAGGCGTGGAACAGGCGGTTCATGACGCCGGAGCCGCGGGTGTCGGTGAGGAACTCGCCGTGGTAGCCGACGAGGCCGCGGGCAGGGCCGTGCATGACGATGCGGGTCTTGCCGCCGCCGGAGGGGCGCATATCCTGGAGCTCTGCCTTGCGGATGCTCATCTTTTCGATGACGACGCCGGTGAACTCGTCGTCCACGTCGATGACGACTTCCTCGATGGGCTCAAGGGTTTCGCCGTTCTCTTCCCGGGTCAGGACTTTGGGGCGGGAGATCGAGACCTCGAAGCCTTCCCGGCGCATGGTTTCAATCAGTACGCCAAGCTGCAGTTCGCCGCGGCCGGCGACCTCGAAGGCGTCCTTGTTGTCGGTTTCGCGGATGCGGATGGCGACGTTGCTTTCGGCCTCGCGCAGAAGCCGCTCGCGGATGACGCGGCTCTGCACCTTATCGCCGGCGCGGCCCGCCAGGGGGCTGTCGTTGATCGCCACGGTGATCGCGATGGTGGGCGGATCAATCGGGATGGCGGGGATGGGAGCGGCCAAATCAGCGGCGCCGATGGTGTCGGCGACGGTGGCGTTCACCAGGCCCGCGATGGCGACGATGTCGCCGGCTTCTGCGGTGTCCACGGGGACGCGCTTCAGGCCGCGATAGGCCAAAAGCTTGGTCAGGCGGCCACGCTCCAGCTCTTTGCCGTCGCGGGACAGGACTCGGACGGGATCGCCTACCTTGGCGATGCCGCTTTCGACGCGGCCCGTGAGCATCCGACCCAAAAAGCTGTCTGAATCCAGCATGGTGGCGAGCATGGCGAAGGGCTCATTGATGCGCTGGCGGGGCTCGGGTTCGGGCACATGGCGCACGATCAGGTCGAACAGGGGCGCGAGGCTCTCCCGGGGGCCGTCGAGGGACAGGGTGGCCCAGCCTTCCTTGCCGGAGGCGTAGACGATGGGGAAATCGGCCTGCTCGTCGGTGGCGCCGATGGCCAGGAACAGCTCAAAGACATCGTCGAGGGCTTTTTGAGGTTCCGCGCCGGGGCGATCGACCTTGTTCAGGGCCACGATGGGCTTGAGGCCCCGGGCCAGGGCCTTGGACAGCACGAACTTGGTTTGCGGCATCGGGCCTTCGGCGGCGTCCACCAGCAGCACGCAGCCGTCCACCATCGAGAGGATCCGCTCGACCTCTCCGCCGAAGTCGGCGTGGCCGGGGGTGTCCACCACGTTGATGCGGGCCGGGATATCGCCCTTTTCCCACACGATGGAGGTGCACTTCGCCAGAATGGTGATGCCGCGTTCGCGCTCAAGGGCGTTGGAGTCCATCGCGCGTTCGGCGCGGGCCTCGTTTTCGCGGAAAGCGCCGCCTTGGGTGAGCATCTGGTCCACAAGCGTGGTCTTGCCGTGGTCGACGTGGGCGATAATCGCGATGTTGCGCAGGGCGAGCGCGGTCATGGGAAAAGGCTTTCGGCAACAAAAATCGGGTGGCGAGGACGCCAGTGAACGCCGCTTGTGCCTTTCGCGGCGCCGTTCTGCAAGGGCGCCGGACTTTTGCGGATGCGAAAGGCGTGGCAGGGGGTCGCATGTGTGCGCTGCAAAAACAGAGATGGTCGAATAAGCGCTTGTATTTAAACGATTTTGTTTTTTTCGCCCAAGTTTCGCGGGTCAAATCATGTCGGAAGCGGCTTGCGTTTGCCGCAGTGCAGCGCATATAAAGTGCGTAGCGGCGTTTCGCGACGTCGCCCGCCCTATCGGGCGTTTCCTCCCTATCGAACTCGCCCCGGGCCAGCCCGGGGCGTTTTTTTATGTGTCGCTTAGGGTTAGCGCAGCGTCCGCTCAAACTGCGCGGCCGACAGGGCGGCGGCGAGGCGGGTCATGTCGCGCCGCACACGCTCAAAGCCGCCGGACCGGGTCAGGGTGCGCTCGTCCATATACAAGCTGCGGTTAATCTCAACCTGCAGAGCATGAACGCCGGTCATCGGGCGGCCGTGCAGCTGCGTGGTGTGGCCGCCGGCGAAGGGCGTGTTGCGGGTGACGCGGTAGCCCATGCGCTGCAGGGCGGCTTCCACAAAGCCGGTGACGCTGGGGTGGCAGGAGGCGCCGAAGCGGTCGCCCAGGACGATGTCAGGCTGCAAAGGCCCGCGGGCGCAGCTCGGCATGGAATGGCAGTCTATCAGCACGGCGCAGCCGAAGGCCGCCCGGGCTTCCGCGATCAGGGCCGCCAACATCGCATGATAGGGCGTGTGGACCAGGGAGAGGCGCACCTTCGCCTCGGCGGCGGAGAGTTTGCGCCGGTAGATGTCCTGGCCGTCGCCGGCGATGCGGGGAATGGCGCCAAGGCCTGCCAGCACCCGGGGGCTGCCGCGCTGGACGTGCATCGGCAGCCGGTCTGAAAACATGTCGGGGTCAAGTTCGGCGGGGTCGCGGTTCACATCGACATAAGCGCGGGCGAGATTGGCGGCCAGCAGGGGCGCGCCATAGCTTGCGGCGGACGCGAAGAGTTCATCGACATAGGCGTCTTCGGAACGGCGGAGGCTCAACAGCGGCAGCCGCGACTGCAGCAGAAACCCTTGCGGGTAATGCTGCCCAGAGTGGGGAGACGCGAAGACGAGGGGGGTGGAGCGGCGGAGGGGCTCGACCACGGCATAGACGGAGTGGGCGCCGGCGGCCGTATCGGCCCTCTCCTCGGCGCTTGGGTCGAACGCGGGGGCGGGTCCCCAAGGGTCGGCCATTCCATCCATGCCGTTAGCATTCCTCCACGCGCAGGCAGGCGTCAATCTCGGGCGTCAATGCGAAGGGTTGCGTGCAAGACATTGCCGTTCAGTGGAAAAAAGAGCATCTTTACCCTCAGATGGTATCAAGAGGCCTGAGATCGGCCCCTTCGGAGACCCACCGCCCATGGCGCGCATCCTTCTGGCGGAAGACGACGACAGCCTGCGGGCGTTCCTTACCACCAGCCTTTCGCGGGCAGGGCATGAGGTGGATTCCTTCGGGGACGGGGAGCTGGCCTGGGAGGCGCTGCAGCGGGCTTCTTATGACTTGCTGCTCACCGATATCGTGATGCCGATCCTGGATGGGATTGAGCTCGCCCGGCGGGCGGCGGAAGTCGATCCGGGGATGAAGATCGTGTTCATCACCGGTTTTGCGGCGGTGGCCCTGTCGCAACACAGCGCCGCGCCGAAAGACGCCAAGGTGCTGTCCAAACCGTTCCACCTGAAAGACTTGGTGACGGAAGTGGAGCGGGTGATCGCGGCGGCTTAAGGCCGACGGCAGCGTTTCATCCCTTTGGCTTGTCTTCTTTGTCGTCCATCAGGATGCGCCACGCTGCGCCGTCCAAATCCTCATACTGGCCGCTTTTCACAGTCCAGAAGAAGGCGGCCAAGCCCACTACGCCCATGAACAGGGCGATGGGAACGAGGTAAATGATGGCTTCCATCGGCGGCCTCCTTCTTAGCGTTGCAGCCGCAGGGCGTTGAGCGTCACCAGGAGGGACGACCCCGCCATGGCCAGCGCCGCGATCAGTGGGGTCACCAAACCCAGCATCGCGACCGGCACCGCGATCATGTTGTAGATCACCGCCAGGCCAAAGTTCTCGAGGATGCGGCTGCGTGCCTGGCGGGCGACATCGATGGCCTCGATGACGGGGCCAAGGGCTTGGCCTTGGATCACAAGGTCTGCGGCGGCTTGGCTTGCATCCACGGCGGAGCCTGGGGACGCGCTTGCGTGGGCGGCAGCCAACGGGGCTGCGTCATTGAGGCCGTCGCCGATCATCAGGGTTTTTCGGCCTTGCCCACGCAACGCTTCCAAGCGCGCGATTTTGCCTTGGGGCGTCAGGCCGCCCTGAAAGTCTGCGATCCCGGCTTCGTGGGCGGCGGCAGCGACGGCTGACGGGCGGTCGCCGGAGGCGAGTTCGACGCTCATGCCCCGGGCGGAGAGGGCCTGCACCGTGGCCTTGGCGTCGCTGCGGAGGGCGTCGGCAAAGAGAAACCGGACCGGCGCCGCGCCGGGCGCTGCATACCACAATTCGCTGGCGCCGGGGGCTTCGGGGTCTGCGGCTGCGGGGGCCGCGAAGGTGCGGCGTCCAAGGCGGACTATGCCGTACGGTCCTTCCCATTCAAGCCCCTCGCCGGGGACTTCCTTCACATTGCCGGCGGGCTCGCCGGGTCCGGCGGCTTCGACCAACGCGCGCGACAAGGGGTGTCGGGAGATCCGGGCGAGGCTTGCCGCGGCGGCGAGGGTCGCGAGGGCGATGGCATCACCGTTGAGCAGCCGAGGGCGGCCGAGGGTGAGGGTGCCGGTCTTATCGAGGACGACAGCGTCGACTTGCGCCAAACGCTCGAGAGCGTCGCCGGATTTGACGAAGACGCCGCGCTTGAAGAGGCGGCCCGTGGCGACGACCTGCACGGCCGGGGCGGCGAGGCCAAGGGCGCAGGGGCAGGTGATGATGAGCACCGCCACGGCGTTCAACAGCGCCTGACGGGCGCCGATGTCGGGGACAAGGCTCGTCAGAAGCTGCGGCAGGATCAGCCAGCCGAGGAAAGTGCTGAGCGCCAGGGTATGGACAAGGGGCACATAAAGCTGGGCCGCGCGGTCCGCCAGCCGCATGGCTTTGGACCGGGACTGCTCTCCCAATTCCATCAAGCGGGCGAGTTCGGCGACGGTGGACTCCGCTGCGCTGGCTGAAGCGCAGATCGTCAAGGCGCGGGTCAGGTTGACGACGCCGGCCTGAATGGCGTCACCAGAGCGGGCGGGAGCAGGTTCGGTTTCGCCCGTCAGCAAAGACCGATCGAGGTCGGATAATCCGTCTTCGATCCATCCATCGACGGCGACCCGCTCGCCCGGGGAGACGAGGATCCGGTCGCCGGGACGCAGGGCGCTCGCTTGCACCGCTTTCAGGGTTCCGTTCGGCTCCAAACGCTGGGCTGTAACGGCCTGCATGGCCAGCAGCTCTTTTGCGGCGTTGCGGGCGCGCTCCCGAAGGCGATGATCGAGGTAGCGGCCGATGAGCAGGAAGAAGAGCAGCATCAGGACGCTGTCGAAATAGGCGTGCTCTCCTCGCTGGAGGGTTTCGGAGACCGAGATGCCGATGGCGAGAGCCACGCCAAGCGAGATCGGCACGTCCATGTTCGTCCGACCCCGACGCAAGGCGCCCAAAGCGGAACGGAAGAAGGGGCGCCCTGCATAAAGCGCGCAGGGGATGGCGATCACGCCGCCGATCCAGTGAAACAAGGTGCGGGTGGCTTCGCCCATTTCTCCGTGGCCGAACCAAATCGGCACGGAGAAGAGCATGATGTTCATCGAGCCGAAGGCGGCCACGGCGAGGCAACGGAGCAGGAAGCGGCCTTCCTGATCAACGGCGTTTTTGGCTGCTTCCGGATCAAAGGGCGCGTTTTCGTAGCCGAGTTCGGTGAGGGTTTGAGCGATGCCCGCGGGGCTTGCGGCGCCTTCGCGCCACTGCACAGCGAGGCGTCCAGTGGAGAGATTGAGGCGGGCGTCCTCAACGCCGGGCAGCGCGAGCAGGCCCTCCTCGATCTTGCGCATGCAGCCGGCGCAGCGGGCGCCTTTCACCAAAAGCTCCAGGCGAGCTACGCCCTTGTCGTCCACGCGGACAAAGGCGGCAGGATCGGCGGCGCGACGGTCGGCGATGTCTGCGGCCGGAGCCAGGCCAGAGGGGCAGCCGCGGGTTTCGTCCGGATCAAGAACAAGGGTCATTGCAGGCGTGCTTCCACGTCAAAGTGATGGGCGCCGCGGACAGCCCGGGCGCGCAGGGCCCACTGCCCTTCCGCGAGGCTGTCGACGGAGGCGCGGTAGCGGCCTTCGCCGAGGCCGACAAAGGCCAGGGTTTGGTCGTCTCGGGCCTCCAGCGGGCGGCGCAGAGAACCTTCCAGGGTTGCGCCGTCTACGGGCAGACCATCCCGATCAATCAGGATTATCTCGACGGCTGCGCCGGCGGCGTCACGGCTCAAGGAGGCGGCCGCGCGCCAGCCCAAGGCGGCCTGAGCCTCTCGGTCAGCCAAAGTCTCGTTGTAGTTCAAGCCCTGCACGTAAGAGCGCCGGACGTCCTCGCCCGGGAAGGTGCGCACGGCCTGGGTGATGAAGAAGACGTTGGCGGCGATAACCACGCCGAAGAAGGCGATGACCATCATCAAGACGTGCCGGCCTGTCAGTTCGCCGGGGTTGGGCGCAGACTTCGCAGTCATGGTCGGCTTCCTTTCTTCAGGGGTGGTCGTCAGTCCCGAGGACCGGCAAGGAACACAGTGGCTTTTGTCTCGTCGTCGGCGCCGTCGACGGCGGTCGCGCGGACAACAAGGGGGGTTGAAGGGGGTAGGCTGGCGCCATCGGGGGCCGTGACCGTGATGCGCAGGCTGGTCACCGTGTCGGCTTGAGCCACGATCGGCAGCGCGCCGGATGCGTCCGAGGTGAGGCCCATGGAGGCGATCGTGGCGCCAGGCAGTCCCGACACCGTCACCAGGAATGCGCGGTCTTCACCGGCCTTGTTGATGATCTTGATCTCATAGCCGTTGCGGATCGAACCATCCGACAACCGCACAAATGGCGGATTGCGATCGCGCAGCACATTGAGATCGGCGCTGGAGCGCGTTGCGAGGGAGTAGAGCATTAGGGCGGCTACCGCCACAATCAGGCCGGCATACAGGACTGTCCGGGGCCGGATCCAGTTAAAGCGCGGCTGTTCGCCCTGAGCGCGACGCTGCACATTGCGGTCAGTGTCGTAGGCGATGAGATTGATGGGGCGCTCCACCTTCTCCATCACCTCGTTGCAGGCGTCGATGCACAGGGCGCAGTTGATGCACTCAAGCTGGGCGCCGTCGCGGATGTCGATGCCCATGGGGCAGGCGGCAACGCATTGGTTGCAGTCAATGCAGTCGCCGCGGCCCTCCCAGCTTGTGCCCTTTTTGTGGGGCGCGCGGGGTTCGCCGCGGTCTCCCCTATACGTGACTTGCAGAGCTTCCTGGTCGATCATCGCGGCCTGGATGCGGGGCCACGGGCACATATAGGTGCAGACCTGTTCGCGCATTGTGCCGGCGAGAGTGTAGGTGGTGAAACTCAGGATGCCGATAAACAGGTACACGGACAAAGAGGCTTCGCCCGTGAAGATCTCGCGCATCAGGGTCGGAGCGTCGCCGAAATAGAAGACCCAGGCGCCGCCGGTGGCGACCGCGATGAGAAGCCAGATCGCGTGTTTCGAGACTTTCTTGACCCCCTTGTCGGGGCTGAAGGGCGCTTTATCCAGGCGGATGCGGGCGGAGCGATCGCCTTCGATCCAACGCTCCACATGGAGATAGAGGTCGGTCCAGACGGTTTGGGGACAGGCGTAGCCGCACCAGATGCGGCCAAACAAAGCGGTCGCCAGGAACAGGCCGAACGAGGCGAGCACCAGAAGGCCGGTGATGTAGGAGATTTCTTGGGGCCACAACTCGATGGGCCCGAAATAGAAGCGACGGCCCTCGAAATCGACGAGCACGGCCTGATTAGGCTGACCGTCGCCGCGGTCCCAGCGGATCCATGGGGTGATGTAGTATATCCCCAACAGCGCCACCATGGCGATCCACTTGGTTTTGCGCCAAGGACCATGGACGAGTTTCGGGTAGATCTGCTCACGCTTCTTGTAGAGGTTGCGCGCCTCTTTGGAGTTGACGGCGCGGGCATCGACAAACTCCTCCGTGCGCTCACCGGGGCGGGCGACATTGCGGTGAGGTTTGGCGTGCACGTCCATGAGATTGATCTTTCCGGGACCGGATCGTCGGCTCCCCTGCGGCGAGGCGCAGGGGAGCACGATTGCGCTTGATCGGCGAGGCGACGGGACGTCGCCGCGACGGTCTAACGCAGGGGCGTTTGTGCGTTTGGCGCTTCCGGCGTCTGCGATGGGGCCGCCACGGGTTGTGGAGCCGGTTCAGGTTGCCCACCGCCCATGGCGTAGACGTAGATCGCAAGCGCCCGGATGGTGTTGTCGTCGTAGACGCCGGACCAAGCGGGCATGACGCCGCCGCGTCCCTGGACGATCTGGGTCCGGATGTCTTCGCGGCTGCCGCCATAGAGCCAGACGTTGTCGATCAGACTCGGCGCGCCGACGTTGGGATCGCCCGCCCCAGTGGCGCCGTGGCAGCTGACGCACTGAGCCTGGAAAACAACTTGGCCACGGGCCGCGGCGGCGGCGTCGGCGGTCTCGCCGGTGGCGGCAGACGAGATCTGAACGACATAGTCGGTGACGTCGTTGATCTGATCATCGCTCAACAGACCATCCAGGCCATAGTTTGGCATGTCCGACATCCGGGCTTGAGGATGATCGGACCGGATGCCGACATTCAGGGTATGGATGATTCCATCAAGAGTGCCGCTCCAGAGCCAGACGTCGTCCTGGAGGTTCGGATAACCGATTTGGCCCTGACCGCCGCGACCGTGGCAGGTGGCGCAGGAACTGCCGAAGACGGACTCGCCAGCGGCCCGGGCAAAGGCCAAAAGCTCCGGATCGCCTTGGATATCATCCATGCTGAGACCCGACAGGCGGTTGAAGTTGTCCTGCCGCGCGCCATCCAAGGCCGCCACTTCCTGGGCGAGGATGGCCCGGTCGGAGTGGTTGCGGACGCCGGTGGTATGGTCGAATACGCCGGGGATGCCGGGCCAAGCCGGCATCAGGATCCAGTAGACCACCGCGACCAGGATCGTGGCGTAGAAGATGTTCAGCCACCAGCGGGGAAGCGGGGTGTCGAGTTCCCGGATGCCGTCCCACTCATGGCCGGTGGTTTCCTGGCCTGTGACCTCGTCGATTTCATGTTTGTCTTGAGGATTGTCTTGGTTTGGCATCACTCGTCCTCCCCGTCTAATGGGGTGCGCGCGGCGCGGTCGAAGGTGTTCTGGTTCTTGGGCCACAGGGCGTAGGCCACGGCCCCGGCGAAGAGGAGCATCGCGTAGGCGAGGCCCCAAGTCTGCGCAAACTGCGCGGCTGCTTCATAGCTCATGAGATCACCGCAGGTTCTCAGGCGCTTCGGCCTGGTAGGTGGAGAAGTCGACGTTCGCGCCCAACATTTGCAGGTAGGCGATGATCGCATCGAGCTCGGTGACCCGGTTGGGGTTGCCATCGAAGTCGCGCATCGCGACTTCGCCGTAACGGGCGATCAGACCATCGGCGCCGGCGGAGAAGGGGTCCAACTGGGCCGTCAGGTCGGCTTCGGCATTCTCGATCATCTCGTCCGTGTAAGGAACGCCGACGACGCGGTTGGCGCGAAGGTGCTCTTCAATGTCGGTGTAGTGAAGGTCCGCCTCAGCCATAAAGGCGTAGGGCGGCATGATCGATTCAGGCACCACGGCGCGGGGGTCGACCATATGGGCGCGGTGCCATTCGTCCGAATACCGCCCACCGACGCGGGCGAGGTCTGGCCCCGTCCGTTTGGAGCCCCACTGGAAGGGGTGGTCGTACATGCTCTCGGCAGCCAGGCTGTAGTGGCCGTAACGCTCCACCTCGTCCCGCAAGGGGCGCACCATCTGCGAGTGGCAGACATAGCAGCCCTCGCGGATATAGAGCGAGCGACCGGCGAGCTCCAACGGGGTGTACGGACGAACGCCTTGAACCCTCTCGATCGTGCTTTCGAGGTAGAACAAAGGGGCGATCTGGACGATCCCGCCGATGGATACGACGAGCAGGATCCCAACGGTGAGAAGCAACGAGTGCTTCTCAAGCGGCTTGTGCCAATTCCACTTGGTCATGGCGTGTCTCCTTACTCAGCGGCGACGGCGGCGGCGTCGGGGGAACGAGCGACTTCGTTCGCCGCAACATCGCCTCTCGCCGTGCGATAGAGGTTGTAGGCCATCAGAAGCGCGCCAATCAGGTAAAGCAGGCCGCCGAAGGCGCGGATGATGTAGAAGATGTGCATCTGCTCTACGGTCTCGACGAACGAATACTCGAGGAAGCCGAAGCTATCGTAGGCGCGCCACATCAAACCTTGCATGATGCCCGACACCCACATCGAGGTAATGTAGAGGACGATGCCGATGGTCGCGACCCAGAAGTGCCAGTCGACCAGACGCAAGGAGAAAAGGCGCTCACGCCGCCATAGCCACGGGGTGAGGCAGTAGAGGGCGCCGAAGGACACAAAGCCCACCCAGCCGAGGGCGCCGGAGTGCACGTGGCCGATGGTCCAGTCGGTGTAGTGGCTGAGCGAATTGACCGCCCGCACGCTCATCACCGGGCCTTCAAAGGTGCTCATGCCGTAGAAGGCCACAGACATCACCAGCATCCGCAGGACCGCGTCGGTGCGCAGCTTGTCCCAGGCGCCGGAGAGGGTCATCAGGCCATTGATCATGCCGCCCCAGGATGGCATCCACAGCATGATCGAGAAGGTCATGCCCAGCGTCTGCGCCCATTGGGGAAGGGCCGTGTAATGCAGGTGGTGCGGGCCTGCCCAGATGTAGATGAAGATCAAGGCCCAGAAGTGGATGATCGACAGCCGATAGGAGTAAACCGGACGATCGGCCTGCTTCGGAACAAAGTAGTACATGATCGCAAGGAAGCCCGCGGTGAGGAAGAAGCCCACGGCGTTGTGGCCATACCACCACTGAGTCAGGGCGTCCTGGACGCCGGCGAAGGCGGAGTAGCTGAAGAAGCCTGCAAAGGAGACCGGCATCGCCAGGTTATTGACGATGTGCAGCATCGCCACGGTGACGATGAAAGCGAGGTAGAACCAGTTCGCCACATAGATGTGTTTTTCTTTCCGCTTCCAGAGCGTTCCAAGGAAGACGAAGAGGTAGGCGACCCAGACGACCGTCAGCCAAAGGTCCGTGTACCACGGGGGCTCAGCGTATTCGCGGCCCTGGGTGATCCCGAGCAGGTAGCCAGTGCCGGCGAGCAGAATGAAGAGCTGATATCCCCAGAACACGAACCACGGCCAAAGGCCGCCGGCGAGGCGGGCCTTGCAAGTGCGTTGAACGACGTAAAAACTCGTCGCCAGCAGCACGTTCCCGCCGAATGCGAAGATCACGGCGGAGGTGTGCAGGGGGCGGAGGCGGCCGAAATTCAGGAAGCCGAAGTCGGGGAAGTAGAAGATAGTCGGCCAGGCCAACTGCAGGGCGATGACCACGCCGACGAGCAGGCCCGCTATGCCCCAGAACATGGCGGCGAAGACGCCGGCTTTGACGACGCCGTTTTCGTAGGTTGAGGCTTCGTCCGCGGGGCGCTGCTTCGTCGCCGCGGCGGCGATCATGAAGAAGCCCAGGGCCAGAGCGGCAATGAGGGTATACATCTGCACCTGGAAGGCGAAGACATGGGTTCGTGCGGCGCCGATAACCGCCAGAAGCAGTGTCGCCGCCATCACAGCGGCCACGCCCAGGGTATCGAGACGCACGCCTCGGGGTGCGGTCAATGCGGTCATTGTCCGACTCCATCAGATGTTCCGGCAGCTCGTGTCATGAAGAAGCCCAACCTTTTGGTCTTGGCCCGACCACGGCGGCGTCCGCGAGGAACACCTTTTCCCTACACCGTGTGCGGATACGAACGGCTCACCCTTGATCCAAAGCGGACCGCCGTTCAAACCGGGTCCGGACGATCAAATTCGGACACAAACGAACACGAAAAGATATATTGATACGCTCGCGGCGACCGACGGGCTCTAAACTGCGTCAGCGCGCCCCATGCGACAGCCGAACGCGCGTCAGAATGGCCGCAGGCGCCCGGCGGCGAACGGCTTTATGGTCCTCGGGTCTTCAGCGTTTCCCGCATTTTGGCGGCAGCCCTTGGGGTATCCTATGGAATACGGACGGTTTGCCCGCAGCGGGACGTCGAGCGGCGTTGCTTCTCCGCAAACGGATGGTCCGAATGCAGCGTTCTCGGCTCTGCGGTGGCCGCTGGCGGCGGCCTTGCTCGCTTCAGCGCTGCTGATCTGGCGTGTGGGAATGGATGGGGTCGCCGGCGCCTACGCCTTGGCGCATGTCGGCTGGTGTCTTGGGCTTGGGTCCCAGCCGGCGCAAGCTGAGGTCGCCACGCTCGCAGGCCATTGTGCTGCTTGCTATGCGGGGCTTGCAACGGCGGCCGCCGCTGCGGCGACGGCTTTGTGGCCGAAGGCATAAGCCGCCTTTCAGCGCGTCTCTGCGGCTTCTAAGACAGCGTAGGCGTCGCCCCGAGGAAGGGCTGCGAATGATCCTGCCATCGCGCGGGCGAAGCGGTCTGCTTCCGGGCCGGGGCGGGTACTTGTATCGATGTACACGGACTGAATGCCGGCGACCCGGATCGCGGTCGCGGCGGCGAGGGCTTCGGCCTCGGCGGTGGGTCGCCCGGGTTCGCCAGAGCGGGTAACGTTGGGGCGGCCGTCTGTGAGGATCAGAAGCCGGGGTGTGCGGCCCCGGGCTCGCTCCTGGAGAGCCAAAGCGAGCCCTGCGTCCAGTCCGGCCGCGAGCGGCGTGCCACCGCCACCGGCCATGTCCGCCAGCAGTTTTCGGGCGCGCGACAACGACCGCGTCGGCGGCAGAACGAGGTTTGCTTCTGTCTTTCGGAACACGATAAGGGCGACGTGCGCGCGGGTTCGGTAAGCCTGCGCCAGGAGCAATTCCACCGCGCCCTTCGCTTCGGCCAATCGTTGAAAAGCGGAAGAGCCGGAGGCGTCGACCACCACGATCGTCACTGCGCCGCGTTCCTGCTTGAAGTGGCGGATGCGGATGTCAGACGGTTGGACCAACAGCCCTGAACGTTCCGGTTGGAGTTTACGACGCAAAGGCTGCCATGGAGCGGCTGCGCGCAGGGTATCGATCAGGCTGAGGCGGTCGCCGGGACGGAGCTTGGCGGCCCACACGCCGAGGGGGCGGCCTCGACGCCGGCTTGCGTTGCGCGCGCCGCCGCCGCCGGGTTCGCGGGATTCAGCGCTGCGAATCTCAGAGCCCTGCGCCAAAGCGGCGAGGACTTCCGCCGGCAGGGCAGCCTGCACGGCGGCGACCAGGATTTCCGTCGGCGGCGCCTGGTCTGGGATGGCGGCGTCCGGTTCCTGATCTGATGATTCCGGGGGC
>VYLN01000161.1_pt1 | contig 13034 bp, 10 predicted proteins | sample 5109471 | NCBI WGS metagenome assembly VYLN01 (sample SAMN12291806, study PRJNA351875) | freshwater metagenome | isolation source: freshwater lake | place: USA: Michigan, Lee Lake | collected 2013-08-06 | reverse complement strand
GTATCTGCAGTTTGGGCCTTTCGGGGTGGAGTATGTGACGCTCACGCACTCCATCCCCGAGCCCAACGGCCTCGCGATCCGGACGCCTCTGGGCCTGGTGTTCCACACGGGCGATTGGAAGATCGACGAAGCGCCTCAGATCGGGGAGCAGACCGACAGCGCCAAGATCAAGGCTTTGGCGGACGAAGGCGTGCTCGCCATGGTCTGCGACAGCACGAACGTGTTCGTGGAAGGCCGGGCAGGATCTGAGGCCGATGTGCGGGACACCTTGAAAGCCGCCATCCAAAGCGTGCGCGGCAAAGTGGCGGTGACGGCTTTCGCCTCGAACGTGGCGCGGCTTCAGACCACGATCCAGGTGGCGCAGGAGTGCGGGCGCAGCGTGTGCCTGGTCGGCCGATCCATGAGAAAGGTCACGGGCGCGGCGCAAAGCGTGGGCCTTCTGCAGGACATCCCGCCCTTCATCACCGAAGAACAGGCATCGGGGATGCCGCCGGAGCGCGTGCTTTATCTGTGCACCGGCAGCCAGGGGGAGGCCCGCGCAGCGCTCGCCCGGATCGCGGCGGGGGAAAACCGGCATGTCACCCTGCGGGAAGGGGACGCGGTGCTGTTCTCCTCCCGGATGATCCCGGGCAATGAACTCGCCATCACCGCGCTTCAGAATGCGCTGGTGCGCCGGGGCGTGCGGGTCATCACCGACCGGGACGAGCATATCCATGTTTCCGGCCACCCATGCCGGGACGAGTTGAAGGATATGTACACCTGGGCCCGGCCGCAGATCGCGGTGCCTGTCCACGGGGAGCGTCGCCATATTCTGGAGCACGCGGCCTTCGCCAAGACCTTGCAGGTGCCGATGACGATCGCGCCCCACAACGGCGCCATGATCCGGCTCGCGCCCGGCGCGCCGGAGATCATCGATGAGACCCCCGCGGGTCGGCTCTACGTCGATGGCGGGGTGATCGTGGAGGCCGATAACGATGCTTTGAAGGAGCGCAAGCGCATTGCGGAGGAGGGTTTCGTCTCGGTCTCCCTCGCCATTGCGGCCAAGAAGCATACAATTCTGGCGGGTCCGGACGTACGGACGCGAGGCTTGTCGAACGCGGACGAGGACGAGTTCGATCTCGCTCTCGATGATTTGGCGGAAGCCGCGGAAGCGGCGTTCCAGCGCCTTCCGCACGCCGAGCGGGACGACGAGGACCTGACCGAGGCCGCCATCGTGCGGGCGGTGCGGAAGGCGGCGGAACGGGCGTTCAAGAAGCGGCCGCTGGTGGAAGTGACCGTGTTGCGGGTGTGAGGAAGGACTAGGCGCGATGCAGATTGGACGGCTCAATCATGTGGGCGTGGCGGTGCCCTCGATCGAAGCGGCGAAGGACACCTACCGGACGCTCTACGGCGTGCCGGAGAGCGACATCACCCACACCTGGGACATGCCGGCGCAAGGGGTGCGGGTGGCCTTCGTGAACGTGGCCAATAGCCAGATCGAGCTGATTGAGCCCCTGGGTGAGAACAGCCCCATCGTGAAATTCCTGGAGAAGAACCCCGCCGGCGGTCAGCACCATGTGTGCTTTGAGGTGCCCGACATCCATCTCGCCGCCGCCGAGATGAAAGCGCGCGGCGCGACCGTGCTCGGCGAACCGCGCTTGGGCGCCCACGGCACGCTCGTGATCTTCGTGCATCCGAAGAACTCCAACGGCGTTCTCATTGAGCTGATGGAAACGCCCAAGGAAGGCGCCCACTGATGGATCCGGTGATCACAGGAGCGGTGTTCATCATCGCCTGGTGGCTGAGCTTCTTCATGATGCTGCCGGTTGGGGTGAAGAACCTGGACGAGGCGGGGGAAGCGGGGGGCTTTGGCCAGGAGCGGGGCGCTCCTGTGCGCCCTGACCTGAAAAAGAAGGCGATCTGGGCGGCGGGGCTTGCAGCCGTTCTGACGGCGGTCGTCTACGCGCTTGTCGCCATCGACGCGTTTGGCTTGCGCAGGTAGCGCCGTTGCGCAAGGGCAAGGGAGGGGCTAATCGCTTGCCCCTCTCCTTTGAGGTGTATGCATGACCCGCGCGCTTTCGGTGACCCGCGCCGAAAACTTTCCCGACTGGTACCAAGCCATCGTCAAAGAGGCTGATCTCGCCGAGAACAGCCCAACCCGCGGCTGTATGATCATCAAGCCCTGGGGCTATGGCATGTGGGAGCTGATCCAGGCGCAGCTTGACGCCATGATCAAGGACACCGGCCACGACAATTACTATTTCCCGCTGCTGATCCCGATGGGGTTCATTGCCAAGGAAGCCGATCATGTGGACGGCTTCGCCAAGGAAATGGCTGTTGTCACCCATCACCGGCTCAAGCAGATCGACGGCGAGCTGAAGCCCGATCCGGAGGCCGAGCTTACTGAGCCGATGATCATCCGGCCGACGTCTGAGACCATTATCGGCGACGCTTTCTCCCGCTGGGTGAAGAGCTACCGCGATCTTCCCGTGCTGATGAACCAGTGGGCCAACGTGGTGCGGTGGGAGATGCGCACACGCCTGTTCCTGCGGACCGCGGAGTTTCTCTGGCAGGAGGGACATACCGCCCATATCGACCGGGCGGACGCGATGGAGCACACCCTGCGGATGCTGGAGGTGTATCGCTCTTTCGTGGAGGACGTCCTCGCGCTGCCGGTGGTGGCCGGCGAGAAGCCTGAAAACGAGCGCTTCCCCGGGGCCGACAACACCTTCTCAATCGAAGCCATGATGCAGGACGGCAAAGCCCTACAGGCGGGGACGAGCCATTATCTCGGCACGCATTTTTCGAGCGCGCAGAACATCCGCTATCAAGACCAGGCGGGCCAAATGCAGCTGGCGCACACCACCAGCTGGGGCACCTCCACCCGGATGATCGGCGGGGTCATCATGACCCACGGCGACGACGACGGCCTGAAAACGCCGCCCGCCATTGCGCCCAAGCAGATCGTGATCATCCCGATCCTGCGGGACAAACCCGAGGACGCCGATGTTCTCGCTTACGCCCGGGCCTTGGCCGGCGAGCTGAAGCAGGCGAGCTTCATGGACCGCCGGGTGCGGGCGCATGTCGACGACAAGCCCGGCAAATCCGCCGACAAGCGCTGGGACTGGGTGCGCCGGGGCGCGCCGCTGATCCTGGAGATCGGCCCCCGGGACGCCGCGAACGGCCAAGTCAGCTTCATGCGTCGGGACCGGCTGCGGGACGGCGACAAGGTGCAGAGCCACCAGCTTCCCCGGGAGGCTTTCGTGGCCCAGGCTCCGGGCCTGTTGGCAGAGATCCAGGCGGGGCTTTATGCGGACGCAAAAAAGCGCCTGACCGACAATATCAAAACCGATGTTACGAGCTTTGCCGAGCTTGAGGCCTATTTCGGCGCGGCCGAAGACGAGGACAAAGGCTTCAAGGGCTGGGTGCTGGCGCCGTGGTCGAAGCCCACGGGAGCGGCTCTGGACGAAGTCGACAAGCGGCTCAAGGCCTTGAAACTCACCTTGCGCAACATCCCGCTTGATCAGCCGCCCACCACGGGGACCTGCCTCTTTACGGGCGCGCCTGCGGTCGAATCCGTTCTAATCGCGCGGGCGTACTAAGTATCAGGCCTGAGCCAATCTTGAGGGAGCCCCGATGTCGGGCCAAGCGCCGCCTTTCGGCCTTTTTGAACGCACGCTGGCGGGCCGCTATCTGCGGGCCAAGCGCAGCCATGGCGGCGTCGCGCTGATTTCGATCATCTCGTTTTTCGGGATCATGGCCTCGGTGATGGTGCTGATCATTACCATGTCGGTGATGAATGGCTTCCGGGAGACGCTGCTGTCGCGGATCTTGGGGGTGGACGGGCATATCCTGATCCACACGCGGGACCTTGATCCTGTCACCCGCGACGAGATCGTGGCGGCGGCGCTTGCGACCGAAGGGGTGGTCAGCGTCAATCCGGTGATCGAAGAACAGGCCCTCGCGGTGGTGGACGGGCTTTCCACCGGGATCGTTGTGCGCGGCGTTTTGCGGGAAGATCTTGAAGCTCTGTCCCTCATCACGGACAACCTGAACGGCTCTCTTGACGCCTTCAGCGACACCGAGGCGCCGGGGTTGATCATCGGCTCCGGGGTGGCGGCCCGGCTTGGCTATCTGCAGCCGGGCATGGGCTTTACGGTGCTGGCGCCGCAGGGCTCGGCGACGCCCTTTGGCCTCACGCCCAGGCGGAAAAGCTATCCCGTGGCCGGCGTCTTCAATTCCGGCACGCAGCGCTATGACGCCATCCAGGTCTATATGCCCATCGATCAAGCCCAGATCCTATTCCAACGGGGGATCAGCGTTGATCGGTTGGAAGTGAGGGTGGAAAATCCGGACAACACGCTGCCGGTGGTCCGCGCTCTCCAGGCGCGGCTTGACCCTTCAATCCAGATCACGGACTGGCGCGCGGCCAACAACGAGCTTCAGGGGGCTTTGGAGGTCGAGCGCAACGTGATGCGCCTCATCTTGATGATGATCGTGGCGATTGCGGCGCTGAACATCATCTCGGGCCTTGTCATGCTCGTGAAGAACAAAGGGCGCGACATCGCGATCCTGCGGACCATGGGGGCGACACGGGGCTCGATCCTGCGGATCTTCTTCATGACCGGCGCGGCGGTGGGCGTCCTCGGCACGGTGGTGGGCGTGGCCCTTGGGGTGGCGTTCTGTTTCTTTATCGGCCCGATCCAGGACTTCCTCTCGAGCGTTTTGGGCTTCGACGTGTTCCCTGGGGAAGTCTACGCGCTCGACGCGCTGCCCGCGAAAGTCGAGTGGGGGGAGGTGGCTTTGGTCGCAGGCTGGTCGCTGTTCATGTCGTTTGTGGCGACCCTGCCGCCCTCTATGCGGGCGGCCCAGCTCGATCCGGTGGAGGCGCTGCGCTATGAGTGAGCCGGTTCTGCGCCTTGAAGGGTTGACCCGCGTCTTCAAGACCGGGGATGAAGAGCTCCGCGTCTTGGACGGCGCTGAGCTGTCGATCATGGCGGGGGAGATCGTCGGCCTTGTGGGGCCGTCGGGCTCAGGCAAATCCTCGCTTTTGCACATCGCGGGACTGCTCGAGCGGCCGACCGGCGGGCAAGCCTGGATCGACGGCGTCGCCGCCTGGGGCCTTGATGACAACGAGCGCACGGCCCTTCGGCGGGCGCGGATCGGGTTTGTCTATCAGGCGCATCATCTGCTTCCTGAGTTTGATGCTCTGGATAACGTTGCCCTGCCGCAATTGATCGCTGGGGTAAAACCCGCGGTCGCTCAGGCCGAGGCCAAGCGGCTCTTGGAGCTGATGGGCTTGGGCAAGCGGCTGCACCATCAGCCGCCGCAGCTTTCCGGGGGCGAACAGCAGCGCGTGGCCATCGCGCGGTCCCTCGCCAACAAGCCGAAGCTGTTGTTGGCCGACGAACCCACGGGCAATCTTGATCCGCACACCTCGTCCATCGTGTTCCAGGCGCTGCATGATCTGGCTCGGCACGAAGGGGTCGCCGCCCTGATCGCCACCCACAACATGGATCTGACCCGGCATATGGACCGGGTGCTGGCTCTGCGGGACGGCAAGCTGGCGCCACTGGCGGCTTGAAGCTCTCGACGCTTGGGCAACGATTCGGAACAAATCTGGAACATTTGCGAATCGTTGCTATGGTGCGGACATGACCACGCCGTTTGTGCATTTGCGGGCCCGCTCAGCCTATTCGCTGCTGGAGAGCACTCTTCAGGTCTATGATCTGGCGCGGTTGACGCATCAGCACGCGATGCCGGCCCTTGCGCTGACCGACACCAACAACCTCTTCGGGGCGTTGGAATTCTGCGACGTCTTCGGCAGCAAAGGCCTGCAGCCGATCATCGGGTGCGCCCTCAATCTTCAGGCGGGGTCGGAAAATCTGGGGCCTGTGGCGCTGCTTGCGCAGGACGAGACGGGCTATTCCGTCCTGATGCGGCTGTCGTCGCTGGCCTATCGGCGGGCGGTGGATGTCGGGGCTCCCGGCGTGCCGTTGGAGGCTTTGACTGAAGGGGTGAAAGGCCTGATCTGCCTGACGGGAGGGCAGGAGGGCCCGCTGAAGTTCTTATGCGGGCAGAAGCGGCAGGGCGAAGCAGAAGCCCTGCTGGACGCTCTCGCCAAGGCCTTCGGCGACCGGCTGTACGTCGAAATCCAGCGGCACTGCGAGGCGGGAGACGCCGAGCATGAGGACGAGTTGATCGGCTGGGCCTATGGCCGGGATCTGCCGCTCGTCGCCACCAACGATGTGCGGTTTGAAGCGCAAGCCGACCACGCCGCCCATGACGCGCTGCTGTGCATCGCGGGGGCCACTTATCTCGGCGCGACGGACCGCCCGCGGGTTGGACCGTATCGAACGTTCGCGTCCGCCGAGGAGATGGCGCAACAATTCGCCGACCTGCCGGAAGCAATTGAAAACACGGTGGAAATTGCCCGCCGATGCTCGTTCAAGTTGAAGAAGATCGATCCGATCCTGCCGCGCTTCACGGGCGACGGGGGCTTGGACGAACCGGCGGAGCTTCGCGCCCAGGCGGCGGAAGGCCTGCGCCAACGGCTGGCCGCGCTGGGGCCAGAAAACCTCGCCGCGCCTGAGGAAGAATACTGGACCCGGCTTGAGTTTGAGCTCGGGATCATCATTCAGATGAAGTTCCCGGGCTACTTCCTGATCGTGTCGGACTTCATCAAGTGGGCTAAGGCGCAAGGCATCCCTGTGGGGCCGGGCCGGGGCTCGGGGGCGGGATCGCTGGTCGCCTACGCGCTGACCATCACCGACCTGGACCCCTTACGCTTCGGCCTTCTGTTCGAGCGGTTCTTGAACCCCGAGCGGGTTTCGATGCCGGACTTCGACATCGATTTCTGCCAGGAGCGGCGAGGCGAAGTGATCGCCTACGTGCAGGAGAAATACGGGCACGAGCGGGTGGCCCAGATCATCACCTTCGGGACCTTGCAGGCTCGCGCCGTGCTGCGGGACGTGGGTCGGGTGATGCAGCTGCCGTTCGGCATGGTCGATCGCCTCGCCAAGCTCGTTCCCGCCAACCCGGCCAACCCGGTCACCCTTGAAAAGGCTCTGGAGATTGAGCCGCGGCTGGCGGAAGCGCGGGCTCAGGAAGCGGATGTGGCGGGCCTTTTGGACACCGCGCTTCAGCTTGAAGGGCTCTACCGCAACGCTTCCACCCACGCCGCCGGCATCGTGATCGGGGACAGACCCCTCGATCAGATTGTCGCGCTCTATCAGGATCCGCGCTCCGACATTCCCGCCACCCAGTTCAACATGAAGTGGGTCGAGGGCGCAGGGCTTGTGAAGTTCGACTTCCTCGGCCTCAAAACCCTGACCGTCATTGACCGGGCGCTCGGGTATCTGCGCCTGCAGGGCATCGAGATTGATCTGTCCAAGATCGGCTTCGACGACGAAAAAACCTATGAGCTTCTAGCCTCTGGGGCCACCTTCGGGGTGTTCCAGCTGGAAAGCCAGGGGATGCGCGACACCCTGCGTAAGGTGAAGCCCAACAAGCTTGAAGACATTATCGCCCTGATCTCGCTGTACCGGCCAGGGCCGATGCAGAACATCGACCATTATGCAGCGGTGAAGTCCGGCGCGGAAAAGCCCGACTACCTGCATCCGAGCCTGCAGCCCTACCTCGAAGAGACCTACGGAGTCATCATCTACCAGGAACAGGTGATGCAGATCGCCCAGGTGCTGTCGGGCTACAGCCTCGGGGAAGCAGACCTCTTGCGCCGGGCCATGGGCAAGAAAAAGCCCGAGGAAATGGCCAAGCAGAAGAGCCGCTTCCTGGAAGGCGCGTCCGCCCGCGGCGTCGACGAAGCCAAGGCGTCGCACATCTTTGATCTTGTGGCGCAATTTGCGGGCTACGGCTTCAACAAGAGCCACGCCGCCGCCTACGCGGTCGTCGCCTATCACACGGCCTATCTGAAGGCGCATTACCCGGTCGAGTTCATCGCGGCCTCAATGAGCCTTGATATCGCCAACAGCGAGAAGCTGGCGAGCTTCAACCAGGACGCCCGGCGGATGGCCGTGACCGTCTTGCCGCCGGATGTGAACGCGTCTGACGCGGATTTCAGCGTTGAGAACGGGGCTATTCGCTATGCGCTAGGCGCGGTGCGCAATGTGGGCCTCGCGGCGATGCAGGGGCTGGTGGCGGAGCGGCGTCGGGGCGGGCGGTTTGCGTCGTTGCACGACTTTGCCGAAAGCCTCGACACAACCGTTGTGAACCGGCGCCAGCTTGAGAACCTCGCCAAGGCCGGGGCGTTTGATGGGCTTGAGAGCGATCGCGCCAAGGCCTTCGCAGCCTGTGAGACGCTGGCCGCCTATGCCGCCGCCCGCATGCAGGAGAAGGCAAGTCCGCAGGCAAGCCTGTTTGGGGCGGCAGAGCAGAAATCCCTGCGGCCGCCGCTGCCGAAAAGCCCCGCATGGTCCGGCCAACAGCGCCTCGACGCCGAACGCGAGGCTGTGGGCTTTTACCTCACCGGGCACCCGATGGCGGACTATTTCGCCGAAGCGCGGGAGGGCAGCATCTTCTCCTTCCTTGATATCCTGGAAGAAGGGGAAACTGATCCGCGAACGGTCGCCATGGCGGGCGTTGTGCGGCGGGTTATGCCGCGCCCGGCTCGGGATGGGTCGGGCGTCTTCGCCTATGTGGGTTTGTCTGACCCGTCGGGCGACTATGAGGTGATGGTCAACCCGGAGGCCTTCGCCATTGAGCGCAGCCATCTGGAGATCGGCCGGGCCATGGTGTTCCGGGCCCGGGTGCGGTGGCGGGACGGCGATCTCAAGATCTCCGGCGACAGCTTCGAGATGCTGGAAGCGGCCGAGGCGCGGGCGACCCAGGTGCTGCGGCTCGATGTGCGCGAAGGCGCGTCCCTGAGGGACATCGCCAAGCTTTTGAAGGGCTTGCCCGAGGGCGCTTCGACGGAGAAGCGGCCTTTGGTGCTGGTTTTGCGGCTGGCGGATGGGCGCGAGGTTGAGCTGTCGGTCGGCGGCGGGTTCCCGGCTGGAGCGGCCGCCCGGGCCGCCTTGAAAGCCGCTCGCGGGGTCGAGCGGGTCGCCTGAGGTGTCCGGCCGAGCGCCGGGGTCTTGCTATTTGGGCGTGTCTCGCCTATCTGCGCGCCATCTCTCACGCAGGGCTTGGCGGTCGTTTCGTTTCCGAAGCGCCTCCTCCTCCGGTGTCGGCGGAGCCTTTCCGGCTTTCCGGCTCCTCCCTGCGGCGGCCTAACCGGATTGGAGTTAAGACATGGCTTTGCCTGAGTATTCGATGCGTCAACTGCTGGAAGCGGGCGCGCATTTCGGTCACCAGACCCACCGCTGGAACCCGAAGATGGAACGCTACATCTTCGGTGTGCGCTCCGGCATCCACATTCTCGACCTGTCTCAAACCACCCCGCTGTTGCACCAGGCGCTGCTGAAGGCCCGGGAAGTGGCGGCCAAGGGCGGTCGGATCCTGTTTGTCGGCACCAAGCGCCAGGCCAGCGAGCATATCGCGGCGGCGGCGCGGCGCAGCGCCCAGTACTTTGTCAACCAGCGCTGGCTCGGCGGCACGCTGACCAACTGGCAGACGGTGTCCAAGTCGATCCAGCGCCTGCGGGAGTTGGAAGCGATCGTGGGCGGCGACGGCGGCGGCCGGACCAAGAAGGAACTGCTGACCCTGACCCGCGAGCGCGACAAGCTTGACCGGTCCTTGGGCGGGATCGCGGCCATGGGCGGGATTCCCGACCTGATGATCGTGATCGACACCAACAAGGAAGCGATCGCCATCCAGGAAGCGCGGAAGCTGAACATCCCTGTGGTGGCCATCGTGGACAGCAACTGCGACCCGGACGTGGTGGATTTCCCGATCCCCGGCAACGACGACGCTTCCCGCGCGATCCAGCTCTATTGCGATCTTCTGGCGGACTCCATTCTGGATGGTCTGGCGGAAGGGCAGGGCCGGGCCGGGTACGATATCGGCGCTTCGGCCGAGCCGATGCGCGAACCGGCGCTTGCGGTGGAGGAAGCGGCGCCAGCGGCTCCGGCGGCGGAAGAGCAACCCGCCTCCTGAACGCAGACCGGATCGTGATAGGCCTGCCACAGAATCAGGCCACGCGACGTAAGACACACCAGACATGGGTTGGTCCCGAGGGCGGTCTTCGCCCCGGGGCTTCCCTCTATTTGTAAGGAGATTGCACCATGGCGGAGATCAGCGCCTCGCTCGTCAAGGACCTGCGCGAAAAGACCGGCGCGGGCATGATGGATTGCAAAAAGGCCCTCACCGAGAACAACGGCGACATCGAGACCGCGATCGATTGGCTGCGGGCGAAGGGCCTGTCGAAGGCCGCGAAGAAGGCTGACCGGGCCGCTGCTGAAGGCCTCGTGGCCGCCGCCGCGGAGCGTCAGGGCGAGGGCGCGAAAGCTGCGCTGATCGAGTTCAACGCCGAGACCGACTTCGTCGCCCGCAACGAGACCTTCCAGGGTGCCGCCCGCGGGTTCGCCAAGGCCGCGTTGAAAGTCGATGGGGACATCAGCCGCCTTCTGGGCGAGCCGAACCCCAGCGGCGACGGCACGATCCAGGACGCGGTGACCTCGCTGATCGCGACGATCGGCGAGAACATGATGCTGCGGCGCGCGGCGAGCCTTTCGGTGAACCCGGGGGCGGTCGGCGTTTACATCCACAACGCGGTGTCGGACGGCCTTGGGCGTCTTGGGGTGATGGTGGCGCTGGAGTCGACCGGGTCCCCGGCGGTGCTGGAAGATCTGGCCCGCAAGATCGCGATGCACGTCGCGGCGACCAACCCGGTGGCGCTGTCGGAAGCGGAAGTTCCTTCTGAGCGTCTGGATCGCGAAAAGGCGATCCTGGCGGAGCAGATCGCCCAGGACCCGAAGGCGGCCGGCAAGCCGCAGCAGGTGCTGGACAAGATGATGGAAGGCCGCATCCGGAAGTTCCTGGAGGAAGTCGTGCTGTTGAAGCAGGCCTTCGTTGTGAACCCGGACCTGACGGTGGAAGCGGCGGTTAAGGCGGCCGAAAAGGACGCCGGCGCCCCGATCACGGTGAAGGCCTTCGTGCGCTTCGCCCTCGGCGAGGGCGTGGACAAGGGGCCGGAGAGCGATTTCGCCGCGGAAGTGGCGGCGATGACCGGCGGCGCCGCTTAAGCCTCAAGGCTTTGCGGCTCCTGTCTGCCAATTCACGAAAGTGACAATCGTGCAAAGAGGGCGCGCTTCGGTCTTGCCGGAGCGCGCCCTCAGCGCTTACAGCTTCGGCGTTCGCATTCAGCCACAGGCCACCCGCATGTCGTCTCCGTCTTCGGCTTCTCCGACCGGTTCGTCCGGTTCGCGCCCGTTCAGCCGGGTGCTGTTGAAGATTTCGGGCGAGGCGCTGATGGGGGAGGCGGGCTTCGGCGTCGATGTCGGCCAGTGCGCCCGGATCGCCGCCGAGATCGCCGAGGCGACCCGCCAGGGGGTGGAGCTTTGCCTTGTCATCGGCGGCGGCAACATCTTCCGGGGCCTGCGGGGCGCGGCCAGCGGGATGGAGCGCAGCCAGGCGGACTATATCGGCATGCTGGCGACGGTGATGAACGCGCTCGCCATGCAGAACGCGCTGGAAGCGATCGGGGTGGAGACCCGGGTGCTGTCGGCCATCCCGATGGTCACGGTCTGTGAGCCCTATATCCGCCGGCGCGCCATGCGCCACATGGAGAAAGGCCGGATCGTCATCTTCGCCGCCGGCACCGGCAATCCGTATTTCACCACAGACACGGCGGCTGCGCTTCGGGCGGCGGAAATGGGCTGCGACGCCCTCATGAAGGGCACGCAGGTGGACGGCGTCTATACCGCCGATCCCAAGCTTGATCCGGAGGCGACGCGCTTCGACACCCTGCCTTACAGCGAAGTGCTGGCCCGAAACCTAAAGGTCATGGACGCCGCCGCCATCAGCCTGATGCGCGACAACGCCGTGCCCATCGTCGTTTTCAACATCCACAAGCGGGGCGGCCTGGGCGAGGTCTTGTCGGGCCGGGGTGTGTGCACGATTATCCGCGACTGAGCATTCGCGTTACACTTTTCCTCTCACCGATCAGACGGGTTGTGTCATGGCCGCAGGCGGCAAGTTCGAACTGAAGGAGTTTGAGAAGCGGATGGACGGCGCCCTCGCCGCCCTGAAGCAGGAATTTTCCGGCCTGCGCACGGGCCGGGCCTCCGCCTCGCTCCTCGACAACATCATGGTGGAAGCCTACGGCGCGATGACGCCGCTCAACCAGGTGGCGGGCGTGAGCGCGCCGGAGCCGCGGATGCTGAGCGTCCAGATCTGGGATCGGGGCGTGGTGGTCGCGGTGGAAAAGGCGATCCGCAACTCTGATCTCGGCCTCAACCCCGTGATGGACGGACAGAGCCTGCGGGTGCCGATCCCGCCGCTTAACGAGGAGCGCCGCAAGGAGCTCGCCAAGATCGCCGGCAAGCACGCCGAAGCCGCCCGGGTGGCGGTGCGCAATGTGCGTCGCGACGCCATGGACCTTCTGAAAAAGCTCGAAAAAGACGGACACGCGAGCCAGGACGAGCACAAGAAGCTCTCGGAGCAGGTGCAACAGGCCACCGACCAGTTCGTGAAACGGGTGGACGAGGCGCTGAAACAGAAAGAAGAAGAGATCATGCAGGTCTAAACCCCTGCACATCTCCGGCATCGGAAAGGCCTTCTTTGAACGGCGCTGCGCCTCTCTCTCCCGATGACCCGCCGCGGCATGTGGCCATCATCATGGACGGCAATGGGCGCTGGGCCAGGTCTCGGGGCCGGCCGCGGACCTTCGGGCACCGGGAAGGGGTGGAGGCTCTGCGGCGGACGGTGGAAGCCGCGGGGGACCTGAAAATCCCCTATCTCACGGTTTTCGGCTTCTCGACAGAGAATTGGAACCGCCCAACGGAAGAGGTCCACACGCTGATGGACCTTCTGCGCCTTTATGTGCAGCGGGATCTGGACCGGCTGGTGCGGGAAGGGGTGCGGATCCGGGTGATCGGGCAGCGGTCTGGCCTGTCGGCGGATATCCTGCGGATCATCGACACGGCGGAAAGCCGCAC
>VYLN01000230.1_pt1 | contig 13096 bp, 18 predicted proteins | sample 5109471 | NCBI WGS metagenome assembly VYLN01 (sample SAMN12291806, study PRJNA351875) | freshwater metagenome | isolation source: freshwater lake | place: USA: Michigan, Lee Lake | collected 2013-08-06 | reverse complement strand
CCAATAGGCTTTCTCCATGTCTTACATTCTAGCATATATCGTGTAAATGCGCTAGTATTTAACAGTAAAGCCGTCGTAGAACGACGGGGTTTCAGACCCAAAATTTTCGATGACGACTAAGAGCAGTTTGGGAAACCACCACCACAATTAAAAATCGTCCCGTCCGAATCGTTGAAAACCACTTAGAAAATAACAACGCCTTTTCATCGCGATCGCTAGAACGAATTAAATCTGGATCAGCTAAAGTCTGGGCTAATTGCTCCTCATAATCGGGTAATGTCCCTGGATGGCGATCAATAATATGCTGTTCTCGCTCATCGGTTAATTCAACCTCTACCTCTAAATAACTACAGAAAAAAGACCTTGCCCAATTTTCCCCATGTCTCCAAAACTGATCTTAAATTCAAAAACCAAAACTTAATCACTGGTGATCGCGGCTTCCAATACCAGAGACATGAAACGTGAAAACAACTCAGCCTTGCGACAAAGCATAAACTAATGGCTCTTTATCAGAAGCCCCAATCAGTCCTTCCTCTGAAGACATTTTAACATCAATCCCGTGCATCCTTAAGCCTTTGGTGATCGCCTTAGAAACCCTTTCATCCAGTGCGATCACCGTCTTCTTGTTAATTAAACTTTAAAACCGCGATCGCCTAAAATTGAGGTTTAATATAATCGTCCCAAGCTTTAAGTAGATAGACAGCATCTTCGTTTGAAATCCTTCCCAATTTAGCAAGCAGTAAGTTTTTTTCCAAGCAATCAAGACGGGATAAACGTACAGTAGAGGGAACCCTCAAACCACTATTGGCCCAATCTTTTAATAATATGTCTGTTTGTGTTCGGGGCATTGCTGAGGTTACTGCCGTTACAACCACGTCATCTCCATCAACCCAAAGAATCAAAACGGGTCTTTTTTTTGATGACGTACCATCAGTAAATAGAATTTTGGCAACCCAGAACTCACCTCCTTTAATAATCGTCATATAAACCTTCATCTTCTGGGGCATAACTGTTCAGAAAAGAAGAATGAAGGCGATCGCTAACCAAGGTTTTGGGCTGAATGGTGATCACCCACTTGCCTTTACCAATTCCTTGCACAATAGAACTGGGAAGATTGAGTTGCTCCCCTTCTTCAATTTCTACTTCAAAAGCTAATTTTAATAACTGATTTTTCATAAAGCAAAAGCACCTATAATATTGAAAATGTTAATATTGAAAATGTTAGCAGAGCGCGTAGAAGCATCAGCGATCGCCATCATCTTTGCAATAAAGCATAAGCTAACTGTTCCTCATCAGAAGCCCCAATCAGTCCTTCCTCTGAAGACATTGTAACATCAATCCCTCGCATCCTTAAACCTTTGGTGATCGCCTTAGAGACACTTTCATCCAGTGCAATCGCTGATCGCGTAGGGTGCATCCCATTCACCTTTCACCTGTTGAAAATACTTTAATCAATATTGCGATACACCACGCTATGCTAACCCATTCTACCGCTATCAGCAATATTATTACTTTCTTTGTTTTGCCCTTTCATAAGCAGGATCGTGTTCTGCAAAACTTAAAATTAACACTCGTTTTGGACTGGATTTTTCATGAACTTGATAAACCAGACGATAACTAACACCATTTTAATCAATTTCAATCGCACGACACCCCTTCAACTTACCCATTAAATGATGACTAGGCCACCCCAAAGTGTGATAGGGGTCTATCGCTAGAAGTTTTTGATATTTCGGCCAACGAGCCTGCAATTCGGCAGGTAAACAAACTAAATCATTTTGAAAATCAGCTACCCATTGCACCAAATAATGACTTTTAGTAGCCACAACTTTTCACCCATTCCCTTAACTCATCCTCATCAATCTCTTCCTCTGCTTCAACCCCAGTTATCCATTCCTGCGGATCACCTAAATTTTCCAATCTCTTAATGGCTAAAGCTTCTGCTGATGATATTGCAGGGTCATCTTCAAGAATAATAATGACCTCTACTTTTCTCCCAGGTAAAAGCTTATCTGACTGAATTTCTAGCCGACCATCCGATTGAACAAAAATTGTTTGACGAATCGCTTGAGTCATTAGTAACCTCTTGGATTTTGTTAATGTTAATGTAAGCTAAAAATTTACTTTCACTCATCAAATTCAATTTTTTTTAGACTGAGTATGCTATCTAACAAGTCTTTTTACTCTTGAATACGACATATTTTTAGACACTTTCATATTATATATGTTACGCTACGCAAACCCATCCTACAATTGCTTTAACTATCAAAACACATTAGAAAGGTGGTAACTGAAAATGACCAGCTACAATCCCAGGAACGGTAATATCCTCATCTAATTCTTCCCACCGTAAAGCATAGCCGTTGACTTCAACCTTAACCGCCGCCAATTGCTCATTCGTCGCTTGTTTCAAGATGCGGAAGCGATCACTAGGAAAACCGATAATACGTCCATCACTAAGTTCAACATATATCATGCGTTCTTCTGCCCAGGCTCGAATGGCAGCAGGCTCAATAGTCATCATGGGATTAACGGTTGTGGAAATCATGATAAGCACTCCTTAAAAGATCTTGATTTTTATAAACTAGCCTCTCCACTTCCCGTAGCTCATGGGCAGGAATACCACGATTGGAAGCTAAAATGATCATCGGTTCAAGCCAAAATTTACATTCGCCATCAGGAGAGCGAACATGAATAGGTGGCGGTTCGGAACCTTCATCGGAATAGAAGTGAAACCGAAAATGTCCAATTCTAATGACCGTTGGCATTCAGTGAAATTCGTAATCATTGAGAGTTGCTGGTTCTTTATTCTAGTCGGAAATTGTGGCGATCATCGAAAATTTTGGGTGGGAAACCCCGCCGTTCTAGGTTGGCTTTACGTTAGAATTAAAAAGACCGTCTCGAAAACCAAGTGGGCGGTGTGTAAGACAGTACATGGTTTTTTAACCGTGGTATGCAACGGTGGTTGAAGCAGAAACTTAAATCGTGAGGTTTAGGAATCGCCGCACTTTTAGGGCGGCGAGGATGTCAATGTCGCACCCCAATCAGACCGATAAGGACTTTCAGAGCGATCGCCAATCGCGTAGGGTGCAATTAACGTACCCTTTTATTTTCATTGGCCTATTATAGGCGTTCTTTATCGAAAGCCTCAATTAACATCTATTCAGGAGACATTGTAACATCAATCCCTCGCATCCTTGAACCTTTGGCGATCGCGTTAGAGACACTTTCATTCAGTGCGATCACTATCTTCTTGTTAATTAAACTTTAAAACGGCGACCGCCTAAAACTGAGGTTTAATATAATCATCCCAAGCTTTAAGTAGATAGACAGCATCTTCGCTTGAAATTCTTCCCAATTTAGCAAGCAGTAAGTTTTTTTCCAAGCAATCAAGACGGGATAAACGTACAGTAGAGGGAACCCTCAAACCACTATTGACCCAATCTTTTAATAATATATCTGTCTGTGTTCGGGGCATTGCTGAGGTCACTGCCGTGACAACAACATCATCTCCGTCAACCCAAAGAATCAAAACGGGTCTTTTTTTTGATGATGTACCATCAGTAAATAGAATTTTGGCAACCCAGAACTCACCTCCTTTAATAGTCGTCATATAAACCTTCGTCTTCTGGGGCATAACTATTTAGGAATGAAGAATGAAGGCGATCGCCAACTAAGGTTTTGGGCTGAATAGTAATCACCCACTTCCCTTTACCAATTCCTTGCACAACAGAACTGGGAAGATTGAGTTGCTCCCCTTCTTCAATTTCTACTTCAAAAGCTAATTTTAATAACTGATTTTTCATAAAGCAAAAACACTTATAGTATTGAAGATGTTAGCACAGAGCGTAGAAGCATCAGCGATTGCCATCATCAAAAGTGGAAATGACTCGGCTTTGCAATAAAGCATAAGCTAACTATTCCTTCTCAGAAACCCCTATTAACCCTTTCTCTGAAGACATTGTAACATCAATCCCTCGCATTCTTAAACCTTTGGCGATCGCGTTAGAGACACTTTCCTTCAGTGCGATCGCCGTATTCTGATTAATTAAACTTTAAAACCGCGATCGCTTTAGCCTTGGCAATTGCGATCGCTGTGTTACCTTAATAGATAGACCTGATTTTAAAAGGGTTTTACCATTATTCAGCAAGCCCTATCTAAACAAACGGTTAAGGGTTTTAATCACCAAGGTCGGGGATTATGAAAATCTATCAAATTTTATTCCAATCCCGACTTCTAATTCTTCCAGTTTGGTAATAAGTTGAAACTAGCTCAATATAATCTTTAAAATCATCATTTTCAACCACAATACGATTCACTGATTGCCAGTCAATTTCTGCCCTAGATTTTGCTGGTAAAAATATCTCACTTTCCGAAGGGTTTTCCGTATCTAGAATAATGACTCCAATTCCATGAAGTGCAGACAACATACGCAGTTCTTGTTCAATATTATCAGTTATAGAAGTTGTGACTAAATATCCTTCATTAGCCCAACTAGAATTACTAACTGCTTGAAAAAAGCTACTTCTAATATTAGAGCTATTCAGTTCCTTTTTAACCTCAAAAGACCAGAGCCTCACTCTTCTTCCTTCTCCTTCTTGAACGCAAGTTCTGACCAACTCATGCCATTCCTTATCAATTGCCTGCATTGCCACAATATCAGGATGTAACCATTGATTTCCGCCTGCTCCCCGTTGATTCTTAGAGCGTTTATCATCAATTCTTTGACAATAAAGCTTGTATTCTATTTTGAGAAAATCAATTAAAAAGGGATAAAGCTCTAGTTCTGATAAAACTTTTGTGTACGGAAGAGATTGGACAAAAATTTCTTCTTCTAACTCACTATCTTCGTTGTTATTTTGAGAGACAGTAAAGTAGGAAGAATCTTGATCAATCAATTTTTCATTATCATACCAGTAAATTCTTGGACGAGGTTTATCCTGCCAGCAAATATGGGGATCTTTCTTGATAATACTATCCTTATTTGAGCCAATTTCAGCGACAACCTGAGAAATAAAAGCCCTATCGCTGGGAAATCTTTCATTATTTCGCTTTTCCTGATAGTCTTCGGGATACTTGGCAACAATCGCTTCTGCAATTTGTCTTGCATTAAATTTTTCTCCTGGATGCTGCTTTAAAAATTCAGCTATCTTTTGAACTTGAGATAATTTAGACATTAATCGAGATCAATAATAAGATAATGACTAAGTAACAATATTTCCTCTATGATATTCTATCAGATGATCGCTTTTTCTGTAGTCCGATCGCCGCTCTTGTAGAAACCCGACAAACTATTCCATTAGGGATGATTATAATTAATTGTGGGATCGCAATCTTGTAGGGTGCGTCCCCTATACCTTTCACCCTTTTAAATATAAGTGCGATCGCTTTTCTACGGGAACACAGAAACGGGTAGAATCAATCAATGCAGTTGTTTTCTTTCGAGGTGTCATCATTACTAAGAAAGCTACTCGTTCCTTAGCCGGTATTGCCGGAATTGTCGCCGTTGCCACCTTAATCAGTAAGGTTTTTGGTTTAGTCCGCGAACAGGTAATCGCCGCTGCCTACGGTGTTGGGCCGGTGGTGAACGCCTACGCTTTTGCCTACGTTATCCCCGGTTTCCTGTTAATTCTCCTCGGTGGTATTAACGGCCCCTTTCACAGCGCTTTGGTCAGTGTTTTGGCCAAAAGAGATAAATCCGAGTCCGCGCCGATTGTGGAGACTGTCACCACCCTAGTCAGTGCCATTTTATTAGCTGTCACCGTCTTTTTAATCGTTTTTGCCAATATTTTTATCGATGTTCTCGCTCCCGGTTTAGATGCCGCCACCCGTGGCATGGCCATTCAACAACTGCAAATTATGGCCCCCATGGCGGTTTTAGCTGGTTTAATCGGCATCGGTTTCGGTACTCTCAACGCGGCGGATCAATACTGGCTACCGAGTCTCAGTCCGCTTTTTTCCAGTGTGGCGGTGATTTTCGGGGTGGGTTTGCTGGCCTGGTTGCTTGGCGATCGCATTGATAATCCGCAATATATTCAACTGGGGGGTTTTGTCCTCGCCGGCGGTACTCTCGTCGGGGCGCTCTGGCAATGGTTAGCACAAGTGGGCGCACAAGTCAAGTCAGGTTTAGGAAAATTAACATTTCGTTGGGATTGGCGGATTCCGGGGGTGTCGGAGGTGTTGCGGGTGATGATTCCGGCGACCTTATCTTCGGGAATGTTGCATATTAACGTTTATACTGACCTCTTTTTCGCTTCTTTTATCGAAAATGCCGCCGCTTCTATGCGTTACGCCAGTTTTATCGTTCTCACGCCCTTGGGCATCATGTCTAACATGATTCTCGTGCCGTTTATGCCGATATTTTCTCGACTGACGGAACCGGAAAATTGGGGAGAATTGAAGCAAAGAATCCGTCAGGGTTTATTATTGACGGCTTTAACCATGTTGCCCTTCACCGCTATCTTTATCGCCCTCGCTTTCCCGGTAGTGCGAGTTATCTATCAACGGGGTGCCTTTAATCTGGCTGCCTCGGAACAGGTGGTTCCCGTATTAATGGCCTACGGTTTCGGGATGTTTTTCTATCTCGGCCGCGATGTCTTAGTACGAGTGTTCTATGCTTTGGGGGATGGCGACACTCCCTTTAAGGTGAGTATGGTAAATATTTTTCTTAATGGTGTGCTGGATTTCCTCTTGTATAAACCTTTTGGTACCCCGGGGATTGTTTTAGCCACCGTGGGGGTTAATATCCTTTCTATGGGCATTTTTACGGTGATTTTAAATCGTCGTTTAGGGGGTTTACCTCTAGGAGAATGGGGTTTATCCTTGTTGGGATTAACGGTAATTACAATGCTTTCTGGTGTTGCTAGTTGGGGTGCTAGTTGGAGTTGGGAAAAGGTTTTTGGTGCTGGTAATATTTTCCTACAATTATTACAGTTAGGTTTTGCTTCGACCGTAGCGGTGGGTTTATTCATCCTCGGTGCGATGTTATTGAAGTTACCTGAATTAGACCTGTTAATCTCGCGAGTTCGTCAGAAGTTCTTGAAAAAATCTTAGGTTTAAGTTGCTGCCTCACTAGATTAAAGAAAGGTTAAACCCTAGCTAACACCAAATCAGTTTTTAAGAGTCTGATTAACTCCCTCCCTCGCTCGTAATTACTGTTGTAGGGGACGGAAGAATTTTTTCAATTTGCTCGCTCTCTTTTTGTTTAATGTCAAACAAATCCAATCGGATTTGAAGATTTAACCAAAAATCAGGAGAGACTTGCAAGTATTTAGCTAGTCTTAAAGCGGTGCTAGGGGTAATCCCCCGACGACCGTTGACGATTTCGTTAATTTGCCGGTAGGGAACTCCGATTGCATCGGCAAGTTGACGTTGTGTGATGCCCATCGGCCGCAAAAATTCCTCTTTCAGCATCTGGCCCGGATGGGTGGGTCTTCTATGGGTAGGTATGCGAACCATGCTTATACTCCTTTTTTAACTGGAATGATAATCAACGATTTCAACCATTTTTGCCCCGTTTACAGTCCAGATAAAACAGATACGGTACTGATCATTGATTCGGATACTATACTGACCTTGCCGATCACCGACTAAAACCTCTAAACGATTATTAGGTGGAATGCGGAGGTCATCTAGGGAGGTCGCCGAATCGACTAAATCGAGTTTTCGCCGGGCCACGTTCCATAAATTTCTAGGACAGACTTTCCGCGCTTTTTTTGTATCCTCACCGTTGAAAATATCTTCAGTAGCTCTATTCCTGAACGAGAGGATCATAATAACACGGTAGCACGTTTGTCATGTTAGACATTGTTATATCGGAAATGCCAGTTTCCTTGTTCTGACTTTCCCGACCGACTCCTAACCCCAGCAAGAAACTTTTTCAGCAAACGCTATTTATTTTTAGGAATTGGGGGCAGTTGCGGTGATTTTCGGCGAGAATTAGCACCAGATATTTTCGGAGGTAGGGGTGCAGAATTGCGATTAGATAAACTTTGAAGGCTCTTTTTCATATTAGCAGGTTCCGGCAGTTCTAGAGTTACCCCTTCTCTAGCTATCATTGTTTCCTCTGGTAGGCATAAATCAAAAACAAAGGCGGAATTATTGGTTAAATCGGCAAATTCTAATTTTACCATCTCCGGAGAGGATTCTTGTGCTAATAAAGGTTCAATTTCGGTTTTAATTAACTGTTCTAATTGAGCCAGATAATTGATCTTAACAGGAGTAACAATTAAAGTTAACGTTTCTTGCCAACCTTGCCCCCCTAATTCTGCCAGAATATCCCCGTAACAGCGAATTTTCCAGCTACCTATTCCTAAATCTCGATAGGAAAAAATTTCCAGCCAACCCCCGGCATCCGATCGATAATAATGAGTATATCGTTCACTACTTTCGGGAGATTCGTAATCGATACGCACTTCAATATGGGCAAAAGGAGAATCCAGACGGGCCAAGAGACGATAGTTTCCCGAGACAATTTCTAGGGAATTAGTAGAAATTGTGTGTCCGTGATTCTCCCCTTGTTTTTGCAGTATAAATTCCATAATCTTAGCCTAGTCCTAATGTTTGGCCTTGACGCTAAAACTTAGGATTTGTGCCGAGAGATTTGTGCTTTTAATTCCCTTGCTTGTGTCAATAAATCCGCTTGGGTTAGACTAATTTGTTCTTGGGTGGCCATCCATTTCAGTTGTACCGTGCCATTTTCAGCCTCAGCATCCCCCAAAATTATACAGCCCACGGCCTTAGCTCGATCGGCCCGTTTAAATTGTTTCCCGAAAGCGCTGCCGCTTAAGTCCAACTCGACGCTAAACCCCAATCTGCGTAATTCCTGTGCTAATACCACACTGCGCTCCTCAGCTTTTTCTCCTTTGGAGACGAGATAAAAATCGGGAACCAAAAAAGATAAAGATTGCTTTTGTTGTAATAATATAATCAGACGTTCTAAACCGATCGCCCAACCCACTGCTGGTGTGTCTAGACCACCTAATTGAGCTATTAAACCATCATAACGACCACCACCGCAAACCGTCGCTTGAGAGCCTAAATCATCGGACTGAATTTCAAAGGCCGTATGGGTGTAATAGTCCAATCCTCGCACTAAACAGGGATTAAGATTATAGATAACTCCCAAATCCGTTAGTAAAGATTGTACCCGTTCAAAGTGCTTTTGAGAATCCCTGCCGAGATGTTCAAGAATACTGGGGGCATTCTCACAGATAATCTTGGTTTTCTCGTCCTTACTGTCTAAAATTCGCAGGGGATTTTTTTCTAATCTCTCTTGAGAATCTGCGTCTAAATCAGCTTTGTAGGGAGTCAAATAATCTAGCAAGGCCTGACGATAATTTTGCCTATCTTGGGCATTTCCCAGGGAATTAAGGTCTAATTTTAGGTTTTCTAGCCCCACAGCTTTTAATATCTCGCTGGCAAGGGTAATTACTTCCACATCCGCCCTAGGGTCATCACTTCCCAATAACTCGACCCCGATTTGATGAAACTGTCGCTGCCTACCCGCTTGCGGACGTTCATAACGAAACATCGGCCCCTTATACCAGAGTCTTTGTACTCCTCCTGCAGCCTGTAATTTGTGTTCAATGTAGGCGCGAACGACCCCAGCTGTTCCTTCTGGTCGCAAAGTCAGGGAACGTTGACCGCGATCGAGGAAAGTGTACATTTCTTTACCTACCACGTCCGTCGCTTCCCCGATACCCCGTTCAAAAAGTTGCGTCTGTTCAAAAATGGGAGTTCGTATCTCTTGATACAGCGCAGTCCCTAAAATTCTGCTAGTGGTTTCCTCTAACCACTGCCAGTAACCGACCTCCGCCGGTAAAATATCTTTTGTGCCTCGGATTGCCTGTATTTCACCCATAGTTCTCGTTATTTTTATCCCTATTTCAACAATCTTAAACCGCTTAGAGTCACTAATACCGTCGATCCTTCATGACCGATGACACCAAGAGGTAAAGTTATATCACCGGCAAAATTGGCTATTAGCAATATGCCGATAAATGCGAGGGCGAAAGTGATATTCTGTTTAACAATGCGATTGGCACGACGACCGAGGTTAATAGCACTGGGAATTTTGGCTAAATTATCGGACATGAGGATAATATCGGCTGTTTCCAAAGCGACATCACTACCAGCTTTTCCCATGGCAATCCCCACATTAGCCATAGCTAAAGCGGGTGCGTCATTAATGCCATCCCCCACCATAGCGACAGTGTGATATTTTTCTTGCAGATTTTGGATGACGGTTAACTTATCTTCGGGCAGTAAATCAGCGTAAACTTCCTCAATGCCGAGTTTTTTAGCGACTTTATCGGCACTTTGTTGATTATCACCCGTAATTAAAACGATATGTTCGATACCGCTCTTTTTTAGTTTCTCCACCAGATTAACTGCCGAGTCACGAAGGGTATCGGCCACAGCGATCGCACCGATAATCTGATTCTCTTGTACTACCCAGACGAGGGTTTTACCTTCTTTTTGTAAACGTTCGCGGATAGCTAAGATATTCTGGTCAAGATCGGAAATATGGTCACGAATATAGGCAAAATTGCCCACAGATACCGACTTATCGGCAATTTTTCCCGTGATACCCCGTCCCGATACCGCTTGTACCTGATTAGCACTGAAGAAATTTATACCACGTTCCCTTGCTGTGGCGGTAATAGCGGCTCCGATGGGATGTTCGGAACAGGATTCTAGGGATGCAGCCACCGCTAACACCTCATTTTCGCTAACTGCATGGATGGGGATAATTTCCACCACTTGCAACTTACCAAGAGTGAGAGTGCCGGTTTTATCAAAAGCGATCGCTCGTAGGCGGCCGATCATCTCCAATCTTGCGCCATTTTTGAATAAAATCCCCTGTTTTGCCCCGTTAGCGATACCCGATAACAAAGCTGGCATAATTGAGGCCATTAAAGCACAGGGAGAAGCCACCACGAGAAAAATTAAGGCCCGATAGATCGTGGTTTCCCAGGTCCAACCCCAGAAAAAAGGCGGTAAAATCCCGAAAATTAAGCCCAAAATCACGATAATTTTCGCATAACCCCGCTCGAAACCTTCGATAAACTGTTGGGAGGGAGGGGATTCATTTTGCGCTTTTTCTACCAAACGAATCACCCTCTCAATTAAGCGACTTTCGGGGGGAGTTTCCACCTTTAAACGTAGCACTCCCGCACCGTTGAGAGTTCCCGCAAAGACTTCTTCCCCGATGGTTTTATCCACGGGAAGCGATTCCCCGGTAATTGGCGCTTGATTAATGGGACTGTTTCCCTCCATAATAATGCCGTCAATGGGGATTAATTCACCCGGTTTGACCAAAACTGTATCACCGATGTGTAATTGCTTGATAGGAATCTCTTTTTCGCCGTCTCCCGTGATTAATCTAGCAGTATCGGGAGTCATAGCCATGAGAGAACGAATATTGCGATCGGTTTTCGCCATGGCAATCTGTTCTAATGCACCACTAATGGCGAAAATCAGGATTAAAACGGCTCCATCGATGATGAGATAGTAATTACTGTCCCAGAGTCCCAAAATCGCCGCCCCCAAGGCCGCTACAATCATTAAGAGGTCCACATCCAGTTCTTTTTCCTCGCATAAAGTCGTCAATCCTGCTTGGGTACTCTCGTATCCTCCCACCACATAGGCGATCGCTAGTAGGATAAAAGCCGGGCCGATCAGATTAAAGTGTAGGCATAACCAACCAAAAAAGACTAAAATAGCGCAAATTCCCGCGGCAACTGCCGAGGAATACTCAGACAACCAAGAGGACGAAATACTCTGAATCATGGAGCGATGGCAATTCCTTCTCTACCCATTCTAGAAAAAATTAGATCGATACAGAAAACCCCTATGACGTTATCCCCTGCAGCCAACTTAGCCGATAATAATTGGAATTTTGCCGAGGTTTGGATCGATCCGCTGCTATCTCCTCCCTACATCTTGCTTTTACTCGCTCAATCTTCAGGAAACTGTCGCGTGTACGATCCGTCTGAGGGTTATCAGGTGGTACTCACCAGCGCGAGTTACAAGGAAGCGGAAAATTGGCTATTAGAGGACGAATTTGAACCGGTAGAGGGACGACTTTCCCCAGCAGCGATATAATTTCCTTATCTTCTTGACGCTTTTCTTCAAAACCCTTATTCTATATGCTGTTTAGCAAGAATTAGCGATCGCTCCTTAACCAACTTAGACCCTAATAGGTAAAATATAAGCTGGGAGATTATGGTGAGAAGTTATGAAGTTGACTGTAACACTTGACCGTGACGAGGATGGGGTTTGGGTTGTAGAATGCCCCAGTATTCCGGGTTGTGTCAGCCAAGGTCAAACGAGAGCAGAAGCTCTGGAAAATATCAGAGATGCGATTATCGCTTGCCTTGAAGTTCGTGCAGAACGTGGACTACCGCTCACGATTGAAACTTGTCAAGTAGAGGTAATGGCCTAATCATGTCCTCTGCTCTTCCTGTTCTCAGCGGACGTGAAGTAGTCCGAATATTTGAAACCTTCGGCTGGCAAGTTGCGCGTCAAAGTGCAAGCCATATCATTATGGTTAAGGAGGGTGAACAGGTAACACTCTCTGTTCCTGATCATCGTGAAGTGGCAAAAGGTACGCTTCGTAGTCTTATTCGTACTGCTGGAATTACGTTACAAGAATTTGTTTCTGGCATGAGATGAACAAGCGAGCTAACAAGTCGAGGAAGCGGAAAATTGGCTATTAGAGGACGAATTTAAACCGGTAGAGGGACGACTTTCGCCAGTAGAGATATAATTTCCTTATCTTCTTGACGCTTTTCTTGGATGCTATCCTTACTAAAAAAGCGATGGAATTGGCTAAAATCGCTCTTTATAGGCAGTCCGAAGGCAATTAACCCCAAAAAAGTCAAAAATACTCCTCCAGAACCCAGCGATGCACCAGCGGAATAGACCGAACTCATGAAAACCGACACGATTTTCTACCGACTTTTTCAAACCTTTCCAGATCTTCTGTTTGAGTTAATCGACTTTCCCAGCGAATTAGCCAATTTCTATCGATTTTCCTCCGTAGAGGTGAAACAATTATCCTTTCGCATCGATGGAGTCTTTCTACCAGAA
>VYLN01000157.1_pt1 | contig 13202 bp, 18 predicted proteins | sample 5109471 | NCBI WGS metagenome assembly VYLN01 (sample SAMN12291806, study PRJNA351875) | freshwater metagenome | isolation source: freshwater lake | place: USA: Michigan, Lee Lake | collected 2013-08-06 | reverse complement strand
ACGAGTAGGCTTTTTCCATGTCTCACATTTTAGCATATATTTGGTAAATGCGCTAGTATTTAACGGTAAAGCCGTCGTAGAACGACGGGGTTTCAGACCCAAATTTTCGATGACTTGAAAGAAGCTGACCGATGGGGTGACGGCCACCCACAACCACCAGGCTCTCTTGGACTGGGGATGAGAGCCCATCGGCATTTCCTTGTCCGAATCCCGTCTCGTCGGCTCCCACTATCGGCGCGGCTTGGATGTAGGCTTCGGCTTCCGCCACAGAGGGCTGATAGTGCCTCACTTCCTTCCTTTCTCAGACGATTGACTGTCCCCAGAGACATCTTCACCCCAAATAAGTCGGACATCGTACAAACCACCATCCGATGGGAATGACGGTACATTCCACTCAAGACTGAGACGATGGATACCGCTCTCTCGGAGTAGCCGCTCTCTTCTACGTCTTTGGGGAGGAGGGATCGGGTTTTTTCGCCGCAGTAACGCACCAAATCCCCAAAATGGCTACCAGATATTATAAGGCGATCGCCGCTTTGATTGACACAAGCAAAAACTTCAACAGATATAATGGGGCTTGACAGGTGGTATCAGTTATCAAAGCACGGCTCAAGCGATTGAAGGTTGAGTTGGCGTTAAAAAAAGTAACCTTTGGTTGTGTTGGGTTTTGTGCCTTAATCAAACCTACACGCTGTTGTTCTTTATTTTTTAAGTTGAAATTCACAATAATAAACAGTGCCACATTTCCCTAAAGTATTACCCTTTATATCTATGACTACAATCGGAAAAGGTTTCTTTGATGCTAAATGTTGCTGAGTTTTGCGATAGTGAAGAATTTGCAGTCCCTTACTACGAGGTTCTACTACAAAAATATATTTATTGTTTGTCCATTTAATTTGTTTGAGTTTATACTTAAACAATCTGACTTGAGTTTGTGGATTAGGTCTTCCTATTGAATTGGTTTCAGCGAATTTATCGGAGCATTTGTATATTCCATCCACAGACCAAACCCCTGAAAATAAGATTAAATCTCCTCCTCCGCTGGCTCCATAATATTCTGAAAAAGTTAATATATCACTTTTCCAACGTCCATCATTAAGTATTTCTGCATCGGTTGTATTAGTACCAATTCTATGACTATTTCTTCTTATTAGGTTAATTTGTTCTCTTGCACTTGGTCTGACAAAAGTATCTGAATTAAAGCAAACTTCAAAAGGAACATTTTTTACTGATTGTGCTTTAACCAAAGGAAAGGAACCAGCAAAAAGCGTTGACAATCCTAATAAGGAAGCACTTAAAAGATTTTGGGAGTTAAATAGTTTCATGGCTTTGTCCTCTGAGAAAACTTAATTAAAATCAAACGTTTTTGTTAACTGTTGGTTGTGTTGGGTTTCGCACATTAAGCCAACCTACACCCTGTTTCAGCTAAAATAGTACATTATGATTGTCATTGCGAGCGATAGCGAAGCAATCTAATCGCGAGATTTTCTCTTGCCTCATTTTAGCTGAAACAGTCCAGTATCCTGAATCTAGCTTGAGCTTTTTATCAGGTATCATGGAGTTAATCTTGTAGGAGCATTCGATATGACTCTGGCATCAGGTGGGCAAGCAACAATCATTCGTACAGAGCGTGGATTGACCATTTCAGGTACACGCATCACTCTTTATGACGTAATGGACTATCGGAAGGCTCAGTACCCATCCAAGCTGATCCGTGAAAAACTGGGTCTTAATGATGAGCAGATTCGTTTAGCCCTAGAATATATTGATACCCATCGCGCTGAGGTTGAAGCAGAATACCAAGAATGCCTGCAAACAGCCGCGGAGATTCGGCAATATTGGGAAGATCGAAATCGTGAACGATTTGCCAAGATCGCGGCGATGCCCCCGAAGCCGGGTCAGGAAGCCCTTCGTGCCAAACTTCAAGCCTGGAAAGCCCGGATTGAAGCCGAATGATGAATTTCTTAATTGATTACAACTTAACAGGTGATGCTGTTTTATTCTGGGGAACTCTTTCGGCTGAAGGATGGCTTGACCTATTAACCATCCGCTTCTTCACCTTTCAGGAAGTTGGGTTGCCGATGGATAGTAGTGATCGCGTCGTTTGGCAATTTGCCCAAACCAACCAGATGATTTTGATTACAGCGAATCGGAATATGAAGGGAGACGATTCTCTAGAACAGACAATACGGGAAGAGAATACGCCAACTTCCTTACCAATTTTGACAATTGGGAATCCTGATCGATTTGATGAGGGCCGCTATCGGCAAAACTGTGCCACTCGTCTGATTGAGATTTTGCTTGATCTCGACAACTACATGGGAGTAGGTCGAATTTTTATTCCCTAAAGATCGCCATCTTCTAGTGGACTGTTTCAGCTAAAATAGTACATTATGATTGTCATTACGAGCGATAGCGAAGCAATCTAATTGCGAGATTTTCTATTGCCTCATTTAGGTTGACGTTAAAAAAAGTAACTGTTGGTTGTGTTGGGTTTTGTTCTTCAACTACAAGAGCAGCGATCGCACTCATCAAAATTTAGGTTAATTTTTAAGTAATTTCGAGAATATTTCCTGGAGATTAAAATGACAACAAACAAATCTGATTTTGAACAAATCTTTGATGTTTTGAAAAGCTACCTAGAGAGTCTAAAGTTAAAATATCAAGTTAAAAGTTTAGGAGTTTTTGGTTCTTTTGTTAGGGGTGAAGCGACAGCTAATAGTGATCTAGATTTATTGGTAGAATTTAAAGGAGATGTCACTTTTGATAATTATATGGATTTAAAATTTTTACTTGAGGATTTATTTAAGCGCAAAATTGATTTAGTAATCAAGGAAGATATTAAACCCCAGATTCGAGAACGTATTTTAGAGGAAACGGTTTATGTCTCGTGATCTGAGGCTTTATTTAACTGATATTTTGAGTAGTATTCAAAAAATTCAAGATTATACAGCAGGGATGAACTATGATGATTTAATTGAGGATAATAAAACTTTTGATGCAGTCGTTCATAATTTGCAAATTATTGGCGAAGCAACTAAGCAAATTCCTGATGAGATTAGGCGAAAATATCCTGAGACTGCATGGCGAAAAATTGGTGGTTTAAGGGATATTATTGCTCATGCTTACTTTATGGTTAATCCTAAGATTGTTTGGGATATCATCGCAACAAAAATTGAACCACTTTATAAGACTGTTGAATTGATTTTAGAGCGTGAAATTAAATAGGAGTATTCATTGTTTACCAAAGTGAATAGTAATGTCCATAATGCAAGTTATGTTGTTCAACACTCTATTTTGACTTAAATTACTCTAAAATGCTACCTTCTATTTGTTGGCTAGTTATCAAAGCTAGTAAGCTGAAAGTATAGAATATTTGAGTCAGGTTAAATTTGATCTTCATGGTTTTATCTTTTAAGATGATAAGGAAAAGTTACACTTCGTCATAATTTTATAGACATATTGATAATCCCCAAGGAAGAGGATTAGGTGCATTTTCTGGTTTAACACATTTATTCAATTTTGTCGTTACATCAGATTGAATGTAGTAATCTTCACCCCAATCTGATTGATCATTACCAAAACCAACTATCGCTGTATTGCTACAATTAGCAACAATTCTATCTGCCCAACTTTTCAATAAACTTTTAGAACCCATGATATTATCAATAATGGATTGACTTCTGGAATCACTATTAGTACGAGTTTCACTGTAATAAGAACTCAAAACAATAGCTAATACATCAGTTTTATTTGTTGGATTTCCTGTTCTATCTTCATTGGCTACTCCTTTATAAATTTCAAACTTAACCCTTCTAACTCCCTTTGAACGAATTTCTTGAAGGATTTTATCAACAGTAGCTTGACAGCCTAGCTTTGGTTCTGATTGTGCTTTAACCAAAGGATAGGAATTAGCTAAAACCGTTGACAATCCTAATAAGGAAGCAATTAAGAGATTTTGGGAGTTAAGTCGTTTCATGGTTTTGTCCTCTGAGAAAACTTAATTAAAATGAAACATTTTTGTTGGCAGTTGAGTAGTTGAGTTGACGTTAAAAAAGTAACCGTTTGTTGTGTTGGGTTTCGTTCCTCAACTACAAGAGCTGCGATCAAACTTCGGCTAATCCAATCGAAGCCGATCACAAAGACGATAAGTCCCTTTGTTTTTGGGCAATTTCCAAAAGTACATCGTCAAGAGTTGGCTCTGGACTTGCCTTAACGCCCTCAATCTCATGTTTATGATGCGGAAAAGTTTTAATTTCGGTATGGTGAGGAGCATTATCATAACGAAAAATCATTACTTGATGCTCATCCATATAATGATAACGATATTTTATTTTGGCTTTTACATCAGTATTTTTTACTTCAATAAAATCTAGACGATGATTGTTTTCAAAAATAATTGAAACACTAATATAACCTTGATTCGTATTGTAAATTTTTTTTGTTAGCGAAACAAAGCGTATATTAGGAAAGGATTGAAGGATTGTTTCGATTTGCAAAAAATAGGCTTCAATCATCTTAACTTTTGAAGTTGAATTTCATTTTGTCCGAGCATTTCACACAATCCAGCCCAAATCATAAAATCTTCTTCATCCGCTAAGATACCTTGAGAAAATTCTTGATAAAATTTTTCAGATGTTATCTGATATTTCTGCTCAAAAACTCTTAAGTCTAATCTTAAATTTAAAATTGCTCTTTGCAATCTTACTATCTGATCATCAATAATACTTTGAGCAAAACTTTCTTCATCTTCTACAGAACTTAAAATTATTTTTAATCGCTGTTCGGTTTTGGGTTGAACAGATAGGTGAAAATCTAACATTAGTTTACCTCATCAGCTAAATTACCAGAATGGCGATCACATCCTTGATTTGCTCATTGGTTAAGTTGAAAAGACCACGAATGAATTTGGCGGATATTGGGCGGCTACATATTCCATAATATCATAAGTAGTTTCATGGTTTTGTCCTCTGAGAAAACTTAATTAAAATGAAACATTTTTGTTGGCAGTTGGGTAGTTAGGTTGACGTTAAAAAAGTAACCGTTGGTTATGTTGGGTTTTGTGCCTTAACCCAACCTACAAGATCAGCGATCGCACTCTGTTAATATATCTAAAATATCAGCGATCGCATTATCATTATAAAATAGGCGATCACATTTATTCTGTTAAACATTCTAAGAAAGAATTAACACCTAACAATTTGATGCTATATAGTTGCATTGCTCTTCTTAATTCTTCATCAGCCCGTAAATCATCATCTCCAGATACAATAATATTTGCTTCTCCATCAATAGCTGTAGATAAAATAGGTAAGTCTTTAGGATCTCGGCAATGAGGAGGAATCGTTTTGGTTTCAACCCAGATTGAGCGACTTCTTAACTGTTTTTCTAGTCGTAAAGCTTGATTGATGTCAATATATTTTTTGAGTCTAGGTCGATTCCAAACTTCATGAAATTCATCGAAAAGAACTTGACTGATAATTAGTTGAAAGTTTTTCTCATTAAATGCTTCTAGTATGGGTAGTGTAACTCGTCCTTTTAGCAAAATACGAATCCAAATATTCGTATCAATAACTACTCGTAATGTCATGTTTATTTAATTTTTGCTTGACGTACAGCTTGAATTTCTTGCATAATATCATTATCGGTAACTTCATCTACTGGATCTTGATTATAGAGTTCTGTAATTAAAGCTTTTAAATCTGACTGTAGCTCTACTTCAATTAAAGCTTTGGCTATTTTTGTACGCTCACTGGGCTGTAATTGTTGAATGACAGAAATGAGTTGTTCTAGGGTTATAGGTATTGTTATCATAGATTTCATGTCTCTTAGTTGAATAAAAACAGTCTGTAATCTCATTATATCAAGTATGATGAGGATCTTGGTTATGCGAAACTAGACGTTAAGTTCAATAGGCGGTAATTGTTGGGTTTCGTACCTTAACTAAAGCTACGCGCCTAGACTTATTATATGCTAAAACTTACTGAATACCGCTATATTTTCATAGGCAGGGTGAAACCCCCCAAGGTAATAGTCCGTGTGTCCCAGCAGGAACACACTTATTTAATTTTGTCGTTCCATCAGATTGAATGTAGTAATCTTCACCCCAATCAGTGTTGCTAACACCAAAATATACAATAGCAGTGTTTCCACAATTCTTGACAATTTGATTGGCCCAAGTATTCATCAGTTGTGAAGATCCCATGACATTATTAATTTGAGGAAGATCAGTCTTAGAAACTCTTTCTCCCATTACAGTATGTAATACATCGGTTCTACTTGTTGGATTTCCAGTTTTACCTTCATTGGCTACTCCTTCATTGGCTACTCCTTTATAAATTTCAAACTTAACCTTTCTAACTCCTTTAGAACGAATTTCTTGCATGACCTTATTAACAGTAGCTTGACAGCCTAGCTTTGGTTCTGATTGTGCTTTAACCAAAGGATAGGAACCAGCAAAAAGCGTTGACAATCCTAATAAGGAAGCAATTAAGATATTTTGGGAGTTAAGTGGTTTCATGGTTTTGTCCTCTGAGAAAACTTAATTAAAATGAAACATTTTTGTTGACAGTTGAGTAGTTGAGTTAACTTTTAAAAAAGTAACCGTTGGTTGTGTTGGGTTTCGCACCTTAACCTAACCTACTAGATCGGCGATCGCACTACAAGATCAGCGATCGCATAATTGTGCTTGCTCTCTGAACCAATGTAAACTTGATATGTCCTTCAGAAATTTAAGGAGAAGTTATGGAACCTCGCAGAAAACTACCTGAGAATGTTATGTTTGTTGCCATTGTCCAGCTTATCTTGTCTTCGTTTGGTGTCATGGCAGGTCTACTGCTGATGTTGGGTGGAGCGATTGTTGGTGGACTGTGGGGTGGTCTATCTGGAAATTCTTCAGACGCTGCCGCATGGTCATTTATTGGATTTTTACTCGCTTTACTGGTTTCTTCCCTTGCCATTATCCAGTTTGCCTCCAGTATTGGTTTATTCTCAATTCAGAAGTGGGCTTGGTATGGTACGGTAATCACTCAAGCAATTGGCTTACTTGTAAATGTTGTTTGGCTCTTCATGGGTAATTTCTTGACTATTTTGGTGATAGTTGTCGGAATTTCCATTCTTTGGGTCATGTTTCAACCTAACACTCTGCGGGTTTTTGGATTAAGGATATGACGTAGTGAAAAGCTTTGAGAATTCTAATGTTGACTTGCGGTCATTTGGCTCTTCTGGTTTATGTGTGGAAACGAGGTCTATACTGATGGTTTCTTCCGCAAAATAGCTCTAAAAGTCTTGCCCAATAAGCATTTCACGACTCCATAAGCAAAAATTATCACACAAAGTCTAGAAGAGCCGTCATTTTCTTTAACACACTGAATCAAAAGGCGATCGCACTATCAGGCTACTTTTTGCGAATTGGGCAAGTCCATCCTTCCGTACATCCTCCCAAACGATTACCTTTAGTATCTACAAATTCAAACCAAACAGTCTGATCTTGCGCCAAATCCCATGCAGTTTTTCGATAGTTAATAACTTGAAAACCTTTACCTCGGTATTCTAAAATAAAGATATATTTGTTATTTTTCCACTGAATTTGTTTTAGTTTATGGTTAAAAATCCATAGCTGAGTCATTGGATTTCGCTGATCTTGCCTATGGTTTTCAATTAATTTATCCACACATTTATCATGAGATTTACTTTGTGAATTCGATAATGACCAAAGACCTGCTTCAAAACCCATAAAACCTGTTCCGTTTAACCCAGCATAATAGGAAAAATAAAAAAAGTCGTCTTTCCATGGGGGTAAGTTTAAAATTTCTTGACTACTCAAACCTTGATAATGATTGTCTGATCTCAATCGATTAACGTGCTTTTGAGGATTGGGACGAACAAAATTAGCGTGGTCAACACACACTTCAAAAGGGATATTTGTTCCTTGAGCTTGAGCAATAGAGTCTAGAGGAATTGCTTGAACTTGATGATCAGTTTTGGTATCTAGTTGTTGGCTAATTATCAAAGCTAGTAAGCTGAAAGTACAGAAGATTTGATTCAGGTTAAACTTGATTTTCATGGTTTTTAGTCTCTTAAGAGGATATTTGATCTTTGAAAGTTGACAATAGCTATTATTTTTTAAGTTGACAAGAATTACTACATTTTCCTAAAAGCTTTCCTTTCGTATCAAAAATCTCAAAAATAAGATTTTCAGGATGAGGCTTGTTTTTATTGAAAACTATTGCTTGAAATCCTTTATTACGAGGTTCTACAACTACAGAAAAACGGTTGTTATTCCATTGGAGTGTTTTCACTTTGTAGAACATAAACCAAAGAGTAATTTTTGTTAATGATTTGTCTTTAAATTCGAGTAACTTATAAGTACAATCAAAAACTGGATCATTTTCTGTATTTTTAGGATCGCGTAGTACCCACAAACCTGAATGTAATTTTGTATCACCAATAAGTAGTGCGCCAAAGTCACCTTTTGAAGTCCATACTCTAAAATTTTCTGTCCAAAGAGGATTGCTAGTGACAACTTGTGGAGTTATATTTAAATCAGAATATCTTCCAACTTTTTTGTAAATATTGACTTGTTCTGTAACAGTTGGTCTAACAAAAGTATCAGAATTAAAGCAAACTTCAAAAGGAACATTTTTTGCTGATTGTGCTTTAACCAAAGGATAGGAATTAGCTAAAACCGTTGACAATCCTAATAAGGAAGCAATTAACAGATTTTGGGAGTTAAGTCGTTTCATGGTTTTGTCCTCTGAGAAAAGTTAATTAAAATAGCACATTTTTGTTAGCAGTTGAGTATTTGAGTTGACGTTTAAGTGCTTTCATTATCTCGAATTACTTTTTGAGTTGACAAGTAGATTGACACTTGCCTAAAAAGCGACCTTTTGTATCTATAACTTCAATGGGATTATCTAAACCTTGGCGAGTTTGGCGGAAGTGGAGAATTTGCAATCCGGTTTTACGAGGCTCCACGACGAAAATATATTTATTGTTTACCCATCTGATTTGTCTTAATTTATACTTAATTAATCTAACTTCGTTGTGTGAGTTTGGTGTGCCATACCCATTTGTTTCGGCGAATCTCTTCCAGCATCTGCCTATGCCTAAAGCTGCATTTTTATCGCGTCTTATTATATACTCAATTCCCGAAAAGATTTCCATGTCCTTTCCTCCGCTAATACCATAATAAGAACTAAAAAAAAGAATATCTGCGCTCCAATAATCATTATAATTATCAAATAAATTAGAAATGTTACCCAAATAAGTGTTAACTCTATAGCTTAAGTATTCGTCTTGTTTGATGAATTTGGTATATTCTTCTCTACTTGGTCTAACAAAACTATCTGAATTAAAGCAAACTTCAAAAGGGATATTTTTTACTGATTGTGCTTTAACCGAAGGATAAGAACCAGCAAAAAGCGCTGACAATCCTAATAAGGAAGCAATTAAAAGATTTTGGGAGTTAGGTAGTTTCATGGTTTTGTCCTCTGAGAAAAGTTAATTAAAATGAAACATTTTTGTTGGCAGTTGATCGGCTATCAAGTGACTTTTGACTTTCCGAAAAGGAGTGTCAGGTATCAAATTAGAGAAAAGCCCATGAATCCGTTCTAGAACCCCCCAAAAATAAGCTTGACAAATCGCCTAAAGTTATTAGGGATTACAACTTACAAGTCTTTGCGCGATTTAAGAGACATACACTGCTGCGAAGACCAGACACTGTACAAGATCGTTCACCACAACATTCCCACGAAATCCCTCCAAAAACTGCGTCCCAAGGGAGGTGTCCTTTGGGTGCTAACTCCACATCATATATTTGGTATATATAGTTTGAGCCTACGCGCTTGTTGAAGTTTTCCCACACTTCAGGTTGAGATTCGGCCCTATTATAGTCTCTTGTGCCACCGACACTCTCATAGATTTCTTGCTGGACACTGAAGCCAAACTTACCGTTACTGTAGTGCAGCCAGAGTTGGTTTATCGTTCGCAAGTCTTCACAGGGAAAATTATCCATTCTGGGCAAATATCCTCTAGGTGCGGCATCCCTCATTTTTCGATGAGTTTCTTTATCTGCTTCAAACCATTTCCCTGCTGCTAGAAGGTCGCGCAGACGGGTGTAATTCACTCCCGTTGTCTTCGAGATTAAGGAAATTCCTGGCTGGCTTTTAGGAACTGTTGGCTTTGTTGTTGGTGTAACATTTGCTGTTACCTTAACCTCCGATTGAACATAAGCAGAAACATTAGCAAAAGAGCGATCGCCTGTCACCAACACATCAAACATACAGGATTCTAACATAGCAGAAGCAGTCACCCCCGCACTACGACAAACCCGTTCCGCTTCCTGTTTCTGTTGCGTCGTAAAATCCGCTAAAGTCAACACCTTTTTCGGGAAATTCAAATTTGTAAAAGTTGCTGTAGTTTCCCCGACTTCATAAGCAAATAAAGACTCTGGCTGAGGAATACGCCAACTATTGCCATACTCCTTATACAGTTGATCGTAATTAGGATTAATACCGACAACCTTTCCTTGACGAGTTTTCAAATCATCATTAGGACTATTATTGTAGTTTCCGAGGAGACCATACATCTTTGAGAGTCGAGATTTGGGGACTGTCACCTTAATCGTTAAGACCGAACTTCCCGACACTTCTACCCATTCCCCAGTGGAGGCAATGACTCTATATTCACCCCCATTTTTATCTACCCTTGCACCACCTTCAAGCACAATGGGAAAACTAGCCTCATTAACATTTCGAGCATTAATTTTGAGCTTTCCTTGATAAATTCCGATTCGTTCCCCACCCGCTTTGATGGCTACTGCTGAGGGTAAAGAAGCATTATCTCCCACCCCTTTAAAACGACCTTGTACTTCAAAATCTCCTCGTTCAGATTTCGCCAGAATAAACTCGCCTACCGCTTGGAAGCTATTGCGTAAGCCATCAAAGGTGACAATATGAGGGTCTCCATAAATAACGCCTGTATTTCCGTCCGGTTTACGGGGAATATCGGGGGTGGGTTCTGGTTTCGGTTCTTCTTGGGGTGGTGGACAACCTTTAAGCTTATCAGCACCTTTAAACTCTTTTGACCATTCCCAAGGGTTTAACCAACGTTCTCCTAGTCCAAAACTTTCAATCGTTATTCCGTCTATTTTAAAATCAATTTGAGAAATTCCAGTTATTTTCTTTAAATCTAAAAATACAGGCCCACGAGGTGCGCTAGGACAACCTATATCTAGCGGCAATCTCGTAATACAATTTTTTGGATTTCCCCATGTACCTGGATACAGCAACCAACTTTTATCACCTAAGTCTTCAATTTTCTCAACTCCGACACGGGGTAAATATTCAACTACTTCTCTTGATTTAGGGTCGGAAGATGAAATTAAAGATAAATTATCATGGAGGTTGTATATCTTTCCCCCTTGATGTTTTTCTTCACAACGAGGATCAATAGATGTGGGAATCTTAAATTTAGTACAAATACTTAATTCACTAATTCCCGAATTAGGATAACTCGCATGACCACCAAAACCGACAAAAACATTAGATTGAGCAAGAATATCATTGCGGCTACCTAAGTTAGTTGAAAATAGAATATTGTTATCCTTAACTAATTCTGTCCATTCAAAAATTTCTCCTCCTTCGGAAATAAACTCACTCACCAAGAAAATGTGTTCGCCAAAAGCAACTCGACAAGGATAGTAGTAGCCATCCCGATCCTTCTGTAAAAAGACCGTTATTCCTTCCCAATCTCCTTCATGATTATTAAATCCTTCGTGATCGTACCAATTGCTGTGGGGATAGTGAAAATAATAGTTAATTGCTAATTCTTTAATTCCTGTTTTTTTGTTATCTATTTCTAAATTATCATTTTCAACGATTGAGGCATAAATTTTAGCAGGAGTTTTTTTACTTCGACTGTAAGCACCTTTGATATCGGTTTTAAATTGACTAAGATCTAAGTAATCATTTGCATTTCCTCTATCCTTAATAGTGGCTTTAGTTTCGGCTTTCCAAGTATTCTTATTAACATCAAAAGGAACTTGATATTCTTCCTCTGGTTCAAAATTCAAAATCGGAGTGAAATAGTTAATTAAACCTTGTTTCGTCAGTTCTCTACGGTCGATCACTTTGTTTTGACTGTCAGGAACTTTGATCCTAAAATTTTTGATAGTAACTTCAGGACGGTCAGCAATAAAAAAAGTTTTTAGATAAATATCTTCGCCTAATTCTCCCTTGTGTAATTTATTCAACTTAAACTCAATTTCTTCAACAACAGCTTCTCGAGGGACAACAAATTTGTCGATGGTGATCTGGTAAATACCTGGTTCTCGAAAACGAATCGATATTTTATCATCATATCCTGATGCTTCATAGCTAGAAACAGGTCTATTATAATCATCTGAAATCTTAATAGAAACCTTATCACTGAGCTTCCACTTTCTAAATCTATTGATTACATCAAAGTTTTCTAAATCTACACCTAGACGGAGATAATATTCGCCTTTTTCCTTAACTTCTACCGTCCAATTAACGGTTATTTCCTTATCTACTCCTGCGGTTGCCCACCAGCGATCGATCCCTAATTTGGGTGTACCATCTGGTTGAATGGGGCTAAAATAATTATCAATTTTCTGCTCTGTTTGAGATTGCCCAATAGCCGGTTGTGGAGTTTGAGCCACGACATAAGCGCTATATTTAGCATCAGGCAGACAGTAACTCAACAGAAAAACGCCACAGAGAGAGAGTGCCAGCAGCTTTCTCAAGAATTCCTCGCCAATAATTGCAAGAAATGCCCCTAAAGCCACCCAAAACCAACGCAACCGAGTTTTCACGCTTCGACCTCCTGACAATTTGGCTCTCCATGCCACCGAGAGATAGCTAGTTAACGGCTCATTGTATCACCAAAGCCCTCGAAGCAATCTTAAAGATCCCCTAGCCATAACAATTTTTTAACACTCCCCAGCCTAAAGTCTTGGGGATTCTTGGTTCACCGAGATTACTTGCTTAGACAGAATTTCTCCTGAGAAAGTAGAGGCATTCTCGACAAGTGCGCGCGGTTTTGGCCAACTGTACTTAGGGGCAAGTGTCATCGAAAATTTTGGGTCTGAAACCCCGTCGTTCTACGACGGCTTTACTGTTAAATACTAGCGCATTTACACGATATATGCTAGAATGTAAGACATGGAGAAAGCCTATTGG
>VYLN01000156.1_pt1 | contig 13242 bp, 13 predicted proteins | sample 5109471 | NCBI WGS metagenome assembly VYLN01 (sample SAMN12291806, study PRJNA351875) | freshwater metagenome | isolation source: freshwater lake | place: USA: Michigan, Lee Lake | collected 2013-08-06 | reverse complement strand
CATGACGGCCGCTTATCTGACGAGCGGCGGCCCCGTGCGCGACCCGATGGACTTCACGCCCGAATGGTCCCGCCGCGCCCGCGCATTGCCGGCCCTGGCTGCGCTGATGGAGCTTGGCCGCGATGGCCTTACGGCAATGATCGAGCGGTGCTGCGATCACGCCGCCGCCATTTACGATGGGATTGCCGGCGCTGACGGCGCAACCGGCATCGCCCGGCCGACCATGAACCAAGGCCTGATCCGTTTTGACGCGAAGGATGGAACCAACATCAGCGACGCTGTGATCGCGGCGATCAACGCCAGCGGCGAAGCTTTCATGAGCGGCGGCTCTTGGAACGGCGAGCGGGTGATGCGCATCAGCGTCTGTGGCTGGAACACCAATGCCGAAGATGTGGCGCGCACGGTCGCTGCAGCGCGGGATGCGCTGCGCCGGCTCCGTTGAGAGCAAGCTGAATGGCGGAAGCGGGCTCTCTCGAACTCGACGGTTGAGCCATCCCAGGAACGGCCCTAAGCCCCTCGCTGCCCGCTTTCGGATGGCGGACTTCCGTTTGCCGCACCTTTCTGCCGTTCCACAGCACCCCCGTATTTCCGCTTTGGGGCATCGACGTCGATGACGCCCTCGAAATCGCAGAGAACGGCGACATTTAAGTCTTGCTGAATGATAGCGTATATGCTATCAGATCTAGTCTATGGTTCGCGTCGTCATCGACACCAATGTCTTCGTTTCCGCCCTGCTGAGCGCGGATGGCGGGGCGCGGGCCGTGTTGCGTTTGGCGCTGAAAAGGGACATCCAGCCGGTTTTCGGGAACGCACTGTTCGCCGAATATGAGGGGCTGCTCGCTCGCAGCCAGATGTGGGCCAAATGCCCTCTGAATGAGGACGAGCGCGCTTCTCTGTTCGAAGCGCTGCTGAGCGTCAGCGATTGGGTGCGCATCCACTTTTTGTGGCGCCCCAATCTGTCTGACGAGGCCGACAATCATGTCCTGGAGTTGGCGGTGGCGGCGGGCGCGGAATGCATCATCACCGCCAATATGCGCGACTTCGGTCGCTCGGAATTGCTGTTCCCCAGCGTACGCATCCTTTCGCCGGGCGATTTTTTGAAATGGAGGCAGAAGCGATGAGCGTTCTAACGATCCGGTTGCCCGACGATCAACACGAGCGGCTGAAGGCGCTGGCCGCACACCGCGGCGTCAGCATGAATAAACTGATCGAGGAACTCGCGACCCGGGCGGTTGCCGAGTTCGACACCGAGGTGCGCTTTCGCGCCCGGGCCGCCCGTGGCGACGCCGAAGTCGGCCTCGCGTTGCTCGACAAGCTGGATGCATCGTTCAAAGCAGGAAGCTAAGAGCGTTGGCGATGCGGCAGCTGCGCAGTCGGCCACAAGCCCCGATGTCGGTTGTTGGCGCCAGTACGGAGTGTAGTGGCGGGCGGTGAAGTCGGGGCAATTCCCACCGCCTCGGCCGGCTGGAAACTGATGCGAAAGCGGCCGTTGACGCTTCCGCTTTCGACCGAGCACAGGCGGCCCACAATTGCCGTTCGTCATTCAAGCTTGGGGAGGTCTGAAACTCCGCAAACGGGTCTGGCCTCCTTTTCGGATCGTGCCCCACTAGATGCTATGGGTGCTTGAGGCCTCACCGCAGGAGGAATCTCTTGGAGCAACACTTCACCATTCAGTCGATCGGCCGCGTGCGTTGCGAGCGGACAGAGCCCATTGATGACAACTGGGACGCTTTCCCTTCAACGATTGAACTCGACCGTGCTCGCTTCGGGCATGAGGCATTGCTGGGCTTGGAGAGTTTCTCGCACGTTGAGGTTCTGTACCTTTTTGATCAGGTGCGTGACGAAGAGATCACCGCGACTGCACGTCACCCCAGAGGGCGAACCGATTGGCCGAAGATCGGCATCTTCGCCCAGCGGGGTAAGGGCAGACCTAACCGCATCGGGGCAACGATCTGCACAGTGGTTTCTGTGGAGGGTACCGAACTTCGCGTGAGAGGGCTTGATGCAATCGACGGCACGCCAGTCATCGATATCAAACCCGTGATGTCGGGCTTTCAGCCGCGCGGCCCGTTCAAGGAACCCGACTGGGCTTGGGAGATCATGCAAGGGTATTGGGTGACCCCTGACTGACAATTGTTGGGCGATCGCGGGCCATTGGATGGCGTGGGGCGCCGCCGGCAGATTTAGAGTACGCAAGCCATTCGCGATATCGCTCCGTTCGCAGGCTTACTGCGCGCGTGCCAACCCCCAAGCTTTGAGGTAAGACACCGCACCTTTCAATGGGGGGCCGCGCGATGAAGCTAACGATGCATCAGATTGTCCTGGTGCTCTTCTTGGCGGTCGCTGCGTGCGCGGAAAGCCGCGAGACCGTTACGCTTCGCAGCCCAGCTGATACCCTGTTGGAGCGCCTGCATCTGGCCGGAGATTTTAGCGGCGCCGTGATTATCGGGCGCGACGGCGACATCGTGTACGAGCGCGCTTTCGGGGCGGCGGATCAAACGCGCTCCTTTACGCTGGACACTGCGGCCGATGGAGCGTCGCTTGCAAAAACGGTGACGGCGACGCTTATCTGGCGCCTGATCGATGAAGGAAGGATCGCCCTGGATGATCCAGTACAGCAGCATGTCGCAGAGTTTCCCTACGCCAATGTGACGATCGAGCATTTGCTTAGTCACACATCGGGAGCACCCGACTATAATGCATTTCAACCGCTCCTCGACGCTGGCGGCGCGGTGGAGAGTATCGATCTGCAGGATTTTATGCGGCGGTCATCTCCTCGGCCCTTGCGTGAGCCGGGGGCTGAATTCAGCTACTGCAATGCTTGCTACGACACCCTCGCTCTGCTCACGGAGCGCGTCACAGGGGCGTATTATGACGATCAAATCGGGCGCCTGCTCGGCGAACTGGGCGCCAATGATGCGTTCTTACGGCCCGCACGGTTTTCAGACTGGCCGCACCCGCGGACGTTGGGGCTTCGGTCCAGCCTGCCAGAAGCCGATGTCTTCGACGTATTTGATAACGAGGCGTTCTACGGAGGATCAAACATCTATTTTACAGCGCGTGACCTGCACGCCTGGGCGAATGCTTGGGCCGATGGACCCGTGCTTTCTGCAACCATCCGCCCCGCCGCTTTGTCACCAGCGCGCATCGGAGATGACGCGTCCGCGCTATCTCTTTCAAGCTGGTATTGCGCTCCGGAGCGCACGCGCTGCTACTATACCGGGCATCATCAAGGCTTCTTCAGTTTAGTCTATTGGGACTCGTCCCGGCGTATCAGCGTTATCTTTGTCAGCAACAACACGATGGCGCCGCCGGTGCAACCTTGGCTCATGAGGAGCCTCGTGGCGATAGCGGAGGGGCGTGACGCTGAGCCCTTGCCACGCGTGTCGCGCCGAGAGCTTGAGACGGATGTTTCAGAGGTCGCTGGGCACTATCGTCTGCCCGGCATTGGTGACGTAGAGATCAGTCCGGGCGGAGGTGAGCCGACTGTTCGAGTAGATCAAGGCCCGCTCTATCAAGTCTATCAGGTTGGATACGGCGTTTTGTACGCTCCGGGCGCAGACGCCTACCTCTCATTCTCGCCTAGCGAGAACGGGTCTCCGCCAACTCTGATCTGGACCTCCGTATTCACCAGCGCTGAGGGTCGACGAATGGCGTGAAGCGGCGATCTGCTGCCCGATCTAATCCGGGGCTGACTGGCGGGGTCGATCGGAGGCTGCCATTGACGCGTTTTTGCATAAGCGGGCGCGAGATGGCCCAGAGCTGCCGTTCGCGCTCGCCTATTGGCAAGCTCGTGCCGACAAATCCGCACAACGAGGTCGCGAAAACTGAGGGCCAGGCCAAGGCTAGCAATCAGTGGGCCGCGTTGATTTGGGAACGGAGCCACCGCGCCACCGTGGTCAGCTGTTTTGCGGCGGGGCTGTCCGGCGCAGCTGCGAGCCAATAGCGCCATCCGTTGTCGAGGGCATCTGGGTGCACTTGGATCAGCCTGCCGGCCCTTATTGGCTCCTCGCAAACCAGAGTGGGCAGCAAGGCGACGCCGACACTAGCTTCCGCAGCTTGCAGTACGCCCTCAATAGAGTCGAAGAAGACCTCGCGACGGGGGCCCTCGATCTCAAGCGACTTGAACAACGCGGCCCAATGCGATGATCGTCGCGTTATCGTGAGAAGCGTCGCCTTGGCCAGTGCTCGGGTGTCCTTGACGATGGTCTTGCCCAGGCTTGGCGATGCGACGACAAGGGAGCCCGACGCCGCGACTTCAATCGCGTGCGCGCCGGCCGGCTCAGGACCAAAGTAAAGCGCCATCGACCGCGGGTCTTTGGAAACATCGCTTCTTTCCAGCGTGCTCTCGACAGAGAACGAGACGCCGCAACGCAACGTGTTCAAGGCGTCGATGTTCGGCAGAATGTAACGAGACGCGAACAACGGCGCCGCAGAAAGTCGTAAATTGAGAACGGCGTTTCCCGCTTTCGCATAGGCTTGCGCAATGGCGCTGAACGCGGGGCTGAGGTCAGCCGCCAGGGCGCGGCCTGCCGGCGTCAACCCCACGCCGCGCGGAAGCCGTTCGAAAAGACGCACGCCCAGCATGCCCTCGAGATTGCGCACGTGATGGCTGACCGCCGACGGAGAAAGCCCAATCTCCGCCGCCGCATCGCGGAAGCTCAAGAGTCGCGCGGCCGCTTCGAAGGCTCGCAAAGCCGCGAGCGGCAGGCCGCGCTGGGCCTCCTTCACCGAACTGCAGGGTTTCGGGCCTTGGATCAGGTGAGTTTCGCTCATCTCAACCGCCGGTTTATGCGTTTGTCATGTCGCCGTCTACAGGGCTCACTTCAGCGGCGTCACGTCAGGAGCCGCCCTTTGACTTCCCCACTTGAAATCGGCCGCGCCATCCTCGCCGCGCAGCCATTCAGCGTCCTGCTGGGCACGGAGATGACCGCCTATGGCGACAATGGCGTCGAATTGCGGCTCGCAATCACCGACGCCGTTCGGCAGCAGCACGGCTTCGCCCACGGCGGCGTGCTGGCGTATCTCGCCGACAACGCGCTGACATTCGCGGGCGGCTTTGCAATGGGCGGCGGCGTCCTGACGGCAGATCTCAAGCTCAATTATGTCCGCCCAGGAATTGGTCAAATGCTGATCGCGCGCGCGACAGCGATCAACGCCGGCAAAACCCAGGCTGTCTGCCGCGGCGAGGTCTTTGTTGTGAACGATGGCGCCGAAAAGATTTGCCTGATCGCTCAAGGGATGGTGTTGCGCGCGGCGCATGCGCCCACATCACGCGCTTTATCCGAACAGGAAGCAATATCATGACCGTGTCGAGCCGCACTGAAGATCGGATCACAGTTATCTCGATCGAGCGCCCAGAGCGGCGCAATGCCGTCGACCTGCCGACCGCGCTCGCCTTGATCGATGCGTTTCGCGCATTCGACAGCTCTGGCGACGCGGACGTCGCTGTGCTGACAGGGGGGGGTGGCGCCTTTTGCGCAGGCGCAGACCTTCAGGCGCTGGCGGCTGGCGAACGCAAACCGGTCGATCCTGATGGCGAGTTTGCACCGATGGGACCGACCCGCTTGCGGCTGGGCAAGCCGGTGATCGCGGCGATCGAAGGGCCGGCGGTCGCGGGCGGCATGGAACTCGCACTGTGGTGTGATATGCGGATCGCGGGTCGCTCAGCGACCATGGGGATTTTCAATCGGCGCTTCGGCGTGCCGCTGGTTGATCTCGGAACGATCCGACTGCCGCGGATTGTCGGCCAGGGCCGCGCACTCGAACTCATCTTAACTGGACGTCCAGTCCCGATGGATGAGGCGTTCAGCATCGGGTTGGTCAACGAGGTGACCGATGACGGCCAGGCGCTCCGCCGCGCGACCGAGATCGCGCGCGCACTTGCCGGATTTCCTCAAGCGGCGATGCGAAACGATCGTCTGTCCGTCTAAGAACAGTGGGATCTTTCTGAGCGCGAAGCCGTCGCGAACGAAATCGCGCGCGGACGCGCGACGATTGACAGCGGCGAGACGCTGTCAGGGTCGCGCCGGTTCGCCGATGGAGCAGGCCGTCACGGCCTGTTCGAACAAACGCCTGTGGAGGAGCGCAAGCATGACTGACAATGTCCTGGTGACCGATGACGCGGGCGTGCGCCTCATCACGATCGCGCGGCCCGAGAAGAAGAACGCGCTCACGCAGGCAATGTACGCCGCCATCATCGAGGCTCTCATACAGGGCGATGCCGATCCGTTGGTGCGCGTCTTCGTCATCACGGCCCAGGGCAGCATCTTCACGAGCGGAAATGACCTCGCGGATTTCGCCGTCGCAGGCGCACGCATGGAGGGGGCTCCATCTCCGGCCGAACGATTTCCGTTCGTGATTACGGAAACGAAGAAGCCGATCATCGCTGCGGTCAATGGCGTCGCAGTGGGCGTCGGCGTGACGATGCTGCTTCAATGCGACATTGCCTACGCGGCCGACACGGCCACGTTCCGTACACCGTTCGTGGATCTCGCGCTGGTTCCCGAAGGCGCTTCGTCGCTGCTCATGCCGGCTGCGCTGGGCAGGGCTCGCGCGAACACGCTCTTGCTGCTTGGGGAGGCTTGGACTGCAGAACAAGCGTTTGAGGCAGGTCTCCTCGCAGGGGTTTTGCCTGCGGATGAGCTTGAGGAAAGCGTCATTGCCCGTGCGCGCGTTCTGGCCACAAAGGCGCCCGGCGCCGTACGGGCGACCAAGGCTCTAATCGGCGCTGACAATTCCATCGTGATTGACCGCATTCGCCGCGCCAACGGTGTGTTCGCAGAACGCATCGCGTCGCCCGAGTTCGCAGAAGCAGCGGCTGCTTTCATGACACGTCGACCTGCCGATTTCTCTGACTTCTCCTGAACACGGGCGTGGAGTACAGACCTTGACGACCATAGTTCTTTATCATCCGGAAGGTCGCGTAGACCTCCAGCAGCGACGCGTGCTGGCGCAATCGCTGACCGACGCCGTCTTGAAGGTTGAGTGCGGGCAGATGATGGAGGCCGCGCGCGTCGGCTTCCAAGTGCACTTCCGATCGCTGCCCAAGGACTGCATGGCGATCGGCGGGCGGCTCATCGTCGATACGTCGGTCGATACCTTGCTTCTCGATGTCGCCGTTATGGATGCTGCGTGGACGCGGCAGGACCGGGCGATGGTTATCAACGGCTTGTTCGCAGCGCTCGCGCACGGGCTTGGCGTCGAGCATCCATCACCAACGTGGTGAATCCAGTTTCGGATCATTGAGGAAGGGTCGTGGGGGTCCCGCGGGGGCGCCTTATCGATTCTCGATCTGCTCGAAACTGGGGCTTTTACCCCGCAACGAGCGGAAGCCATCCGACGCCACCATCAAGCATCCGGCGGCGCGCAGTCAGCCTAAGCGATTGAGGGCTTAGGCTTGATTGAACCGCTGTCCCGAGCAGACCGGCGCTCTAGGGACCAGCCGGTGCGCTGACCGACCGACCGGAGGCATCGTCGAAGCCTGGACAAAAGACCCGACCAGCTTCAAATCAACCCCAGACCATCTCACCTCGGGACTGAACATCTAGATCAAAGACAGCAACAACTGTTATTGAAACGATTGGCAATCCGTCGCGCGCCCATTCCGAAACCGGGCCGTTGGTAGCGCTGACCAATAACAGTTCCTCTTGGGGATGTCCGATATGGGCCAATTTCGGCTGCTGGGGCAGCCGAGCCGACAGCCAGATTAGCTTCCCTAACCATGTCCTTGAACCCCGAAAGCGGTCGGAGGGTCTTTCCTGCGTTTTTCGGACGTAGGAGCGCAGGCCATTGCGCCTCTCTGCGCTGATCAGCAAGGACTAGCGCAACCTGTCGGGCTCCGGCAGGGCGGCGCTCAGCCGTGACGAATAGGCCGAGACCTTTGCGCAAATTGTGCGGCGCTATCTGCTTCGATGACCGGCTCGTGTTCTGAGGTGAATATCGAGGATCGAGGCCCTTAGCTTGTTCAATAGGCGCGTCGCAAACGCAGCTCTAACCGGTCGCGGGGATCAAAGACTTGCAGCTCCTCCAACGCCACGGGCCGCTCAAGCGTCCGCGCCGCAAAAACTGTTCTTGGAATCTGCAGGTCATCCCACAGGAAGGCTTCGGCCCGCATGGTCCACCCGCCGGGTGGCGACCATTCGGCAAAGACGCTCCACTGATCCCGCGTGCGGTAAAAGCGGGTCTGGTCTGGGTCGAAGGTCGGCGACCGGGCGTAAGGCCGATATTCCAGGCCCCAGTTCACCCGATATGCGGGAGCTTCGTTGATGAGCCGGATCTGGGTTTGGCTCGGGGATCGATACGAAACGCCGCGCTCTTGCCCCGTCACGGGATCGGTGACCTCGATCTGTTCGTAGGCGGCGCTCACTTCCAGGCGGGCGCCTTCCGGCCCAAGCCGACGAAGCGGCAGGCGAAGCTCGACCGCGGCAGCGGCCAAAGTCCCATCGCCGATATTGCCGCGGATCACGCCGCCGTCGGCGGTCGGCAGAAAGTCCACCACGTCGGAGAGCCGCTCTCCCCGCAGGGTCAGCGAGATCACGCCGCTGTCCGCGAAGCGTTGTTCAAAGGACACCGTCGCATTCCACAAGGTTTGAGGGCGAAGGGCGTCATTGCCGGCGAGGATTTGGTTGTTCACAAGAGTGCTGGAGGCCGCAAAGTCCAGAAAGTCGATCTGTCCTACCTCCCGCGACACGCTGAAGCGCCAACGCGTCTGATCAGACGAGAACCATGTGAGGGCGACCCGCGGCTTGAAGTAAGTCAGATCCCGCGACCGTTCGCCGTCGCCGCTCTGGCGGATGCGGGAGGCCTCGGCCCGCAACTCGGCTTCCAATCGAAGGCTGGGCGCCATTTCCCAAGTGGCGCCCAAGAACGCATTGACCCGCACCTCGTCGACGCGCGTCGTCGCCAACGGCAGGGCGATAGCGACGCCGCCCACCCGAAAGGACTGCTCCGCATCCAGAAGATTGTAAGCGATTTCGCCGCCCATTTCGCCTTCGAGAGCGGGATTGACTGGCGCAAAGAGAGTCAGTCGGGCCGCCGTCTCGGCGCTGATGCGCTCGGTCAGGAAAGCCTGCGGCGCCCCGCCGCTTAACGCCACGCTGGCCAGTTCGTCGATCGAGGCGGTTTGAACGAACCGAACCTCCGCCCCCGGACGGCTCTGCGACGGCGTTCGCCAGTTGGCGCTTAGCTCCAGGTCGGTCAGCGCCATGGCGAAGTCGAACCGCCTGACGTTGACGCCGCCGGTATAGACGATCTGATCCTCGTAATCGGTCTGCGTCGCCGACGCACTGGTCTCAAGCCTTCCCCCCGAGACCGGCAGGGACCAATCCAGCCGCCCGCCATGGACGATGGCGTCAAAACGGTTGGAGACCGCTTCGCGATCCGTTTCACGGCCTTGCCCATCGCGGCGCACAAGCCACCCAGGCCCGGTCGAGTCATTAGGGTACAGCCCGCGGAACGCCTGGACGCGCCACTCGCGACCGTCGGCTCCGCCGGAGGCCTCAAGGCGCAAACCCCATTGCTGCGGCCCCCCGGTGTAGAGCGCGGCGTCGGCTTGAACAGCGCGCCAATCCGTAACGCCCGTGGTTAAAACCACGTCCACGACGTCTTCAACCTGCGAAACCTCGGATCGGCCGCTACCGCGGAGAAGGTCGATGCGCTCCACGCGGTCGGCGGGAATCCGTTCGAGCAGAGAGCGCAGCGACTCTGACTTCGACGCCGGCACGGCCCCGTTGATCAGAACATTCCCGCCCGCCCCCGCAAGCCCGCGCACCGCATCCGCCTCGCGCAGCCGAAATCCGGGGACGCGCATGATCATGTCATAGGCGGAGGATGGGTTGCTGGACGCGAAATAGTCCGCGGTGAAGGCCATCCGATCTGGATTTGGATCGTCGGGTGCGGCGACCTCCGTGCCCGCAGGCTGAGCGGCGGTGACGGGAGGAGCGGGATCGAGAAGCCCGGCCGCCGCAAGACACAAAAGATGCGTGATCACCGAGCGGCTCTATCGCGAGCGTGTGACGGCCCCTCGACGCATTAAAGTCATGCCCATGACGTACACGCCTAAAAACGCCTGAGCACCTGCAAATTTCTCAGGTTATCGCAGGCAAGACTACAAGCGGTTGTCACAACTTCCTGTTTCCACTCTCGAGACAGCGAGGAAGCAGCCATGCGAAATCTATTGGCGGTGATGGCGGTGTGGGCTTTGTTCGTGCCGATCGCGGCGGCGGACCCGGTTCAGAATGGCGTCGTGTTCGTCGACCTGAATGCCGACGGGGTTCGCAACCCCGGCGAGACCGGCCTGGCGGGCGTCCTTGTTTCAAACGGCGTGGACGTCGTCGCCACAGACCGGCAGGGGCGTTATGCGCTTGCGACGCCCGCCCATGGCGAGATTTTTGTGATCCAGCCCCCAGGCTATCGTGTTGCGACCGACGAGACCAACACACCGCGCTTCTATCGGCTCTTCCGCGGAACGCCTCCGGCGCTTGGCTATCCCGTTCCGCCAGCAAGCGAACCCGCGCCTGATAGCCTCAACTTTCCCCTGACCCGCGGCGGACCCGGTTCGCAGTTCACAGCGCTTTTGTTCGCCGATCCGCAAGCCACGACGGACCGGGAGTTGACCTTTGTCCGAGACGATTTTCTCGCGCCCGCCGCCCAGCATGGGCCGGCCTTCGCCATGGGGCTCGGAGATTTGATCAACGACGATCTCGCGCTGTTGCCGCGCTACCGCCGCCTCACCGGCGCCCTCGGCGTGCCGGTGTGGGCGATCGCGGGCAACCATGAGCTAAACTTTCTGGCCGCCGAAGACGCCCATTCTCTCGAGACTTTCGCGCTGCATTACGGCCCTGCCCGCTACGCCTTCATGGTCGGGGATGCAGTCTTTGTCGCCCTCGACAACGTGACCTATCTCGGTCGCGGGACCAGTACGATGCCCAACCCTAGGGGGATTGGCGCCTATCGCGGTGAGATCGGCGAAGCGCAACTCTCTTTCGTCCGCAATCTCGTGGCGGCAGTCCCACAGGACCGACTGGTTGTGATCTCCCTCCACATCCCGCTGGAAGGCACGTGGGATGGCGAGACGGTGAACACCCGCGACCGAGAGGCCCTCCTCGCCCTGCTGTGCGAGCGCCAACACGTCGTGGTTCTCGCCGGGCACATGCACGCCGCAGATCATCGGTACTTGCCCTGCCCCGCCGGCTCAGTGCGCGACACGGTGCACCAGCACACCTTGGCGGCAGTGTCTGGATCCTGGTGGAGCGGTCCAATGGACGATCGCGGCATTCCCGCCTCTTGGCAGACCGATGGCGCCCCCAACGGCTACTACCTCTTCCACGTCGACGGGACGCAATACACGACCCAATTCGTGCCGCAGGCTGGATCGAGCCATGCTTCGCTTCGGATCAGCTTCGATACCCTGTTCTATCGATACAGCCCTTGGGCGATGCGAGACTATCAGTGGGGAGAAATCGGCTCGCGCCCCGTCGCCACCGATCAGCTCGGCGGCGCCCAGGTGTACGTCAACCTCTTTGACGGCGGCCCCCGCAGCCGCGTTTTTGTCCAGATCGGGGATCGGGCGGAGCAGGAGCTAACCCGCAGTATCGAAAACGATCCGTTTGCGGAGGAGCTCTTCTTCCGCGCCGAGGGGGTGAGGCTCAATCTGACGGCCTCGCCGTCCACCCATCTCTGGAAGGGGCCTCTGCCGGCGGATTTGCCCGCGGGCGTGCACGTCGTGACGGCCCGGGCGATCGACGAGTTCGGCGTCGAGCACACCACCCGCGCGATCCTGGAGGTGCTGTCGCCCCAGTAGGCGCGGCCCCTTTATGCGAATGGGATAATCAGGGTCGCGCCGCGATACTCCGACACCAAGCGGCGATAGTCCGCCTCCGGAATGCGTTTCACTTCACAATAGCACCAGATGTCGCCGTCGCTGGTGATGTGGGGGGTGTCGAGGGTACGGACAAACGTGGTTTCGCCCCGGGCGTCGGTGATGGCATTCACGGAGATTGTGGCCGCGACCTCCCCATCAAAGATGCCGGTCTTTTCCCAGTGCGCCGTCACGTCGTCAGCAAGGTCGCCGAAGCGCCCATAGATCGAGCTGCCGCGCAGATCGCCCGCCGCATAGCCGACTTCCACCGCTGTGCTTTTGCTGACCTCCAGAAAGACCGCCCCCCGTCGCACAAGAGATGTCGGCCAAGCCGCATGCCGCACTCGGGCCATGATCGCGGCGTCGTGCAAGGGTTGGCGATAAGTGCGCATCAGTTCGCGCAATCGCGTCCGAAGCGTCAGGCGCGGCACATCAACGCCGCGCTCCCATCGTGACACGCTCGTCTGGTCCACTCCCAGCAGCTCCGCGAGGGCCGCTTGGCTAAGGCCTTGTCGCTGCCGAAGTTGTTTCAGAAGCAGCGACCAGTGGCCGCTCGAGTCGGCGCTCATCGGCAATCCCCTTCGCGGCGCCGATAAAGCCGTAGGCGGCTTCAGGCGTCGCCGTCACCGATACGTTGTTTCGCTGTCAAAACGATGACATCGCCGATCCCTAAGCTTTGATGAGTAGTGGGAATTTGGGGATGACATTATGTTCAGCACACGGCGTAAGGTTTCGACACAATTGATGACGACCGCTCGGCTGGTGGCGTGCGCGCCCACAGCGCTGATTGCGTTCTTCAGCGCCTCCGCCACAGCACAAGCCCCAGAGGTTGACGAGGCCGCGGACGACATCGTCGTCACCGCAACCCGCACGCCGACTGCCCAGGAAAGACTGCCTGCCCGGGTCACGGTCATTGATCGGGAAGCGATCGAGGATCGGGGCTATGTGAGCCTTGTCGACGCCCTGCGCGAAGCGCCCGGGATTGTAGCGGTGCAGAACGGAACGCCGGGCTCGCTGACCTCTGTGTTTTCCCGCGGGACCAACTCCAAGCACACGCTGGCGCTTTATGACGGCATTCGCCTCAACGACGCCTCCACGCCGAATGGCCAGTACAACTTCGGTCAAGATCTTCTGGGTGACCTCGAACGGGTCGAAGTCCTGCGCGGTCCGGCCTCTTCCATCTATGGCTCCGACGCGATCGGCGGCGTAATCAACCTGATCCCCCGCCGCGGCGCGGAAACCCCCTTTGAGGGGTATTATGATGTTAGCCTGGGCGACCTGGAGACGCGGCGCGGCTCCGTCGGCGCGGCGGGCTCCCTCGGCGGCCTCTCATACGGCGTCAGCCTGGAAGCGTTCGATTCAGAAGGCTTCGACCAGATCCC
>VYLN01000217.1_pt1 | contig 13261 bp, 6 predicted proteins | sample 5109471 | NCBI WGS metagenome assembly VYLN01 (sample SAMN12291806, study PRJNA351875) | freshwater metagenome | isolation source: freshwater lake | place: USA: Michigan, Lee Lake | collected 2013-08-06 | reverse complement strand
GCATTGATCGCTTCATGAAGAACTCGCAGATCGGCCAGCTCCGCGTCGTCGGCAAGCGCCCAATAACATTGCCCGCGCCGGTGCGGGATCGCGCCTGTCAGCGTCACCCAATTCGGCTCCGCGTTTAGGGCGGTGAGTTGATGCAGCGCCGCGTCGAGCGCGCCGTCATCGTCGAAGTCTGACCACGCCCAGCGCGAAGCGACGACATCGGCGTCAGTCGTTCGCTTGTCACGCGTCGCGCCGGGCCGGCGCAGTGCGGGGCCAACATAGACGTTGGCGCCTGCGCGATTTACTTTGACCGCCAGCGCCACCACGCTGTTGACATCCGCAAGATCGAACAGGCGGGCGCGGTTCAAGTTACCGCCCGTGTCAAACGCGAGTTCGAGCAGACCGGCGTGGCCCGCGTAGGCGTCGGCGATCATGTTGATGTGCTCGGCCATTGTGGCGGCGCACGGTTTGAGCGGCGGCGGGTTTGTGCTATCCAACTGCTGCGCGGCCCGGCCGGTTTGCGCAGAGCATCCCCCACGCCCGTTCCCCAGTGCAATGGGGGCGGGCGTTTTGCTTTCCGTTTTCATGGCGCGCCCTCACTCTGGAGTTGCGGGCGCGCGCGGCGCGGCGGACGTTGAGCGGCGAGGTTCGCTGATTTGCGCGCGCGCCCAGGCGATTACTTCCTCTCGGCGATAGCGGACGCGGCGCATCACCTTGACGAAGGCAGGGCCTTCGCCGCTCCACCGCCAATTCGCCAAAGTGCGCGGCGCGACCCGAACGCCCTCCGCCGTGGCGACGGCGGCGGCTTCGGTATCGGTCAGATATTCGGACACCTGATTTCTCCCATGATTCGCCGCGATGCGCGGCGTTCACACGGGATCAATGCGCGGATTTGAGAGGTTCGATCAAAGGCGCATAACGACCAAAAATCGCGAGAATTATGCGCCCCTCTTTATGCGCCCCGCCGTGCGCGGACTGGTTTCGACGCCTATGCGTTTCAATTCACTTGCGAGAGCCTTGTCGCCCATTGAAGCGACATCGCGGCCGTCACTTCTCAGTTTCGCAATCCCTGCCTCAACATCGGCGCCCACCGTCTTTGGGCGTCCACGCCTTTTTGCGGTTGGTTTCGGCCAAAGCCGCAGCAGATCGATGTGCGGCAAGAGCACGTCCGAATCATAACGCGGCCCCATCCAAGCATCGCGACGCAAATAGAGAGCGTCGCGTTCGCGATGTTCGCCAGCTTCTAAGTGGGGCCACTCGTAGGCTGGGATGGCGTGCGGCGCGCCTTTATGTATCGTGGTCGCGCTGATTTTGCTGGCTGCTAGGTGCGCCCAAAGCTGCTGCCTTGCCTCATACACAGTATGCCGCTGCGCCGAATTGAGCGGCGCGCCTTCGCTCGCTTCACAGGCTTCGCACAATGACAAATAGAGTAGCGGTGCTTCGCCTTTGTGCGTTTGCTCCAAGAACCAGCCGCTGCGCGCATGCGCGCCGATGTCGGAGTTTGCGTCGACATGCTCTCGCCAAAACCAAGACCGGTGAATTTCACGCCAGCGCGGCAGGCAATCGCGAACGCGCTCCAAATCCGCCCACGTGATCCAAGCCACCGCCATCGCAAGCGTCCAATGCGTCTCGTTCATGGGGTCGAAGCGCGCAAGGTCCAGGTTCGGTGTCAGCGCTTCTACTCCTAACGCGCGCGCCTGATCTTCGGCAGCCTCGGGCGTCGTTCGCCCGCTCTCAAGATCGTTGTAAAGCGCTTGCCGCGCCTGTTGCGCTTTGCGTTCATCCATAGCCGCACCCCGTGCGTGCGCCCATGTGAGGAAACGCTGTGGCGGCCCGCATGGGGTCGGGCGTTCGGCGGCCAAACCTAGCCGCAGCGAAAGCAATTCAAGGTGATTTGCTGCTAACCTGCAAGGCTCGCCAGCCGGCCCGCGTCCGACCTGACCGACTCGGGCGACCGAATACATAGATAAGAGCGGCAGGAGGCGGCGCGGCTTCAGCCGCGCCGCCTCCCATGCCTCAGCTCGCCTCCCGCTCGCGGATCCGGACCTTCTCGACCTCGCCCACCATGAACAAGTACGAGTTCTCGCTCTTGGCGATTTTCTGCGGGTCGAAGCCGGCCATTTCCATCGGCATCTTGAAGGCGCCGATCAGCGCCTTGAGATGGCGATCGAGGAACGCCGCAGGGTCCTCGCGCCAGCGCAGCAGGCCGTCCTTGACCTCCATAAGAGCCTTCAGGCCGTAGAGCACCGGGATGATATAGCCATCCGGAACGCCATACTCGGACTCAAGATTCAGGAACGGCGAGTGCGCAAAGCCGCGCGCGGGCATCCGCACTTCCTTGATCTTCCCGAACTTGCCGTTGTTCGCGTTGTACGCAGGACCAATGTTCACGAAGATTTTGTCGTAGAGCGCGGGCAGCGCGGCCGTGATCTCGAACGCGCTGCCGATGCTCGGATTGTGCATCTCGTATTGCGGGCCGTTCTTTTGCTTCGAGACGTCCGGGTGCTCCATCAGCTTGTCAAACAGCGTCGAGAGATCACCCTTGTTGCGGTAGATGTTCTGCGGCAGCACCGAGAAATTGAGCGGAGATCCGGCTTCCGTCTGCTTCGGCAACAGGCTGGCGTCGTTCAGCACCGTCAGCGGGATCCAGGCCAAAGCGATGAGGTCGCGCACCTTGATCGGGCGGCGATCGTCGCTGGACCACTCGTTGCTCTTCCACTCGACGCGGGCATCGATTTCCGCGGGCATCCGCTTGCGCAGCTCCTCGTAGAAGCCCTTCTGGTTCGCTTTGGCCTCGGTGGTGAGCTGGGCGTTGTTGTTGCGCGCCGCGCAGATATCGATCAGCGCCAGGCGGAATTCGCTGACCAAGTCGGCGTCGTCGGGATTGGCGGGAAGCAGCAGCTCGACCGGCACCTTAAAGGCGAACTGCTCGCGGATCGCATAAACGGCGTCGCGGTGCTTGACCCACGCCGTCTTCATGTCTTCCCAGAGCTTGATCCTCTTCCACTCCTTCTCGTCCATGACGGCACTGAGGAGGAAGAGGCCGAGCGCCAGCATGTTGTGGCCGCCGTCGAGCAGGCCTTCGTATGCAGGATCGTCGAACTGCAGATCGAAGCGGTTCCGGTCGAGCTCGCTGAAGCTCGACGTGCCGAGCAGGATCCCCTTGGTCTTGAACTGGAAGATCGTCGGCGCTTCGCGCACGCTTTCGATGATGTCGCCGACGACGCTGTTGATCTTCGCGGAGCGCGGGTTGGCGTCGAGCGTCGCGTCATCGAACAGGCTGAGCATGTTCTTGGCCGGCACAAAGCCAGTAACGCGGCGGATGGGGCCATCCGTCTGCTCGCGCGCCTGATCGAGGCGGATCACCGTTTTGTAGGGTTGGGAGGTGGAGTTCATGGTTCTCTTTCATCCGAAGAGAACCGGCGCTGCCGTCGAGGCGCGAAGGATCGATTGCCCGGATCGCGCCTTTTCAGGCCCTCTCCGACGCACGCCATCCGGCGACTGACGACCGAAACCGGTTCGGTCCAATAATTGCCCTTTCGGGCGGCTCAGACCGCCAAACCGGCGGCCACTCCCATCCGGGAGCGTTCCTTATATACGTCAGCGCCGGGAGATATTCAAGGTCTCGAGCGAACGGCGGCCATCACGCCACTTCTGCCTCGGATTGCGCGAAGGCAGCGGGCCAGCCTCCGTGCTTTTCGATCTCGGTGTCGATCTCCGCCATCAGGCGGCGGGTTTCGGTGAGGGCGACGACGATGCGGCGGTAGTGGAGGATGTCGTCCTCGGTCAGCACACGGCCAGGGCTGGAGTTCTTGCCGCCTTTGCCGGCGCGGTCCTTCAGCCACTTCTCGCAGACCTGATAGCCGCCGACGTGGAACTCCCATGTCGCTTCGGGCACGTCTTCGAACCAGCGGCTGGCGTTGATCATCACCTTGCCGTTCTTGTACTCCGGGTAACCCTTTTCCACCCGCGCCTCGCCGGTTCCGGCAAAGCGGATGTCTGGGGACTTCAATTCGGGAACTGCGCCTAAATCAATCGTGTGCAAAGCGAGAAGCTTGCGACCCATTGACATGCCGATGCGCATCATCTCAGGACTGGCGGGAAGTAGTACTACCGGAAAACCTCGGGACAAGGCAGCAAGAAATCTCCTGCGGTAGCTTGGCGCATGGAAAAGGAAGAACAACCACGCAAGAACATCGTCCGGCCCAGTATTTCTGATACAGTCACCGCAATCAAGTGGAACAAATTCTAATCCTGTTGCATTCTTCCACGCGGAGATGAATTCTTGCTTCAGGTTGCATTTTCTTTCTACATATCCTGCTAGTACGCCCTCATATCTGTAAAGTGGGAAGAATGTTGTTCCCCGGTCATGTGTCCCCGTTTTCATTTCCACTACAAAATTTGAAGCGGACACGCTAAAGCGTTCGGGAGTTGTCCAGGTGCTCGATGCAATTAGGCCAATATTGTCGCGCCCCAAGAAGTGCTGCATCGTAGGAAGCGATCTACTCTTCACCATTTCTTTGTGAAAGAATATGCTTCTGAAGTCGAGCGGCCTATACTGGATGGGCAGAATGGCGGAGTCGCCCAGAGCTATATCAGCGAACCGATGTGAAAACGCCTTTACGTTATCAAGTACAAGGGCAGGCTCGAAATCAATAACTACCGTATCGTTGTTTGTCTTGATGCCAGCACCAAACTGTTCAAAGATATCATCGACTCGGAAGATAAAATCAAACGAGCCGTCATCATCCCTTGAAAACGAGGCGCTTTCGCTGTCAGGAACAAGGGTAGACCAGCTTAGCCCGCCCAAGCTGGCATCAATAAGCCTTTGGTACTTAACCTCACGATTGCCCTTGAGATCGAGATACTTGATCGCATCAGACGAGCTCGATCCTATCCGCGCATAAGTGTGGATCGCGACCATTTGGGCGATATCAAAGACGTTCTCATCAGATTCTGCACCATCGAATTTTTCGTTCGTCCCACCGTGTAGGTTAACTTCATGAACGGAGGCGAAGCCTTTCAGAATGCTCTCGCGAACTCCGCGCAGTGAGCCTGATGACAATAGAACGCCATTGGTAATATAGGACAGAACTCCGGCAGATGCCTTCTCAACATGAGACTGACCGATGGAAATAAACTTTACATAGTCATCTTGGATGTTTCGCTCAAATTGCAGTTGGTTACGCTCCTTAATTGGAACACCCTTGAAGCTTCGATACCGATCGACAAGCGACCTTGCCAAACTTCCCAAGTTGGCCGAGTAATTCGAATATGGAGGGTTACCTATTACTACTGTAAAGTTCGCAAGTTTCTTCGCTCTATTTGCGGCCAAAGCTTCATGAGCCAGCGCTTCCGAGACGAAGCTGAACTCAGTGTCCAGATCGCGAGCCGGTTCCAGCGCATTGGTCAGGAAGATGCGCGCCCGCTCTTCCGAACCGAAGGTATAGCCGGTTTCCGACAGCTTCAGCCCCACCTTCATATGCGCGATGGTATAGGGCGCCATCATCAGCTCGAAGGCCGTCAACCGCGGCAGGAGGTGCGCAGGGACATAGGCGTTCCAGGCGGCCTTGATCTCGGCCGCGGATTTGCCCTGCCCTTTCCAGTGTTCCTCCATCCGATTGTGGATCAGGTCGATCACCTCGACCAGAAAGGTACCGGTGCCTGTGGCCGGATCAAGGATCTGGACGAAGGGCGCGTCCGGCTTCACATGTGCAGGTATGGTGATGCGGTCATTCCGGGCCGCAACCTCAGCCCACGTGCTGGTATCGGCCAGTCCAAGGGGCAGCCCGAACTCCGTCCGCAGGATTTCGTCGACGCCGCGCACGATGAAGTTCACGATGGGGCGCGGGGTGTAGAAGACGCCGCGCTGCATCCGTTTCTTCGGATCGTATTCCTTCAGGAACAACTCGTAGAAGTGGATGACCGGGTCTTCCTTCGGATTTCGGTCGCCGAAGTCGCGCAGCACCGCCTCCATATTGGCCTCGTTCAGGACATCGACCACGTCGCGCACGCCCAGTTCGTCGAAGTCGAGCCCCCGCCGCTTGTCGCGCCCGCCGATCTTCAGGAAGTTGCCGAACAGCTCCTTCAGGAACGGGTTGGTCTTGGGCGCCATGTCGGCGAGGTTGTCGGCGACGATGCCCTTGGGCCGCGAGATGCGCGCGGCCAGCATGCCGTAGGCGACGGTCTGGGCGAACATGTCGGCAAAGCCGTCCGCGTCCAGATCGTGGATCAGGTTCTTCCGGAAGGCCGCGAGCATAGTGGTCATGGGGCCGGTCTGGTCTTCGACCTTGAGCAGCTGATTGACCCGGGCGCGGATGTCCGAGGCGAGTTCCGCCAGGCGAATGGCGAGATCCTTGGAGGTGCGGATCGTTTCGTTCAGCCGCAATTCGAAAGCCGAAGCCCAACTCGCGCGCCAGGCCTCGGTGTCCTCGGGGTCATCCGGCCAGGCCAGCTTGTCGCGCAGGATCGAGGCAACGTATTCGTGCTTCAGCACCGTGTCGCGGGCATTCCAGCCCAGCACTTTCATGACCGGCAGATCGCCCGTCGCCTTGCCGTCCGAGAAGTGGATGAAGGCCAGCTCCCTAGCGCCCGATTTGCCGAAGCTGGCGGCGAAGATCAGGTCGCTCTTGTCCCATGCGCGGCGGTCACCGGCGCCAGCTCGCTTCTTAACGATCAGCGCTTTGAGGATGCGCCGCAGAACAGTGACGGGGAGCGCCTTCTCCTCCATCGAGATGAAGAAGATGCCCCACGGCTGGTTGGTCGCCAGCGGGCGGAGCTGATGGATTTCCCGAATCTTGGCGACTTCATCCTTCTTCAGGCCGAGCTCGCTAGCTTCGTATTCGAAGACAATGTCATCGAATCCGTATTCATCCCCGATGGGCCATTCGAGTTTGTCGCGCAGGAGATCGACAAGCTGCGGAAAGCTCGTGACGCGATCCAGATCGGCGGCGGTGATCATCAGCCCTGTAGCCCCTCGTCACTCTATCCTTACTCAGTTCAGCTCCATCCAGCCCCGAAGCTCGGGCTGGACGCCGACGGGCGCCTGAACCTTCCGAAGGTACGTCTTCGAAATGTGCTTCTCGACGGCGATGCGTGCATCGCCGAGCTTGATGCGGTCGATAGCGACGCGCCGCGGCGTGTCGGGCGTGCTTCGGATCAGGTCGATCATCCGCTGCGGCTCTTCGACGATTTCGTTCGTCGCCAGATCCAGAAGATACCATCGCACGTCGCCGGCTTCGGCCGACCACACGTCGTCGCCGCGCTTCTCCGAGAGCTCCGGATCGTGCGCTGGGAGCGCATAGCAGAAGAACACGGCGCGCGCGTTCTCCGAAACGTGCGCCTTTCCGGAAAAGACCGCGTTCGGAAAGCCGCTCACGGTTTTCTCGAGGCTAGGGTGCGCCGCGAGAAGCGCCTGCCATTCGAGATGCATTTTCTCGTCGGCGCTGGGCTCGCCCTCGTACTTCTGCATGAAGTTCTTTAGATCGTCGAAGTCGTCGTGCTCCGTGAGCAACTTGCCGCCCTCGATTCCAAGCGTCTTCGAGATCCGCAGCGTCTTGTGGGTCACGCGGTTGTAGAGGCTCAAGAGCTGATTCAGCTCGTCCGGCGGCAGGAAATTCCAGTAGGCGACCGTCCCGCGCAGGCTTTTCTGATCCGGATGGTCCGCAATCAGCTTGGCCTCGATGTCGGCATCCATTCGCCGGTCGATACGACCGATCCGCTGCATCAGGCGAACCGGGTTCCAGTGTAGATCGTAGTTGATGAGCCGCGTGGCGTCTTGGAGGTTCAGGCCTTCCGAGAGCACGTCCGTGGCGATCAACACGCGGATCTCCTCTTTCCCCGCGTTGGCTAGCGCGGGGCTGGAGCTCTCGTTGTAGTAGGGCGAGAAGCGCTGGATGATCGACGTGCGATCCTTCCCGCTGGCGCTGTCGATCTGCTCGACACCGTCGATGCCCGCATCGATGAGCTGCTTCGCCAGATAGCGAGCGGTATCCCCGAACTCGGAGAAAATGAGCACTTTGTGCTTCTTAAGAATGGGATCCGTCTTCAGCAGACGGATCAGCTCTTTGAGCTTGGTGTCTTGGCTCGGTTTGAACTTTTCGAGCTCATCGAGGAAATCAGCGATCTGCTCCATGTCTTGAAGCGAGTGGTCGATGATGGCGCCGACGTCGTAATCGTCCGGCGAGAGCTTCTCAACGGCTTCGCGCATCTCGTCCGTGACGAAGTCTTCGTCCTCTTCTTCGTCGGCGAACAAGTCATGCTGCGCAGTGTAGTCGATCAGCTTGGCGTGCTTCCGCTTCCAGCGGTCAAGAAGGGCCTTCTGATGGTCCGTTTGGGCGTGCACCTCCGTCCATGCGACGAGCTTCTGCAGAAGGCGCCAGCACGAGGCCCGGAATGCTTCCGCCGAACTCTCGAAGCGCTTCAAGAAGCTGGTCCGGATCAGCGAGACCACCTGCCCCTTGCGGCCGCGGTCGAACGCCGGGATCGCATCGGGGTTTGGCCCTTTGTAATAGGCGTACGGATTGTAGATGCCGAGGACGAACAATGGCGTTTGGCGATTGAAGGCATCGGCGACCATGTCCAGGAGCTTGCCGTACGTCTGCTTGACCGAATAGTTCGCGACTGTCGGCTGCCGCGGCTCAGGGAACAGGATCTTCTGGCCAGATTCATTGGCGAGGCTTTGCTTCACGTAGCTTCGGCTCCGCTGCACGACAAGCGCGTCAAAGAGGGGGTCGCCCTTCAGCGCTCCGGCAGCTTCGGCCAGATCGACGTCGGCATCCGCAAGCGCGCCTGCGTGAAGCTCCCTCAGGATCTGCTTGTCCAGCTGGCGAATGTGGCCTGCGAGCGAATGAATGCCGAGAGGCGCGCCCGCGAAATGGTCGGGCTGCAATCGCGAGAACAGCTCGACCATATGCTGGAAGTCGAGAAGACTGTTGTTGACCGGCGTGGCTGTGAGCAGGAACACCTGCTTGTCACGCGCGATGTCGAAGAGCCGCCAATAGCGGGATCGTCGATCGGCCGCCCCTTCGCCGCGCACACCGGTGTTCCGGAAGTGATGCGCTTCGTCGATGATGATGACGTCGGCTTGGTTCTCGACCTGGTCGAGCTCTTCCTGCATCGAGGCGCGTAGCAGGTCGGTGTGGTTGAAGACCTTCAACCGGCTGTAGCCCTTGAACACCTCTGGCAGACGCTTCCCGAGTTGCCGCTCCCAGACCGTCTCTCTAGCGCTTTTGGGGACGAACAACGCAACGTTCCGGTTCTCGTGTTTGACGAAGCGCTCGATCAGCATCAGCCCGATGAACGTCTTCCCGAGACCGACGCCGTCACAAAGGAACGCGCCGCCATAGCGCCGCGCGGTTTGCACGAGGCTTGCGTATCCCTCGCGCTGGTACTGGGCGAGTATCTTGTAGATCGCCGAGGAAGAACGCTCCCATTCGCCCGCGGTCTCCTCATGGCTGGAGAAGTACTGCTGGAGCGATCGCGCATAGACCTCGAAGGGCGAGTAAGGCCCAGTATGGCGTTCGATGCAGCGCAGGATTTCAGGCGAGACATCTTCCGCCTCTTCCCAGTGCTCCTCGAACCATTCCTGCAGAACCGCAACAGGCGCGCCGGTGATCTGAACGTTGAGTTCGATGTTTTCGGTCAGGCCTGGGTAGGTGAAGTTCGACGAGCCGACAAGCGCGGCTGAACCGATGACCTCGGCCCGCGCATGCGTGATGTAGGCCTTCGCGTGGAACTTGTCCTTCCGATAGACCTTGCACTGGATCTTTCCGGTTCGGATCGCATCAACGATCGCGTCAACGCCTTCCAAGAAATGACTTTTGCGCTTCTCGCGCTCGAGGCTCTCGTCGAGCGCCTTCGTGATGCAGCGCAGGGCTTGGTGGAACGCCTTGTTCGTCCGGCGCGAAACCTCGTCGCCCATGAGGATCCGGATCTTGTCGACCTTTTGCCATTCGCCATTCAGAGCAAGCAGCGAGCCGATCTCGAAGTAAGCCGACGCGATGTCCAAAGACGATGAAAACTGGCACCACTCCGACAAATATCGCAAGCACTTCCACTCGTCATGACTATTGTCGACGATGAAAAGCTCGCTTCCAGTCTTTGCGCTGGATCTTTTGGGCATACTCGTCTCTTTTCGCCTCAGGTTTTGGCGGCCGCCGTTTCTGCACTCCGAAGCGTACTGCTACTTCGGCGAAGCCGAGTTGGAAAGTCAAGGCGGCCGGAAGTTCACCGTTCCAACCCCTCGCCAGCGCTTCTTCTCCGCCTTATCCGCCCTTGCCGTGCTCCAAGTCTGCGTAGTTGGCCGCCGACTAAAGCCCCCAATTCTCGAGCGCCGCAAGCGCCCGCATTTGCCCGACAACGCAGCGCCCGCACGCATCGCACTTGCCCAGCAGGCGGCGTAAAGCCATCAATGAAACCCCGGATCCGAGCTCATGGCTGGATGGTGATCGGGGCTCAGTTCACCAACGTCCGCTTTGGGCGATTTCTCTCCGGTTCGGTTGGAGCCGAACCCTCCGCTTAACTGTCAGCAAACCTAGCCATGATAAGGGATTGAATGGAACGCGCCGCCGCAGCGACGTGACATTGGCGGCGGTGGCTTCTTCTGCGACGCGCGTCGAGCCCAAGGCGCCCATGATCGTCGCGCCCACCTTTTCGGCAAGGTCGCGCACGGGATCGTGCCCCAAGTGCGCATACCGTGCGGTGGTGGCGCTTTGCGAATGGCCCAAGGCTTTGCCGATCAGGAGCAGGCTCGCGCCTCCCGCGGCGCCGAAACTCGCGAAGCTATGGCGAAGGTCGTGCAGCCGCACGTCCTGCAAATCGGCGCGGGCGCGCATGCGCTCCCACGCCTTGCCTAAGCCTGCATCGCAGCCCTTCTTTTCGGCCAAGGGAGCGGGAAAGACAAAGGCGCCTATGCGGGGGCGTTCGGCGATCACGGCAGCGGCGGGAGCATTGAGGGTGATATGCTTCACGCCTTGGGCGCCGCCCGACTTGTGACGGCCCGGCGCCAGGGTCAGCAGGCCGCGGCCCAGGTCCACTTCGTCCCAGCGCAGGTTCGCGATCTCGCTGCGGCGGGCGCCGGTCAACAGCAGCACCTTCACGACATCGGCATGGACGCCCTGCACCGCGCCTTCGGCCTCCATCGCGGTCAGCGTATCGAACAGCCGGGCGGCTTCGGCCTCGCTCAAAAAGCGCTCCATCGTGCGCTTCGGCAGCTTCTTCACCCGCGCCACCGGATTGGCGGCGATGATCTCCTGATCCACCGCCCAGGAGAGGCAGGCGCTTAGGCTCATGATCGCGGATCGCGCCACACCTGCCCCGCCGGCGACGATGGATCGACCCCGCAAGCGAGTCTTGGCGTCGCGGGCGGTCTTGCCGTCCGCGATAGCGCGTTGGGCTTTGGCGATGTCGTCCTTGGTGAGGTTGCGCACGGGGATTTTGCCCAGGAGCGGCACGATGTGGTTGCGCAGCTTGCGGGCGTCGGTGTCCCAACTGGATTGGCGCTTGCTCGGCGCGGCGTCGGCGCCTTCCTTGAGCCACCGCTCCACCAGATCGGCGAGGGTCACGGCGCGGCGGCGTTCTTCAGCGGCAGCGGCTATTGCGGCCTTCCGTTCCGCCGCCGGGTCGCGCCCCTCTGCCACCGCCCCCACCAAAGCCCGAGCGCGCTCCCGTGCCTGCTCCGCCGTGATAGGGCCATGCTCGCCCAGGGTGACGATCACTTGGCGGCCCGCGCTGCGATACTTGAGGCGATAGACGCGCCGCCCTGACGGCATGACGCGAACATGCAGCCCGCCCAGGTCCGTGTCCCACAGCTCGGCCTGCCCGCCCTTAGGCGGGGGCGTGATCGCTTCGATGCTCCGCTTGGTCAGTTTCGCAATCTGCTTCATCGCCGCCCCCATTTATGCACCCGGGCTTTTTGGTACCTGGCACCGGGTCCAGGTACCAAATAGGTACCACAATGACGGGAATCGGCAAGATTCCGCGAGGGGGTCGCGGGAAGCCGAGGGAGCCATATTCCCCTAGTTTTATTTGCTTTTTCTGCGGATTTGGGAGGATGGCGGGAAGCGCCAAGAAGCGCTTTCCTTTGGGTTCATAACCCCAAGGTCTGTGGTTCAATTCCACCCGCCACCACCAAGGGCCCCAAGGCGTTGAGGCATTTCCAGCAGGATCGAGCCAAACCCGATCACCTTCCAGGTAGCGAATAAGTCGCAGTTGGTGGGATTTCGCGGCCACTAGGCGCTTAGCTTTCAGCCCAGTCTGCGGCTGTCGACCGCGAGGCACAAGTTGCGGGGCTCGCATCGCAACTCCGTCGGCAGAAAACCAACCGCCTTATCGAGCCAAGCTCATCCGACGCCGCAAACCCCTGGGGGATAGGCCAGAACGCGCCCCAGAGGAGACGTCAGCCCTGAAAAGCCATCGTCCCTCTGGAGGCTAAACGCGTCTAACCAGCGCGACCGGACGGGCGGCGCTTAGGTCACAGCACCCGGCATTGTCGACACAACGCTGTCCCGCGCGAGTTGGCGGTCGAGATAGGCGCTGATGCGGGGGCGCGCCCCAATCAGGTCGGCCCCGGCCGGCGTGTTGCGACAGTAAAAAAGGATCGGGACGAGATAAGCGTCGACCCGGTCGAAGGCCTCGCCGCCGATGTGGCCCGCAGAGAGCGCCGCCTCAAGCATATCGAGCATCTTCGCGACCTCGGGCACAAGCGCGTCGATCCGCGCGGGGTCGGGCTGGTTGTCCGGCGTCCCAGGAAACATGTGCGCGAACAGGAATTGGCGGATCAGCAGAGGTTCAACCGAGGTCGTTACGATCGAGGTCCACATGCTGCTGGCGATACGTCCGGCGCGGTCCTGCGGCGCCAATCGAGGGCCGTCGAACGTCTCGTCGACATAGTCGATGATCGCGCGGGATTCGGCGATCTCTACTTCCCCGTGCCGCAGCCCTGGAATCTTCCCCAGCGGGTGCACCGCCAGCGCCTCAGGGCTGTGGGGCGCGGCGGGGATCACCTCGTGGGCGACGCCCTTCTCCGCCAGCGCAATGCGCACCGCCCACACGAAATTGCTCTGGGGCAGGCCGATTACAGTCACTTCCGTCATGATCTCCTCCTTGCTTGGTGATCGATGACGTCCTGGGAGCGAGGATTGGGACAGGCGCGCTCACTCATCCTGCAGATTTGCGCGGCGTCCGAGGAGGAAGGCCCGCAGGGACGGTTCTTCGGCGAGGGCGGCGGCGCGCAGATAGGCTTCCGCCCTCGCCGAAGAACCGTCCCTGCGGG
>VYLN01000155.1_pt1 | contig 13280 bp, 11 predicted proteins | sample 5109471 | NCBI WGS metagenome assembly VYLN01 (sample SAMN12291806, study PRJNA351875) | freshwater metagenome | isolation source: freshwater lake | place: USA: Michigan, Lee Lake | collected 2013-08-06 | reverse complement strand
CGGTTTCCGTATTGAACTGGATTGCCGCCGCCCGTCTGCTCGACGCGGTCGTAGATGAAGGTCACGCCGAAGTCTGGAGTGAAGTCGTACTCCACCGCGACGTTCAGGCCGGTGTACTCGGTGCCGCCAACGGAATTCCGGAGGAAGACGTTGCCAAGATAGCCGTCGCTTTCACGCCGGGTGCCGCCAATCTTGATGCCGCCATTCTCGCCCAGCGGCAGATTCAAAATGCCGCGAATGTTCGAGAAATTGTCAGTCCCGCCTGCGACGGAGCCCCGGAAGCCGAGTTCACGGGTCGGCAGGGAGCGGGTGACGTTAATCACGCCGGCCGTGGTGTTTTTGCCGAAGAAGATACCGGCCGGGCCGCGGTAACGTCGACCTGCTGGATATCAAAGGTGTCGATCAGCTGCCCCGTCGAGGTGCCGAGGAACACGTTGTCGATGATGACGCCCGCGGCCGGGTTCTGGGTTTTTTCGATGTCAGCATAGCCCAGGCCGCGGATGAAGATGGCCGAGGCGCCGGGGCCTGCGGTGTTCATCCCGATGAACAGGTTCGGCGCAGCGCCTGACAGATCTTGCAGGGTCGTCGGAGCCAACTGCTCGATTTGCTCGGAGGTGATGGCCGTCACAGCGACGGGCACATCCTGAATGTCCTCTTCGCGGCGGGTGACGGTGACGATGATGTCGTCGCCGGCCGAGGCCGATTGGGCCAGAGCGACCGATCCTGCAGCCCAGCCTGCGAAGCCGGCGGTCACAGCGGCCGCGGCGGCAGAGGCATTAAAAATAAACCGGGTGGTCCGGGTCATGCTACTTCCTCCCCTCAACTCGCTCTCTGCCAATTCGGCCTTATGACCGATATCCGGAGCGCATTCGTATGAGCCTGAGGATTAAGCGCCCAGAAAAAAAGTCAAGGCTGCTTGTTCCAGACTCAGTGATCGGTTTATGGTCGCGACCGAAATACAACGCCTCATGGTTTAAAAGAGGCTAACGGCGCGGAAAAGCCGCGCCTCCGGGAGGAAACGGCATGAGCAGACCGCGCCTGGCGGGGAAAATCGCCTTGATTTCCGGCGGATCGAGCGGGATCGGCGCGGCTTGCGCCCGGCGGTTCGTAGAAGAGGGCGCCCAGGTGATGCTGGGCGATTTGCAAGCCGATAAAGGCGAGGCTCTTGCGCGCGAATTGGGCGGTTCGGCGGCTTACGTCGCCCTTGATGTGCGGGAGGAGACGGGTTGGCGCGCGGCGGTCGCAGCAACCCAGGCCCGCTTTGGCGGCCTCACCACGGTGGTGAACTCAGCCGGGGTGTCGATCCCAGGAACGATCGAGGAAATTGGGCTGGAGCAGTTTCGGCATACCATGGCGATCAACCTCGACGGGACATTCCTCGGGTGCAAAGTCGCTGTGGAGGCCCTGAAGGGGGGCCGAGGCGGCGCGATCGTGAATGTCGGCTCCACGCTTGGAAACCGCGGCGGGAGCATTTTTACCGCCTATTGCGCCTCCAAGGGCGCGGTGCGGATGCTGACCAAGGCCGTGGCTCTGCACTGCGCTGAGCAGGGCTACGATATCCGGGTCAACTGCATGCATCCCGGGGCGATCCATACCGAAATGGTGGAAGGCTATATCGCCGCCGGCATTGCAGCGGGCGCCACGCGAGAAGCCGTCATCGAGGGTTTCGCCAGCGTTCATCCGATGAAGCGCCTTGGCACACCGCAAGAAGCGGCCAATGCCATCGTGTTTCTGGCCAGCGACGAGAGCACTTTCACAACCGGGGGCGACCTAACCGTGGACGGCGGTTACCTCGCATAAGTTTTCAGGGAGTTTTGGCCATGGCTGCGGACACGGGAACGACGGCGAAGGACATCCGGTCCTGCCCCCTGCACGAGATCAACTGGTTCGACGGGGAATTTCTCCAGAACCCCTTCCCCGCCTATGAGCGTCTGCGGCATGAGGCGCCGGTCTGGCGGGATCCGAAATCGGGCGTCGTGTTCGTTTCCGACCACGCGCATATTCTGGAAGTGAACGCGCAACCCAAGGTTTTCTCCAACAAGTTTGGAGAGCGGCTGCGGTCGGGCTCACCCAATGCGATGGACCCGGAGGAACTGAAGATCCTCATGCAAGGGATCCCGGTGGTGGACACAATGCTGACGGCAGACCCGCCGCGGCACACACGCTACCGCAAGCTCGCCATGAAGGCGTTCACCATGAAGCGGGTGGACAGCATGGAGGGCTATATCTCCAAGGTCTGCAACGACCTGATCGATGGGTTCATCGACCAGGGTCAATGCGAGTTCAAGAGCGCCTTCGCGGCGCATGTGCCGATGACGGTGATCGCGGATTCGCTTGGGGTGCCCCGGTCGGACATGGACACGTTCCGCAAGTGGAGCGACGCCTTCATCGATCAGCTTGGGGGCCTGGCGGATCGGGAGCGGCGACTGGAATGCGCCAGACTGATCGTGGAGTTCCAGCAATACTTCATCGAGAAGATCGAAGAAAAGCGGAAGAACCCCACAGACGATGTGATCTCGGACCTCGTGCACGCGGACCTTGCGGAGGAAGGCGATCATCGCACGATGGACCACTCGGAGCTGATCTCGATCATCCAGCAGCTTCTGGTGGCGGGCAACGAGACCACCGCCCACACGCTGACGGCGGGGCTGTTCTATCTGATCCAGAACCCCGATCAGAAGGCGAAACTGGAAGCGCACCCGGAGCTCATCCCCAATTTCGTGGAAGAGACTTTGCGGATGCTGTCGCCCACCAACAATATGTGGCGGGTGGTGACGGAAGACACGACGATCGGCGGCGTGCCGGTGAAGGCGAACGATCTGGTGCTGGTGCGTTATGGCAGCGCCAACCGGGACGAGACGAAGTTCAAAGACGCTGACACGTTCCAAGTGGATCGGGACAACGCCAAGGAGCATCTGGCCTTCGGGGCCGGGATTCACCACTGCATCGGCGCGTATCTCGCCCGAAAAGAAATGCAGATGGCGTTCCCGGTCGTGCTGCAACGGCTGAAGAACCCGCGCTTTTCGCAGGGGTTGAATAGCTTCCGGTACTCGCCCAACATCCTGATGCGCGGCGTGTTGGAGCTTCACATCGAGTTTGATAAGTAAGGGCCGGCTTCGCTTTTCTTTGGGTGGGTTACGTGTCGGCGCGCGTGTTGCTTGTTGTTCTTGCCTTTGCTTTGGCGGCGTGTGCGCACGAGCCAAGGACGCGGTTCTTTGAACCTTCCGAGCAAGGCGTGCGCGACGCCGCGGCGCTCCTGTTGGCCCAACCCCATCCGGGTCAGGCCTTCAGCATGCGGCTGGACGCGATTCCCGCTGGGCCTCCGGAAGCGCCGTCCACGCGAAGCCTTTATTGGCTGGCTCGCTCGTGGGACACGCGGGTCGTCTCCGCCGACCAGATTTGCTTCGGCAATGATTGCTATGGCGCTGCGGCTATTCGCGGAGCGATAGAGCTGGCACAGTCCCAGGGGTTCACGGTCGATCCTTGGGTCGCCCAACTTGAAGACGACTTGACCGTCTTTTCCAAGGATCCGCCCGCGCGATGGGTTTATTTCCCAGTCCCGCTGGAAGGCGACCATACGCGACTGGTCAGCGTCTATTCCGTTACCGACCTGACCGCGGATCGTGTCTGCGGCCGTTTCGGGGAACTTCCCTCTTTCGAGGGGCGCGACGCATGCGCCCCGTTTTCCCAGGTCCAATCGATTTGGGTGGAGGACGCGACGCGGCGCCCCGGCGAAGCTCTTGCGGACGCGGCGGCGACGCCGTTTGTGTTTCTGGGGGCAACAGTCGCGGCGACGGTGTCGCTCGGTGGAGGTGCCGGCGCGGATGACGAGGCGGCGCCCGAGCAAGCGCCGTAAGCCTTACCCCCGCCGCAGGGCCAAAATGGCGTCACTGACCATTTTGCGGACCGCGATCCGGCGCTCGCGAGGCTCCCAGATGCTCCGGTTCAGGAGCAGGCCCTCCATGGCCGCCTGACAGAAGTCGATGGCGATCATCAGCTTGTCTTGCTTGTCGGCCCATTCGGGGAAGAGCCTCGCGGTGGACTGGCGCCAAACCTCATCGAAGCGGCGCGCCTTGGGCTCGAAGATCGCCCGAAGCTCCGCATCGGTGCGGGCGGCGATCGAGAGCTCCAGATAAGCCTGATACTCGCGGGTCAAAAGGGTCTGCCAGAACAGCTCAATGCCGGCCTGTTCCTCAACCCGCTCGCGGTCGGACAGGCGTTTCACCTCACGGCCAAACAACTCCATCCGCTTAAAGAAGGTATAGTCAATGACGCTGTCGATCAGATCCTGCTTGGTGGCGTAGTGGTGCATCATCGCGCCGCGAGAAATATTCGCCGTCTGGGCGATCAGCTGCGTGGTGGTGCGGGCGTACCCTTGGGTGGCGAGGCACTCCACCGCGGCGTCCAGAACCGCAACTCGGGTCTGCGCGCTTTTGCGCTTCTGCCAGGGGTCGTCCTCACCCGCCATGCCGGCAGGCTCCAGCGTGCGCAGCGCGTTGCTGGCCGATCCGTCTGCCGACATTTTTGTCCGCCCTTTTCCCGTGACTTTCGGGCCCTGAACCCTTGGGTTGTAACCTATCGCCTTTCCAGCGCTGCGTGAAGGGACGCTCACAATCCCAACGCCACTTTAGCCAGAATGTTGCGCTGAACTTCGCTTGAGCCGCCATAAATTGTCGCAGCCCGCATGTTCAGGTAACGGGCCATGACAGGCACCGCGTAATCGGGGCCGGGCGCCCAGTTGGTTTGGCCTGCGCGGGCGGGGGTGAAGTCGGGAGCGGCATAAGCGGCAATCGCCTCCAAGGCGAGTTCTGTGACCTTTTGTCCGGTCTCGCTACCGCGGGTCTTCAACACTGAGGAAACCGAGGAGCCCGGCGCTTTGCCTGCCGACATCTGGGACACAACCTGACGCTCGCTGGCGGCGACGCCGTCCACCTCGATGGCCAAAGCGGCGAATTTGGCGCGGAAGTCGTCGTCGTCGATGAGCCGGGCGCCGTTGACCGCCTCCTGGGCGGCAAGGGCCTTGAGGCGCTTCAACTGAACCTGGAGGCGCGCGGCATAGGCTCCGCCGCGCTCAAACTCCAAGAGGTGTTTGGCGACGGTCCAGCCATCGTTTTCTTGGCCGATCAGGTTCGCGGCGGGAACGCGGACATTGTCAAAAAAGACGTAGTTTACCTCATGATCGCCCGAGTTCGAGATGATCGGCCGGACGGTGATGCCCGGCGTGTCCATGTCGCAGAGGAGAAAGGAAATCCCCTTCTGAGGCTTATCCATCGCGGCGGTGCGGACGAGGACGAATATCCAGTTCGCGAACTGGGCGTGGGTCGTCCAAATCTTGGTGCCGTTGATGATGTAATCGTCGCCGTCGCGGACAGCTTTGGTCTGGAGGGCTGCGAGGTCAGACCCGGCTCCGGGCTCGGAATAGCCCTGGCACCAGTAATGTTCACCCGAGAGCATCCGGGGCAGGAAGAAATCCTTCTGCGCCTGGGTCCCAAAATGCATGATCACGGGGCCGCACATGTTGATGCCCATCACTGGAAGAACGGGGGCGTTGTTCTCGGCCAGAGCGGTGTCCCAGATATAGCGGCGCACGAGGCCCCAGCCGCATCCGCCGTACTCGACCGGCCATGACGGGGCGATCCAGCCTTTGTCAGCCAGGATTTTCCACCACCGCTTCACAAGCGGGCCTTCCGCCCAGACGCCGGCGGAGCGGGCGGCCTCTTCACGCATGTCGGAAGTCAGCTTCTCATCGAGAAAGGCATAGACCTCCTCGCGGAAACCTTGGTCTTCAGGGCTCAGATGCAGGTCCATCGGGCGATCCTCGTGCGGTGGAGCGGTGGGCGAAAAAAACGGCCGACGCGCTCTAGAAGGGCTCGGAAGCGATGCTATAGTCGCGCCAAGAAAAAACAATCCGTCCTGCCTTTTTTGGGCAGACGGCGAGAGGGAGGCCGATCATGGATCTTGGTTTGAAGGGGATGAAAGCTGTTCTGGCGGGCGCCAGCCGCGGCATCGGCCGCGCGACTGCCCGCGCCTTGGCGGCGGAAGGCGTGGATGTGGCCATTTGCGCCCGGGGCCAAAAGGGCGTCGACAAGGTGGTCGATGAGCTGAAAGGCCATGGCGTGAAGGCCATCGGCGGGGCGGTCGATATCGCCGACGCCGACGCCTACAAGGGCTGGGTGAACAGCGCGGCAACCGAGCTCGGCGGCTGTGACATCTTTGTGTGTTTCTCCTCTGCTGGAGGCGGGCCCGCCAACGAAGACACCTGGAAGAACACCTTCAACCTGGACCTGCTCGCCACCGCGCGGGGGATCGAGGCCGCCCTGCCCCATCTGGAGAAAAGCCAGAACGGGTCGATCGTGGCGATTTCGACCACGGCGGCGCTTGAGGACTTCTTCGGGCCGCAGGCCTACAACGCCATGAAGGCGGCCGTCATCGCTTATGCGTCGTCGATGAGCCAGGCGCTCGCGCCCAAGGGAATCCGGGTCAACACCGTGTCGCCAGGTCCGATTTATGTGGACGATGGCCCGTGGGCCTTCATCAAAGCGAACATGACGCCGCTTTATGAGGGCACACTGAAGAATATCCCGATGGGCCGCATGGGCACCGCGGAAGAAGTGGCCAAAGCGATCGCATTTGTCTCTTCGCCCGCCTGCAAGTTTATGACCGGCACAAACATCGTGATTGACGGCGGCCTGACCAAGCGCGTCCAGTATTAATCCGTTTTCGGACAAGCAAAGGAGGCGTCCATGAGCGAGGACGTCAAAAAGCGCATCAACGCCGTCTTGATCTGCGGCGGGGTATGGCACGATATGGACTTCGCCCGGCTGGAGCTTCTGAAGCTTCTTGCGGAAGATGATCGGGTGCGGGTTCGAGTGTTCGAGGATTATTCGAACATCGAGGCGATCCGGGGGGCTGACTTTCTGATCACCTATACCTGTAACGTCACTCCCAGTTTGGAGGCGCAAGAGGCGCTGCGGGAGTTCGTGAAGTGCGGCAAGCGCTGGTACGCGCTGCACGGAACGAACGCGATCCTCCGGTTCTTGTCGCCGGAAGGGTCCGGGTACGGACAGCTTCTGGTCGACGCGCCGCGCTGGGCGCCGCACCTGATGGAAACGCTCGGGTCGCAGTTCATCGCGCATCCCCCCATCGCGCCGTTCACGGTGCATGTGACGAAACCGGATCATCCGCTTGTGGCAGGCGTCGAGCCGTTCGATACCGACGACGAGCTTTACCTCATGGAGACACACGGAGATCTCGACGTGCTGCTGCACTGCGAGTTTGCCGGTGAGGCGACCGGTTTTGTGGAGAAGGACTGGAAGCACGCGCACCATCCCGTGTTCTACATCCACAAGATCGGAGCGGGCGAGGTCCTCTACTTCACGCTCGGCCATTGCCGGGGGCATTACGACATGCCGGGCATCGCGGACTATTATCCCGTGGTGGAGCGGTGCGCGTGGAACCTCCCGGTCTTCTATGACCTCCTCCGGCGCGGCATCACCTACGTCAAGAAACCTGCCCTGGAGGCTGCGGCGGCAGCGTGATGGCGGCGCGGTATGAGCTAATCGGGTCGGCAATCTCGCCCTTTGTGCGCAAGGTGCGGGCAGCGATGACGCTGAAGGGCATCGCTTATGATTTATCCGAAATCAGCGTGTTTGATCCACCGGATTGGTTTGCGGCGATCAGCCCGCTTCGGCGCATCCCCGTGCTTCGGGACCGGGAGCGAGGAGGCGCCGTCTTAAACGACTCCTCTGTGATCTGCCTTTATCTGGAAGAGGCGCATCCGGAGCATCCGCTGTTGCCCCACGATCCCTGGGAACGGGCGCGGGCGCAGTGGATCGAGGAGTATATGGACACCGAGTTCGCGTTCCGAATGGGGATGGGTTTGTTCCGGACCCGGTATGTCTATCCCCGGATGGGGCAACAAATGGACGAGGCATTGGTAGAGAAGACCCTCACCCAGCATGCGCCGCGGTTTTATCGCTATCTCGAAGGCGAGATTGCGGGGAAAGACTGGTTTGCGGGGTCGGCGCTCAGCCTTGCGGATATCGCTGTGGCCACGCAGTTCGCCAACATGCGCCATGCAGGCGAAGCCCCGGATCCGGCACATTACCCTGCCCTCTCGGCCTATGTCGAGAAGATGCTGGCGCTGCCTGTTTTCGCCGCGCTTGAGCGGGAAGAAAAAGCCGCCGGCGGTTAGGCCGGCGGCTTGGCTCCTTTAGAAGCTCTGCTTGGCAATGAAGTGCAGTCGGTCGATTTCGCCGGACTGCCCGTTGAACAGCTCGCGCTCGGCATGGCGATACTCCATGCCCAAAGCGAGACCCGCGGTCGGTTCGAAGAAGAGATTGGCTGCGCCGCTCCAGGCCCCTTCGCTTTGGGTGGGGAGCAGCACGTCGTAGCCCACATCGATCATCGAATAGGTGAAAGATGAGCGCAGGCGCGGGGTCCAGGCGTGGCGAAGGGACACAAACCCTGCCGTGACTTCGCTGGTTTCCAGCTCGTTTGCGACAACGGCCCCGTCAGCAGCGAAGCCAAGGCCGACATAGCGGCCGATGCCTTCGCCGTAAGTGACCATACCCCGCAGGTCGGTTGAAGCGCCAAGGCCCACCTTCCCAGAGACGGACAGGCCCCAGCCGGTCGCGTCCTCATTGACCGCGCCGCTTTCGACATTCAGCTGCCGCGCAATGGCCGCGATGGAGAACTGGTTGGCCCCGTTGGCATAGTTGTACCGGGCGACCAGGTCCGGCAGGCCGTCATCGTCCACAGCGCCGAGGGTCACAAGGTTGGTTTCGGGATTCTCAAGGGCGAACTGCAGGTTGGCATGTTCGCCGAGGCGGTGGGTATAACGGACCATCGGTTGACGAACGAAGACGGTGCCTTCTGACGGGCCAATGAAATCAGTAGTTTCAGGCAGAACAGCCACGTTCTGGAAGGTCGACCAGTCCTGGCCGAAGCTCCAATTGTCATAGGTGATGTAAGCCCGACGCAGGGCGAAGTTGTAGCCGTTGGTTGCTACCTCGGAGCCCTGCGTGCCGGGGGCGACTTGGAAGTCGCCTTCCAAATAGCCGCTGAGGGTGTGGCCGTCGACGGCGCGGGTTGCGGTCAGGGCCAAGCGGGTCTGCTTGGCATGGAAGTCAAGGCTCGGGTCGTCTTCGGAGACGCCACCGACCGGGATAGAGCCAGGCAGGTAAAACTCGCGAGCAGTGCCGGCGGGGGCGTCACCGGCGCTGTAGTCGGTCAACAGGGCGTCGGCCTTGATAAATCCGGAGATGCGGAAGGTCGTCTGGCCCACGCGGAAGCCGTCGGTGGGCGGGGTCGGGCCCTGGGGCGCCACCACGGGGGGCGACTCCCGGAGACGGATCACGTCGTCGCGGGTCTCCGTTTCCATGCCACGAAGGGTTTCAAGCTCTGCCCGCATGGCGGCCAATTCGGCTTCCATTGCGCGGATCCGGGCTTCCATGTCCTGCGGCTTTGCGGTCTGGGCGCAGGCCGAACCAGGCGCGACAAGAAAAGCGATGGAAGCAGCGGCGGCCCCAGCAGCCAGCCAGTTCTTGGTCCCCATGGTACTCTCCTCCCCGAAAACGTAGTGAACAGGGTGCTGCCTTGCCGCTTAGCCAGAAAATCTGAGTTTTCGACTAACACCGCTCCAATGCTGAAGCCGTTGCCGCAACGTGTCGCGCGGACGCGCGGCGGCTGGTCGCGGCGTTGATGGCTTGCGTTCACCTGTTGGATTGGGGACTCTGCGCCGTTGAGGCGCCAGCAAAGCGCCCAGGGAGGGAAAACCCATGTCCGCAACACTTTTTCCCGTGCCAGAAGGGTTCAAGGCGAACGCGCTGGTTGACGACGCCGCCTATCGGAGCATGCACGCCGCGGCGCTGGAGGACCCTGAAGCCTTTTGGGGCCATCACGGCCGGCGGATCGATTGGATCAAACCATACCGCACCGTGAAGAATGTTTCCTTCCACGAGCAAGATTTTTCCATCCGATGGTTTGAAGACGGCACGCTCAATGTCGCGGCCAATTGCATCGACCGGCATCTGGCGACCCGCGGCGATCAAATCGCGATCATCTGGGAGGGGGATGACCCGAAGGACAGCAAATCAATCACCTACCATGAGTTGCACCGGGAGGTTTGCCGGTTCGCCAATGTGCTGAAGACGCATGGGGTGGGGAAAGGCGATCCCGTCACGATTTATATGCCGATGATCCCGGAGGCTGCCTACGCCATGCTGGCGTGCGCTCGCATCGGGGCTGTGCACTCGGTGGTGTTCGGCGGATTTTCTCCCGACAGCCTCGCCAACCGGATCACCGATTGCGACAGCAAGGTGGTCATCACCGCGGACGAGGGTCTGCGGGGTGGGAAAAAGGTGCCGCTGAAGGCCAATGTCGACGCGGCGGTAGCGCTGGCTCGGAGCGTGGAGACCGTGATTGTCGTGACCCGGACTGGGGCGGACGTGGTTATGACCCCAGGTCGAGATGTCCGTTACGAGACCGCGGCGATGCAGGTTTCGGATCACTGCCCCCCTGAAGAGATCGGCGCAGAGGATCCGCTGTTCATCCTCTACACGTCAGGGTCTACGGGCAAACCGAAGGGTGTGGTCCACACCTCTGGGGGCTATCTCGTCTACGCCGCGATGACCCATCATTATGTCTTCGATTACAAGGACGGTGACATCTACTGGTGCACGGCGGATGTGGGTTGGGTCACCGGGCACAGCTACATCGTGTACGGACCGCTGGCGAACGGCGCGACGACCCTGATGTTCGAGGGGGTTCCCAACTATCCGACCGTGTCGCGGTTCTGGGAGGTCGTGGACAAGCATCAGGTCACGATCTTCTACACCGCGCCGACCGCCATCCGCGCGCTGATGCGGGAGGGCGAAGAGCCGGTCAAGACGTCGTCTCGGTCGAGCCTGCGGCTGCTTGGCAGCGTGGGCGAGCCGATCAATCCGGAAGCTTGGCTTTGGTATCATCGGGTCGTCGGCGAGGGCCGTTGCCCCATCGTGGACACATGGTGGCAGACCGAAACCGGAGGCGTTCTGATCTCCCCCCTGCCCGGCGCCACCGCCCTAAAGCCCGGGTCAGCGACGCGGCCATTCTTCGGTGTACAGCCGGCCTTGGTGGATGCGGAGGGACGCTTCCTGGAGGGGCCCGCGGACGGCAATCTCGTTTTGTTGGATAGCTGGCCGGGGCAGGCGCGGACCGTCTACAATGACCACGAGCGCTTCTTCCAAACCTACTTCTCGACCTACAAAGGCATGTATTTCACCGGCGACGGGGCGCGGCGGGATGAGGACGGCTATTGGTGGATCACGGGGCGGGTAGACGATGTGATCAATGTGTCGGGTCACCGCATGGGTACGGCGGAAGTAGAGAGCGCGCTTGTGGCCCATCAAAAGGTGGCGGAGGCGGCGGTTGTCGGCTTCCCGCATGACCTTAAAGGTCAGGGCATCTACGCCTATGTGATCCTCAACGCGCAAGATCACCCAAGCGAAGAGCTGCGCACGGAGCTTGTGAAGTGGGTTCGACACGAGATCGGCCCGATCGCCACGCCGGACATGATCCAGTTCGCGCCGGGATTGCCGAAGACGCGCTCTGGCAAAATCATGCGAAGAATTTTGCGCAAAATCGCCGAGAACGACATAAGCAATTTAGGAGACACCTCGACTTTGGCAGACCCTGCGGTTGTGGACGACCTCGTCGCGAATCGCGCCGCCGCCAAGGCATGAACGGATATCGCGTCACAGCGCGTTCTGCATTTCAATTCGGAGTTGTAGAGACTCGCGTTCATCCATTATGTGGATAAAGGTGTGTTCATTCTGTGATCGCGCGTGTTTCGCGGCGCAGGCGATAGGCCCCTGTGGATTCAGTTGCGCCCCTTTTTTTAAGGGCCGTCTCCAGGGGAAGTCGGAGCTTTGTGTGGCCGGGAGGTTGCGTTTCGATTGATCGAAACCGCCCGGGCGAACAGGAACCGGCCCTTTGAACCGACCGTCGGCGACACCAGCCCTCCGCCGACGCCAGCGCCGTTCTCGGTCGCGACGAGGACGGCGCTTTTTTGTCCGGACCATGAGTGTCTGGGTTGATTTCCCCAAGCTTTGCCGTGCGTGCGCCGTTTGACGGCGGCGGCGTCATCATATTAAGGCCCATGCATTGCAACCGGGGAGCCCCGCCAGCGCATCCGCGCTTTCTGGGGCTGAGAGGCCGTTCATTCCCTGCATTGGGAGGGCGCGGCGACCCGCAGAACCTGATCCGGATCATGCCGGCGAAGGGAGGACAGAAATGCGCTCATCGATCGCCTACGCTGCGGTGCTTTTGCCGTTGCTCACCGTTGGCGCGCCGGCGCTGGCGCAGGACGCCAGCGCTCAAGACGTCCTCGCCGCAGACAGGATTGAGCAGGACGCGGTCATAACGGTCCGTGGCCGGCAGGAGTTGCGGTTCGCTGCGCCGGTCTCGTCCGTGCGCCTGGCAGGGGACGAGACCGGCCGGCTTTTGACTCTGGATGAGGTCGCCACCGCTGTTCCTGGTCTTTGGATGATCAACGACCAGGATCCGGGGACAAATATCGTGTCCCTGCGGGGGGTCACGACGGACCGGCTCCAGCAGGCTGCGGTGGTGTATGTCCTTGATGGCGTGCCTCTGGCGGATACGGAGTTTTTCACTGGGCCGCTGTTTGACCTGCGGGCGGTGACGGTGCTGCGGGGGCCGCAAGGGGCGCTGTTCGGCAAAGGCGCTGCCGGTGGCGTGATCGCGGTCGATACGGCTCCGGCCGGTGAGGACGGATATGGGCAATTGGGCGCGGGCGACGGCGGCTACCGGATTGCTGAGGGAGCGGCTTCGTTCGCGCTTGCCCCTGGTTGGCAGGGCCGCGTTTCGGGGCAGTGGCGGGCAGCAGACGGGTGGATCACGAACCGCACGCTCGGTCGCGTTGTCGATGCGGAAGAGAGCCGAGCGGTTCGGCTTCGACTGCAAGGCGATACGTTTGGCTCCGGGAGCGTGGATCTCGGCCTGTTCGTCATGCAGGACGACGGCGGCGCGGCATGGGCGTCGAGCGGCGATGTCACGGGAGATTTCGGCGGCGAACTCGACGGCCCTGCGTTGACTGATCCGATCGGGGACTTTGAAGGGCGAGCTTCGCGGCAGTGGGTTCAAGCGCGAGCGCGGGTCACGGCGCCGACGGCTATCGGGGATCTCTCGCTCTCGTTGGCGCACGACGCCTATGAAAAGCGTTGGGTGGAGGAACTCGACTACCGGCCCGGGCCGGTAGTCGAGTTCCTCCACCCAACGCT
>VYLN01000154.1_pt1 | contig 13291 bp, 11 predicted proteins | sample 5109471 | NCBI WGS metagenome assembly VYLN01 (sample SAMN12291806, study PRJNA351875) | freshwater metagenome | isolation source: freshwater lake | place: USA: Michigan, Lee Lake | collected 2013-08-06 | reverse complement strand
GGGGCTCGGGGGGCTTGAGGGGAATGGGATAGGGGCGAGGGGGGCTCGCGTGGGGGGTTGGATGCTGGAGGGGGAATAACGTCGCAGCGTCGAAGGGATGATGTCGCGCGGTGGGCGTGGCTGCCGATATCATGCAGCTATGGCCAAACGACGCAAGGACGTGTCCGGGGGTGAGGCGGCTGAGCCGAAGAAGGTGAGCACTCGGGCCGCGAAGCCAAGTGCGCCCGCGACGAGCGTTGCGGCGGCAACCGTGAAGGCAGGGCGTCCGAGTTCGCTCGTAGATACGCGGGTGGTGTACTGCGGTGACAATCTGGAACAGTTGAAGAAACTGCCCGCTGCCTGCGTTGATCTGATTTATATAGACCCGCCTTTCAACAGCAACCGCAACTACGAGGTTTTCTGGGGGGAAAGCAAGGAAAAACGCTCGTTCGACGACCGGCACGCCAGCACGCAGGCCTACATCGACTACATGCGGCCTCGCTGCGCCGAGTTGGCCCGCGTGCTCAAGCCAACGGGATCGTTTTACTACCACTGCGACTGGCACGCATCCCATTACGTGAAAGTGATGCTTGATCAGTTATTCGGCGAAAACAACTTCCAAAACGAGATTGTGTGGAAGCGCACTTTTGCGCATAGTGCCGCGAAACGCTACGGCCCCATTCACGACGTGATCTTCTTTTACACCCGCTCCGACGTGTACACCTGGAACAAGTTGTACCAGCCATATGACCCCGACTACGTGGAGATGTTTTTCGATCAGACTGATCCTGACGGTAGACGCTGGATGCGCATGGACCTCACTGGGGACGGTGTTCGCAGAGGTGATAGTGGGGAACCTTGGCGAGGGGTTGATGTAACCTCAAAGGGGCGACATTGGGCCATTCCTCGCGAAGCGTTGAAGTCACACAAGCTTGACGCAGCGTCAAGCCAAGAGAAACTCGACGCGTTGGATAAAGCGGGTGCGATCCATTGGCCAAAGAAAGCGGGAGGCGTGCCGCGCCTAAAGGTGTACGCCGATCAAAGCCCAGGTGTACCTTTGCAAAGCATCTGGACGGATATTCGGCCAATTCATAACTTAGCGGCGGAACGCCTTCGATATCCAACCCAGAAGCCCTTGCCGCTCCTCGAACGCATCATCAACGCCAGCAGCAACCCGAACGACATCGTCCTCGATGCGTTCTGTGGCTGCGGCACCGCTTTGGTCGCCGCACAGAACCTCGGGCGGCAATGGATCGGGATCGACATTTCGCCAACCGCCTGCCGCGTAATGGCGAAGCGGCTGCGAGATGTGTGCAACATGCGCGAGAGTGAGCCGCTGTGGAAGGCGCGCAAGCCCGAGGCGTTTGTTGTCCGCGATCTGCCTTGGACGATTGAGAAGCTCAAGGCGATTCCGCCGTTTGAGTTTGAAAACTGGGCGGTGATCGCGCTCGGGGGCGTGCCGAACACGGTGCAGGTGGGTGACATGGGGATTGATGGGCGCATCTTTCCGGTGGGCAGCAAACCCAGCGATGCCAACAGCATGTTCGCGGGTGACTGGTTCCCGGTGCAGGTCAAGCAGGTGGAAAAGGTGGGACGGCCTGACATTGACCAGTTTGAGGCTGTGATGGAGCGAGAAGACCGGGCGCGCGGGTTCTTTGTAGCGTTTGGATTTTCGAGCGATGCGAAGCAGGAGGCGGAGAACTTCCGTAAGCGGACGAAGCGGATCATCAAGCTGATCACGGTGACGGATATTTTGGATGAGCAGTTGGCGGAGAAGATGTGATTGTTGGTGAATCGCACCGATCCCGCAGAGCCGGGATCGGTGGCACGGATCATTTGAGGTTCGCGACAATCAGCATCGCCAACTGCTCGATACTCAGCGGCGCGCTGCCTTCGGCTTTGTTGTTGGCGATGATGAGGATGTCGCGGGAGAGGGATTGGGCGAGCGTGGCGAGTTTGGTGATTTCGGCGCGGGTGCCGGGGTCTTCGTCCTTTAGTTCTTGGAAGGGGAAGTAGCGGTCTTTGGCTTCTTGGTAGCGTTGGGTGGGGTGTAGGAGCCAGCGGCAGGTGAGGGGGGCGGGTGATGAAGATTGCTGGGGTGGGATGAGGTCGAGCTGGGTGCCGATGGTGGGCATGGTGGGGTGGCCTGTGTAGCAGTGTTCGACGCCGGCTTGGCGGAGGGCGGTTGTGTAGCGCGTGCGGTGTTGGTTGCTGAGGAGTTCGCGGTTGCGGATTTCGACGGCGCAGGGAAGCGTGGGCGGGAGGCTGGCGAGGAAGTTGGCGAGTTGATCGAGGAAGGCGTCGATGCCACCTGAGAAGTTCGCGGGGCGGAGGTCCATGGGTGGGAATTGGAAGAGGATGACTCCCAGTTTTTGAGCGAGGCCTTGGGCGGCGGGGGCGAGGATTTGGTCGCGCGTCCAAGCGATGTCGAGGAACTTGGAGTTGGATTCGCCCGGTTGTGGTGGGCGCGTGACTTCGCCGTGGGCTTTGACGAGGAAGCGGAAGTGGCTTGGGACGCGCGCGGCGAGAGCGGCGAGGTCTTCGGCGGACATGGGGCGGTAGAAGGTGCGGTCGAGGCCCACGCTGCGGAAGAGTGGATGCGTGGCGTAGGCGGCGAGGCCTTCGAGCACGAGCGCGTCGGCGGTGTGCTTGCGGTCGTAGACGAGATTTTCCCACGAGGGGAAGGTCCAGGAGCTGGTACCGAGACGGATGGAGGCGGGGAGTTTTTCGGCGAGAGGTTGGAGGCTGCGCGCGTGGGGTGCGAGGGAAACCTGCGGGGTGTCGAAGTCCGCGAAGAGGGCAGGCTGGGGGTTGTGCTTGGGTTTGCGGGCGGGCATGGGAAGAAATGTGTGTTGTGGATTTTTCGCGGGATCAAGAGGCGAAGTTACGCGGAGAATGTAACACGACTGAGTTGCTTGTTGCGACTACTGTCGCGATGGCGTTGATATTTTCGGGTGGGCAATCGGGGAATTTCTTTGGGCTGGCATGCAGCGCGATATTGATCATCACAGTCCGGGCGAGTCGATTGAGCAGCGGCGATTTATCGCACAGTTGCTTCTTGCGAGTCATGAGCAGATTGCGTCGCAAGCGGCGACGATGCTGGTGGAGCGGTGGGAAGATATCGCAGCGCGGTATAAGCCGCTGGCGTTTGATCGGTGGTGCGAAAATTTGCAGGGGCGGGTTGCGGATTTAGCGAGCAGCATTCATGCGGGACGGCCGCAGGTTTTTGTGCGGCAGGTGATTTGGTCGGCGGTGGCGTTTGAGAAGCGCGGGGTGCCGCGGGATGATTTGCAGCGGTCGCTGGATGTATTGGGTGAGGTGCTGGATCGAAATATTCCGGCGGAGGACCGGGCATATGTGATGGGGTATTTGCGGGAGGCGGGGAAGGAACTCTATAAGCCGGTTGTGGAGCCGCCTACGAATTTGAGCATTGAGACGCCGCAGGGGGAGACTGGGGCGAGGTATTTGCTTGCGGTGCTCGAGGGGGACAGGTTTGCGGCGAGCAGGGTGGTGACGGATGCGGTGGCGGCGAAGCGGATCGGGGTGCGCGAGGTGTATGAGCAGGTGCTGGGGCCTGTGCAGCAGGAACTGGGGCGGCTGTGGCACATGAATGATTTGACGGTTGCAGAAGAGCACTTCGCGACGGCGACGACGGCGATGGTGATGAGTCAGTTGTATCCGCATTTGCCGAGGAAGCCGCGGCATGGGAAAGTTGTGGTGGCGGCGAGCGTGCAGGGGAATCAGCACGATTTGGGCGTGCGGATGGTGTGTGATTATTTTGAGATGGAGGGGTGGCGGGCGGTGTATTTGGGGGCGAATGTGCCTGGGCCTGATCTTGGGATTGCGGTTGAGCATTTTGGGTGTGATTTATTGTGCTTGAGCGCGTATTTGCCGACGCAATTGCGGGCGGTAGAGGACACGATTGCGTGCGTTCGCGGCCATGTGACGGGCCAGCGGTGCAAGGTGCTGGTGGGCGGGCCGGCGTTTTTGGGGGCGGATGTTTTGTGGCGCGAGATTGGGGCGGATGGGTATGCGCAGAGTGCGCAGGATGCGGTGAGTGTGGGGGCGAGGCTGGTTGGGGTGTGAGGGCGGAGAACAGAGAACGGGGAGTGGGGAACGGGGAGTGGGGAGCGGGGAGGTCGCTACGCTCGTGGGATGCACGGCGAAGGAAAGTCCCCCACTACTCGAAGCAGTTCATATCACGCCGCGGATGCGAGCGGGATGACGACGGACCTGGCGAACAAGCTGGACTATGACGGCTATTTGTCGCTGGGACAGGTGCTGAGTGCGCAGAAGCCGCTTTCGACGCATCATGATGAGATGCTGTTCATCATTCAGCATCAGACGTCGGAGCTGTGGTTCAAGCTGATTGTGCATGAGTTGGAAGAGGCGCTGATGCTGATTCGGCGGGATGAGCTGGAGCCCACGTTCAAGATTTTTGCGAGGGTGAAGCACATTCAGCAGCTACTTACGCAGCAATGGGGCGTGCTGGCGACGCTGACACCGAGTGAGTACGTGAAGTTCCGGCATTTACTGGGGCCGGCGAGTGGGATTCAGAGTTACCAAAATCGGATGATCGAGTTCATTCTGGGTCGCAAGGATGAGCGGATGGTGGCGGTGTTTGCGCACAAGCCTGAGATTTATGCGATGGTGAAGCGCACGCTGGAGGCGCCGACGCTGTATGACGAATGCTTGCGGCACTTGGCACGGCGCGGGTTCAAGGTGCCGGCGAGTGTGCTGGAGCGCGATGTGACCAAGACGTATGAGTCAAACGAAGAGGTGCTGCAGATTTGGAAGGCGGTGTACGAGAACCCGCAGCAGTACTGGGATTTTTATGAGCTCGCGGAGAAGCTCGTGGACATTGATGAGTCGCACATTCTGTTTCGGTTCCGGCATTTGAAGACGGTGGAGCGGATCATTGGTCACAAGCGCGGGACGGGCGGCACGGCGGGGGTGAAGTACTTGGCGCAGATTGCGGAGGATCGGATGTTTCCGGAGTTGTGGGATGTGAGGACGGAGATTAAGGGGTGAAGTGCAACTGGCACAGAACGGGAGTTCTGTGCCAGTCAGCGGAGTTTTTTGTGGGTTCGATCCGGACCTTCGCAGGGCCTCAGGTCCGGCGTCGGGGGTGGGTCCGAATCAGGCGGCTTCGCCGCGTTCGAGGACTTCGGGTTTGGTGCCGCAGACGCCGTCGCGGGTGACGTAGAAGAAGTCGGAGCAGATGGGGTAGGGGAGGCGTTTGTAGTCGCTGGTGACGCGGTCGCGGAGGCGCTTGAGGAAGGGGTCGGGAGCGAGGCTGAAGGCGACGAACATGTCGCGGGCGGGGATGGCGGCGTAGAAGTCGCCGCCGAGTTGGTTGGCGAGGCGATCGTGCAGGCCGGTGAGCAGCAAGCGAGCGGCGTCGTAGCCGTCGTGTTGGCCCAGGATGGCGGCTTTGCCACCTTCTTTGCTTTCGACGATTTGGACTTCGAGTTCGGGGGCGTAGCGATCGAGATTTTCGCGGGCGATTTCTTCGATGGCGTCGATGTCGACCTTCCAGCGGATGAGCTGCTCGGTGGTGATGCTGACGGTCATGTGGGGAAGATCGGTGACGAAGACGACGACGGTGTCGTTGACGAAAGGGACGTGGGCGACTTGTTCGCGCGAGAGGTGCTCGAAGATGGTTTCGGGCTGGATGCGCGGCATGATGCGGGGCTTGGCGAAGTCGAAGCTCATGGTGCCCAGTTGAATGGCTTCGCCTGCGAAGAGTTGTTCGAGGTAATGCTCGACGATTTCGGTGCCGCGTGATGGTTCGTGGTTGACCATGCGGTAGAGATTTTCGAGGTCAAGGCGGCGGCCATTGACGAGAAGTTCGCGCGGGCCGACGAGATCGACGGCGTAGTCGGGTTGGAGTCGACGGAGCATGTCCGCGACACATTCGGCGAAGGCTTCGGGTTCTTGGGGCATGTGGGGCATACGAAAGTCCCTGTGGTGCCGCGCGGAAGTCACGCGATGTGTTAAACATCGAAAAGAAATCAAGGGCAGAGAACACGCGTTTGTGTTTTCGTGCTGGAGGTGGGCTGCGTGAGCGGTATAGACGGAACGGTGGTGTGAAGATGCGCAAGGTTTGAGTGGGAGTGACTTGACAGGGATGGAGGTGGGTTGTGTGTGGAGAAAGAAAAGGCCCGCGTGAGGCGCGGGCTTGGGTGCGGGGTGTTGGATGTTTTTGGCAGTGCGATCCGGACTTTCGCGGAGCCTCAGGTCCGGCGTCGGGGGAAGGTCAGCCGCGGGCGTTTGCGCTGCGGATGACGATGCGGGTGGGGGCGCGGTCGCGGGTGCCCGTGACTTCGAGCTGCGGGCGATCTGCGCTGGCGCGGAGAGCGGACGAGCGTGTGGGCTGTGGGGCATTTTCACGCATTTGCTTGGAGGATCGCGTGACTTCCTGGCCTTCGCGCACTTGCTGGCTGGTAATGCCGATGGAACGAGAGTTGCGCATGTTGTCGCTGCTGCGAGTGACACTGCGGCCTTGGGCGAGTTGCTTGCTGGAGTGGGTGATTTCTTTGCTGGCGATTTTTGATGCCGGGCTGCTGGCGGGTTTGGCTGCGGGTGCTGCGGCGCTCGCGGCTTTCACGTTGGTCGCTTTGCTGATGGCTTTGGGCAGGCCTGCTTGCGCGAGGGCTGGGCCGGCGGGGGCGGTGCGAGGTTGCACGGCGGGCGTGGCGACGGCGGATTTGTCACGCATCGCGCTGTTGGCGCTGGTGATGAAGAGGCGGCGCGAGTTGGTGGGCGAAGCGGCCGCGGATGGGGACTTTGCGCGGATGGCTTGTGGGCTGGCTTGCTGCGGGGGTGTACTCGAAGACTTTGCGAGTTGCGTCGGTTTGGTGGTGCTGGCCTTTGACGCGACCGCTTTGGCTGCTTGCTTGGCGGGAGATTTATCAGCCTTGCGGGCATGGGCGTCTTCGGCGAGGACGCGCGTATTGTGGGCCTCGTGATCGTGAGCAGGTGCGGCGACTTTGGAATCGTTGGCGGTTGCGGCATTGCCTGCGAGCGCGACGATACCTGCGGCGGCGATGAGTTTAGCGGCATGACGATCAATCACAGAGAATCCTCCCGCTCGGAAGGCCACACGGCCTTTCGAGTACAGATAAAGTATCGGATTAGTGTGCGCCTTCGGTGACACGAAGCACTTCAGAAACTGTGGTCAAACCGTTAGCGACCTTGCGCAGACCGTCTTGACGGAGCGTGACCATGCCGCGTTCGATGCAGAGACGGCGGAATTCTGCGACGTTGGGATTGCGAGCGATAACATCGCGCAGGGCATCGTCAATCACGAGCATTTCGTAAATGCCCACACGACCAGAATAGCCTGTTTTGCGACATTTATCGCACCCGCGCGAGGCCCAGATTGAATCGTTGGGCAGGCCTTGCATGCTGAGGAACTCGGCCATTTCTTCGCTGGGGACCTCGGTGGCTTTGCACTCTTTGCACAAGCGGCGGATGAGTCGCTGGGCGAGCACGCCGTTGACGGCGGCGCCGACGAGGAAGGGTTCGAGGCCGATGTTGACCAGGCGTGTGATGCTGCTGGGGGCGTCGTTGGTGTGCAGGGTGCTGAGCACCAAGTGGCCTGTGAGAGCAGCTTGCACGGCGATGTGCGCGGTTTCGTGGTCGCGGATTTCGCCCAGCAGAATGACGTCGGGGTCTTGACGCAGGAGGGATCGCAGCGCGAGGGAAAAGGTCATGCCGATCTTCTCGTGCATTTGCGTTTGCGTGACGCCTTCCAAGGTGTATTCGACGGGGTCTTCGACCGTCGAGATGTTCATGCTGCCTTTGTCGAGGGCGCGTAGCGAGGCGTAGAGCGTTGTGGTTTTACCGCTGCCGGTGGGGCCGGTGACGAGGACGATGCCGTGGGGAGCGTCGATCTGTTTTTTCCAGATCGTGAGGGCGTCTTCGTCGAATCCCAGTTGTTCGAGATCGACAGAGATGTTCTTGTCGTTCAAGATACGCATGACGGTCTTTTCGCCGCCTGAGCAAGGAAGCGTGGAGACGCGCAAGTCGATTTTGCGGCCACTGACCATGGCGCGGATGCGGCCGTCTTGGGGAATGCGGCGTTCATCGATGGCGAGGTTGGCCATGATTTTGATACGACTGGTGATGGCGGGGCCCATGCTGACTGGCGGGTTGAGGACTTCGTAGAGTTCGCCGTCGATGCGGAAGCGGACTTTGAGTTTCTTTTCGCTGGGCTCGATGTGAATATCGCTGGCGCCTTGCTGGAGGCCCAATTGAATGATGTGGTTGACGTAGCGGATGACCGGACTTTCTTTGGCCTCTTTCTCGAGGCTGGCCTCGTCTGCTTCCTTCTTCTCTTCAACCTGCACGTCGCCTTCTTGCACTTCGGCGAGGATTTCACCTACGCCGACTTCTTGCTGGACGGGGCCGCCGACGAGGTCGATGGCGGCACGGATGTCGCTGGCGGTTGTCAGGACGATCTTGATGCCGGAACAGCCGAGCTTTTCCTTGACGGTGTCGATGAGGAAGACGTTGTCGGGCTGGGTGATGGCGACGACGACGCGCGAGCCGTCTTGGCGCAGGGGGATGACTTGATTTTGCTTGCAGAACTCAGGCGTCAGGCGTTGGAGCATCTTGCCGTCGAAGCCGCCGTCGAGACCTTTGGTGGTGTCGATGTGTTCGAAGGTGAGGTGGCTGACCTGCGCGAGGGCTTGCATGACCTGCGTTTCGTCGGCGCCTTGCTCGAGAATGATTTCGCTCAGGCGACGGCCTGGGCTGCTTTTGATGATTTGATTTGCTTGCGAGAGTTTGTCGGGCGTGACGACGTTGCGAGAGAGGAGCAATTCGCCGAGTTCGCGTAGCTTGTCGGGGTCTTCGCTCTCGTCGGGGCGATAGATTTCGGCCATGGCGGGGCCGACGCCGGGCTCACTGCTGCCGCGCTTGGTGATAGAGGTTTCGGTTGATGGCGCGTCGGGCTGCTGTCCGTATGCGCGCTGGTTGGCGGGCATGGTGGGCAGGGGCGAGAAGCTATTTTCGTTCTCGTCGATGCGGTGTTTTTTGACGTTTGCTGAGGCATTTTTGTTACTGGTGTCTTTGTCGCTGCTTACACCAAGCTCGCTCAGAATGTCGTCAATGTTGTACTTTGCCATGTGCGTGGATTCCAACGGAGGCGGGCAGAATGAGCGGGAGCGGGAGAAAATTACGGGCGGCGCTTGGGCGCGGGCGAGTTGCCTGCGGGTGGGACGTTGCCAGCTTGCATCGAGAGGGTGAAGGCTTCGCCATCGGCGGTGATGGTGACGTTGCGACCTTCGATTTCGGCGACGGTGAAGTACTCGGCGACGGTGTCGCCCACGGTGACGGTTTCGTCGTTGATGCGGGCAAGGGGGAGCTTACCACCCATCACGCTGTGCAGCACGAGTTTGCCGGCTTCGTTGAGCAGCGCAGTTTTGCGTGCGGCGCTGGTGCGACGCGCGGCTTCCTCAGGAGATTCGCCTGCGAGGGTCTTGGCGACGACGGCTTGCTGCAACGGAGCGATCGCCTCGCGCATGGCGAAGGGGCTGTTGCCAAAGTCGGCGAAGGCGACGTCGAGGGGGTCTTTGGCGCTGCCAAGATCAGCCATCAGGCGTTCGTAGCGGGTTTGAAGCTGTGCGTCGCCTTGGAAGTCGAAGGTGGATTGCTCGCCTTCGAAAGCGATGGCGCTGCGCATGCCGATTTGGCGCATGCCCATGAGGGCGATGGCGCTGACGATGACGGTGAGACCGATGACGAGGGGCTGGCGAGGCGTCCACTTGCGCGGCATCGCGTACGAGCCTAGTTCGACATCTGACTTCCCTGCGTTGTTGTTATCCATGGCCATGATGAGTTTCCTGAGCGATGCTGTTACTGGCCCGACGCGACGCTGCGGGCGTCATCCTGGTAGTAGATGCTGAGCGTGAAGGTTGCTCTGAGTTCGCTTTCGTCGCCTGCCTGGCCCACGAGTTTGAAGTCGTGGATGCGCATGACGCGGGGGAGTTTTTCGACTTGCGCGAGGAATGTGTGGAAGCCGATGAAGTTGCCCTTGGTTTCCATTTCCAGCGGCTGCTCCATGTAGAGGCCGGCGGGGAGGGGCTTGTTGTTTTTGATGGCGGGGCTGGAGAGGCCTGCGGTGACGGCGAGGTCGCTGACTTGGCGAACGACGGCGTCGACTTCCTGGTTGGTGGGCAGGCGTTCTTCGATGATGCCGATGTTTTGCGCGAGTTCCTGGTTTGCGCGCTCGAAGTCGGCGTTCTTGGCAGCTTCTTCCTGCAATCGGGTGAGGAGGCCTCGCATGTGCTCGACGTCGCCTTGGGCGCGTTTGATTTCACTATTTTGCGGCTTGAAAACGAGGAGATAGCTGGCGATGGGCAGACCCAGAACGCCGACTCCCACGCCGATCCAGAGCAACGTGTTGGTGGTTTTCATTTGCATTACTCGTTCTCCTTCGCGATGGGCGCGGCGGGCTTCGCGGCGGCGTCGGCTTTGGCTTTGGCGTCGGTTTTCGCGTCGGTTCTAGCGTCGTTGGTGTCGTCGGTCTTGGTCACGAGCAGTTCGCGGATGCTTTGGCCCAGTTTGTCTTTGGGCACGTCGTTGCGCAGACGGGCGGTCATTTCAAATTTGCGGAGGACGATTTCCTTGTCGTGCGACTCTTTGATGTACGTCAGTTCGACATCGCGAAGAGCGGGGCTGCGCTTGAGGCTGCTGAGATAGTCGGCAACTTGGTTGTTGTCTTTGGCATTGCCGCTGATGGAGATGTCGTAGGTGAAGCTGGGGGCTTGCACTTTGGGACGAGCGGCGGCGGCTTGTTTGTCGGCGACGTCTTGGGTGAGGCTTTTGACTTCGGACTTGGGGCTGACGACGCCGCCTGTAGTGTTGCGTGTACCTTTCATGCCGACTTCTTCGAGGCGCATTTTGGCGGGCATGCGATAGACGACTTCGCTGAGGACAGCCCAGCGGGGCATTTTTTCGACCAGCGCTGCGGTGATTTCGGCCTTTTCCATCATGACGGTGCGCTGCTCGGTGAGCTTCTTGAGTTGCTCGATCTTGGCTTCTTCGGCCTTGCATTGCTCAACGAGTTCGCGGTATTCGCTGCCGAGTTTGATCTTGCGGGTGTTGTTGAGGACGAATGCGCCGCCCACGCCTGCGAGGACGACCGCGAAGAGCGAGAGGATGATGGTGTTGTTGCGGAATTCAGCTTTGCGCTGGATGTAATCTGCGGGCAGGAAGCTCGCGCCTGTACCTGCGGCGTTGTCTTGCTTGACTTGCGGGAAGTATGCCACGCGAGATCCTCCTGATGATTCGTCCTGTTGATACGAGAGACGAAGTTTGAGACAAAGCCGAAAGGTACAAACTCACAGATCTGTTGGAGCTAGGCACAGGCCCAGCGCCACTGCCCAACCGGGCTGGGCTTGCTTCATGTCGATACCTGCAACTGGTTCTTTGCCTGAGCGAGCGATGCGGGCCAATGGATCAGCGACTTGCGCGGGCAGGCGGAGGGCTCGCGCGAGGTGCTGGGTCAGGCCGCGGTGCTTGGCTTCGCCGCCGACGAAGACGACGCGTTCAACCTTGCGGTTTGGGAACTGCGAAGCGTGGTAGCGGAGGCAGAGGCGAATTTCGTCGGTGAGAATTTCGAGTGGTTCGTCGAGGTTGACGTCGCTGGGACCGACGGCGACTTGCGGCTGGGCGAGAACGTCGCCTGAAAAGCCTTCGAGCGTGTCGATTTTGCGGCGGTCGTTTTCGGGCGCGCTGGCGGAGCTTGCGTGCAGTTTGGCAGCGAAAGGTGCGGTGGCGACGGCGGCGTTGAGTTCGTAGCGAATCTTGCGAGCTTGTGACTCGGTGACGGCGCTTTGCTTGGCGATGGCTTCGTCGAGGTTGTAGCCGCCAACGTTGATGAGGCGGGCGAAGACCAGGTCGCGGCCGTGGGCGATCATGACTTTGGTGGAGGTTGCGCCGATGTCGAGGTAGATCGTGTTGAGAAGCAGATCGCCTTCGCGACGATGCAGGTGGTCGAAGGCGCGAAGCGAACAGAGGAATTCGCTGTGCATGCCAACGGGCTCGAGTTTGGCATCGACCAGCGCCATCATGAGTTGGTCAACGACATCACGCTGCACGCTGATGAGAATGACATCGACCTTGCCTATGGAGCGGTCGCTGTTGACTTCAATGAAGCGGTATACGAGGGATGAGGGATCAACACCAAGCTGCGCAGGGATGGCAGCTTCGACCAGCGAAGACATGGTGACGCCCTCGCTCTTGGGTAGTTGCAGGTGCTTGCACGATGTGCGCCAGGCGGGGATGGCGCAGACGGCGCGCTTGCCTTTGAAGCCGCCTTTTTTGACGAGCTTGGCGAGGGCGGCGAGTTGGAAGTCCCAGCGTTTTTTTGTGTCGGTGATGATTTCGGGCGGGACATCAAGCTGGGCAGCGGCGATGAGCGTGGGTGGTTCGCCGCCGTCTACTTGGAGAATCTTGAGTGCGCCGGTGCCGAATTCGATAGCGATGGGCAACTCTTTGCCAGCAGCGCGGGCGTGCTTGGGCTTGGCAAGCGCCGGGGGCGCGGCGTCCTTGGCCGCGTTGTCCTTGGCGGTTCGCTTGAACGAGTTGAGCAGGCTGGACAGTCCCATCGCGCGTGACGCTCCACGATGCGCAATCGCTGGGAAGGCAAATCCGAGCGGGCGCATCGTGAAACGTCATCGGACGGACGCTGGGGTGGGGTGAGTCGTCGGCAGGGGTTGCGCAAAGTACCGATGTCCGCCAGCCTACGCAGACCGCGCAATCGGCATAACGCCTCGCGCACTATCGGGCGTTGTCCGTGTTGGTGGATGCGAGCAAGGGTGCGAATAACGACTCGAGAGCGACGAGTGCGCCTTTGATGTCCCAGGCTTGCTTGGCGCGGTCGCCTGTGAAGTTGCTGATGGCGCGGACTTCGATGAAAGGGATGCGCAGGCGGTGGCTGATGAGGGCGCAGGCGGCGCCTTCCATGGATTCGGCGATGGCGCTGGTGCGGAGGGCGACTTCGCGGGCGAGGAGGTCGGTGCCGGAACAGGTGGAGACAGTGGCGATGGGGCCGCTGGCGGTGACGAGGCGGGTGAAGAGTGAGAGGAGGGTCGGATCGGCGGGGAAGGTGTCGTCGGGGGAGTCAGGTGAGCTAATGGGGAAGCCCATCGCAGCGACTGTTTGGTATCCGGCGGGGGTTTGGATGCCTTCGTCGGCGAAAACGCAGTGCGTGGCGGCGACGGTGTTGGTGGGATGAAGCGAAAATTGTGCGCTGCTCGATGGGCTGGGGAGGCTGCCGGCGATGCCGGTGTTGATGATG
>VYLN01000229.1_pt1 | contig 13400 bp, 15 predicted proteins | sample 5109471 | NCBI WGS metagenome assembly VYLN01 (sample SAMN12291806, study PRJNA351875) | freshwater metagenome | isolation source: freshwater lake | place: USA: Michigan, Lee Lake | collected 2013-08-06 | reverse complement strand
AATTCACGGAAGAAGAAAAGAACTCACTGTATTATGAAAGATTTCATCATCCCCATCCCCGGGTTCAACTGAAGATGGAAGTTCTTTGGTTAAAGAGTCAAAAAATACCGCACCAAAAAATTTGTCAGTTAGCAGGAATCTCGCCAAATACCTTATTAACTTATCTTCGAGATTATCAAGAAGGCGGAATAGAAAAATTAAAAGAAATCAATTTATATCGCCCTAAAAGTGAATTAGAGTCTCAAAGAGAAACGCTCAAAAAATATTTCGAGAAAAATCCACCAGCCACAATAAATGAAGCTGTATATAGAAGAGAAGAATTGACAGGAATAAAACGAAGTCCTACTCAAGTGAGGAAATTCTTAAAATCCATGGGAATGAAATGTATAAAAGTAGGTTCTCTTCCTTCTAAAGCTGACCGGGATGAACAAGAAGACTACAAAGAAAAAAAACTAGAACCCAGACTAAATGAGGCTAAAGAAGGAAAAAGGGCTGTTTTTTTTGTTGATGCGGCTCACTTTGTTATGGGAGCTTTTCTCGGTATTGGTGTTTTGAGAGACTTTTCGTTAAGTCTCCGAGCGGGCGTAAACGCTTCAATGTTTTAGGAGCATTAAATGCAATAACTCATGAAGTTATTATGGTAACATATGACACTTATATTACAGCAACTCAAGTCTGTGAACTTCTTAAAAAACTAGCTGCTTTAGCACTAACTATTCCCATCACTCTAGTATTAGATAATGCCCGCTATCAAAAATGGGTTCTTCGGTTTGTCTTATGCAATGGACTGGGGTTATAAGGGATGGAACCCTTATATAGAAAGGTATTTGGCGATTTTTGTCAATTGTTTTTGATCTAGAGCGAACTAATCAATTAAGTCTCTTGCCAAATTGTTGAAGAATTGGCTCTTTCTTTGTCAATAGAGCTACTCTATCTGCCGTCTTATTCGCCTAATCTAAATTTAATTGAAAGGCTGTGGAAATTGGTCAAAAAGAAATGTTTGTATGGTAAATATTATGAAAACTTTTCTGACTTTTCTTCAGCTATTTATGAATGTCTGAGTGATGCCCATCTGAAACATAAAAAAGAACTGGATTCCTTGCTCACTCTACGATTTCAGAAGTTTAATAAATCTCAGATTATGAACGTCTAAAGTATATGACCTGAAATTTAACCTCTGTACCGACATCGGAGAATCCTTAATTTTAAGTTGTTGGATTGTCCAAATAACTGAAAACTTTCCTCGTCTTACTAATGTCTATCCCATTAATTAACTAGCCCATGTTGAACACCATTCAAGAATACGATCTCGTTGCCCTAACGGAAGATGTTACCGCTACTCACAAAACGACCCATCAGCCCATCCTTCTGCGTCGCGGACAAATGGGAACCGTTTTAATGTCTTTTAATCAACAAGCTTTTCTGATTGATTTTACCGATCAAAACGGCCAAACCTTTGCGATGGAAACCGTTGATTCCTCAAAACTTCTACGGCTGATCAGTGAACCTGAATTAGTCTCAGTCTAAACTATTTGGCTCTTGTGGGTTTACTATGCTTGACAAAAAAGCATTTTATGCAGTGGAGCAAATTTTAGTGAGGTCTCGCCTCAAAATGTAATCCTTGTTACAAAAAGATATGCGAGCCTCGAGACCCAACTATTTTTCTGCAATAACCTACAAAACGATGCCCTGAACTATTGTCAAAACGTCCTTAAGTCTTCAGGATGCCTTAATTGAACTAGAAAAAGCGATCGTCTATCAACAGCAATTTCTGGAAATCAAAGAAGAAATCGGCAATCGGCAAGGGGTGGCAAATTCTCTCCCTAATATCGGGGAGGCATTGCTCAAACTAGAAAACAACAGCGAATCCGAAAGCAAAATTCAAGCATCCTTAGTGATTTCTCAAGAGATTAACTTTAAACCTTTAATCGCCCATAGTTTAAAAGCCCTCGCCGAAATCGGCCACAAAACAAATCGCCCTGAACTTGCCCTCAGTGATTGCCAACAAGCGCTTGAATTATGCCAAGAATTGGGGATTTCCTTGGTTAAAGAGTGTAAGGAACTGTTAACACAGATTCAGGCTAAGTTAGAAGGAGATTAGAAATCCTAAAGCCACCTTATTCTTACTCAAAAAACTGCTATGAAAAACCCAATTAACCTCACCATTGAACGCTTTCAAGAAAACGGACAAGATTACTATGTCGCCACCAGTCCCGATATTCAAGGACTTGTCGCTGAAGCTGATACAATAGATGCCGTCATTGATATTGCCAAAGACTTAATTTCCATCCTATTATAATTGGAAACAAAGGATTGTGAATAATGCAACCCGTCCAACTTTTTCAACAAGTTAAACTCGGTAAAGATGTTCCTAACGCCGTCTTTCAAAAAGGCGATCAAGGGACGATTGTAGAATTTTGCCTCCTAATGAACAACAATCAGAAGCAGGTTATCTCCTAGAAATGTTTGACAATAACGAAACCCTTGACGTGATAGCGGTTCCCGTTTCTTGGATAAGTTCTATTAAATAACCTTTTGTTGTCACCATTTAGCACAAATTCGTGATACATTAGAAGCAGATTAGAAACCCAAGTAAAATGAGTAACAATCAATTATGAACATCAAAGATTATCCCTTTGCTCAAGACTTGATTACGGATAATCAAGGTCAGATACAGCAAGTTATCATTAACTTTGAAGATTATCAACAAATAATAGAAACTTATGAAGATACTGGACTCTATCGAGCCATGATAGACGTTAAAGATGAAACTCCCTTAACTTTGGAGGAAGCTTTAATTGAATTAGAAAAAGAATGAAAATTAACTATCTTCCTACTTTTATCAAGGATCTTAAAGATTTAAAAAGTACCTCCTCTTACTCAGTTATCAAAGGGAGCATCTCATTTATGCAAGTGAGTAATTGTACTTATCCCTAAAACTGGTTTCTAGCAAGGCTTTCAAAATAGCTTGACATAAAAACCTGATTTAGGGGTTACAAAGGTGAGATGCTCCCGTTATCAAAAACCTTGTCTTTACTGATATTTTAGCAGTTAAGCAGCTAAGCGAAATTAACAACCTTAAAAAATTAAAAGGAGAATATAATGCCTATCGTATCCGAATTGGTGACTATAGAATTGGTTTTTTTGTTGAAGAAGATACAATTACATTTGCTCGTGTTCTTCATCGTCGAAAGTTTTATCGTTAGCAAAAAGTTTGTTGGTGGGGTTAGGAGTCGGTCGTCAGGAGTCGGTCGTCAGGAGTCGGGAGTTTCAGGCTTTGTTGCCCTCTCTTTTTTGTACTAACTTATGTACTATAATAGGGATAATGCCAGGTTTTTGATAGTCCCAATCCGATTTTCGCAGCATGAACATCGGATTTTAACAGGTCAAAAGCCTTATTTTAAAAGGGTTTTACCATTATTCAGCAAACCCTAATTATCAACTTTATCTTAAGTTTGAAGATGATCAAGAGGGGATTATTAATCTTGAAGAAATTATCGAGTTTGTTGGCATTTTTCAACCGCTTAAAGACTTAGATTTTTTTAAAACGGTCAAGATTAACCCTGATTGGGGAACAATTTATTGGGAAAATGGGGCTGATTTAGACCCCGATGTTCTTTATTCTCTCATCACGAATCAATCTCTTAACGACTTAGAAAAAGATGACTGACAACTTATTTAAATTACAGGAATTTTAAGCTATGAAAATCACCTACTTTCAAGATACGGACACTCTATATTTAAAGTTCAATAACAATCCTATTGTCGAAACTCAAGAAATCAAGGAAAATACCTTGGTCGATATTGATCAGCAGGGGAACATTTGTGCAATCACCTTGGAACAGGTCAAAAGCTTAACGGATCTGAATGCTTTTTTCCTCGAAACTATTGTCGCGCCTCAATTAGCTTTAAGTTGAGAAGATTTGTCATAACAAAATGATTCTATAAACCCTATTGATTCCCCATGCAAAACCAAATTAACCTAACCATTGAGCGCTTTGACGTGATATAATATATGTTACATTATGGGCGCAGTTTCCTTCATTGTTGTCAACTTAAGCAAGAGGCTTAATTATAAAGAGTAGCTGATAATCCAAGAGGAAGAAAGTAAAAAATGGTAAAATAATGAGAAGAAATCAGAGGTGAGTCAGTGAAAAAGCGCTCTAAGCAACGACCTAGAAAAGAGGGGAATCCCGACTTACGCCGTCAATGTCAGTCGCCAGTCTTAGAAATTCCTCAAATGGTAGAAGAATTAACTCAATACTTAACACCAACTTCATTTACTCCGTTAAAATATCTCCAGGGAAATCATGATAAATTAATGAGAGATAGGCTTTTAAATCTACCAGTAATGGTCCCTTTAGTATTGAGATTAGTCTATCGTAAAATAGCGGGATTAAGTGAAGCAGTAAGAGTCTTAAAAGAAGAAGGATTATTATGGGTAAAGCCTTTAGAAGTAAGTAAACAAGCTGTCTCCAAACGTTTAATGAATTTACCTTGTGAAATCTGGAGAGTTCTGCTCAAACAGGTGTTAGAGAAAAGTAACTTAAAACCGCAAAATCTGAAGCTAGAAGCTAGATGGCAAAGAGTTAGCCCAAAAATTAGTGCTATCTGGATAGCAGATGGCTCAACCCTATAGCAGTTAAGGAAGATACTCAAAATCGCCCCAGAGCAAAAAGTGCAATTGGCTGGTAAGATAATGATGATAGTGGAAGCATTCACCCAACAACCGATAACAGTATGGTATCGAGAAGAACCGAAATCTAATGATAAAAAGTGGGCAGAAGAATTATTAAATAAACTGCCTATCTCTGGGCTATTGATAGTAGATTGGGGATTTTTTAGTTTTGTCTGGTTTGACCAATTTACTGAAGAAAAGAAATTTTTCTTGACCAGGATGAGAGAGAAGACATCCTTGACAGTTAAAAAGGTTTTGTCTGAGGGACTGTACTATCGAGATGAAATTATTGATTTAGGACAATATCGTTCTAATCCCTGCCCTGCTTGTCCAACTTCTACGAGAGGCCTGCCGCAGCCAGGTGAGGCTAGTTTTTTGATTCTAGGGATTTTTCCCTTTCTCCTAATTCCCAGTAATTGAGCAGGATGGCATTAACTGTATTACCGATCACATTTAATACGGTTTTAAAGCCATCGGTCAAGCGATCGACCCCCGCTACTAAAGCCACTCCCTCTAATGGTAAACCCGCCGCCGATAATACGGTAGTCATGGTAATTAATGCGCTGCCGGGGACTCCAGGGGTACTAAAAGAAACCAATAAACCACTCAATGCGATCGCTAATAACAAAGAGGGACTTAAAGGAACTCCGTACACCTGAGCGATAAAAAGAGCATTAAATCCCTGTAAAATTGCCGAACCATCGCGTTTTAGTACCGTTCCCAAGGGAATAGCGAAACTGGCGATATCTTCGGGTAAACCGTATTCTTGAATTTCCCGCAAAACCACGGGTAAAGCGGCGTTAGAACTAGCAGTACCGAAAGCTAACGATAAAGATTCCGATAAAGAAGCAAAAAAGCGTCGAGGTTCTCCTTTGATGGCAAAAAGGAGCAAAAAATACACCCCAATCATCAAGGTACTAGCCAAAAACAGACCAAAAACATAGAAAAAAAGTCTCGCCACTAATTCTAATCCTTGGGTGGCGATAACCGAAGCCATCAGAGCAAATACCCCCACAGGTGCTAGATAAAGAATCACTGATAGGATTCTCTCGCTGATTAGATAAAGACTGTCTATCAACAGAATAAAAGGTTTTGCCCCCTCTTTAGCCAGTCCGATGCCGATACTAAATAAAACTCCCGTCACGATTACCTGTAAAAGATTGCCCCCAGTAAGAGCTTCTAGGGGATTAACCGGGATCAAGCTAATCAGCCAATCTCTCAAGGATACGGGTGTATTGGTGGTCATGGCGGCATTAGTGGCAAATCCCTCTAAACCTATCCCCGGTTTTAATAGCAACGCCGTGGCCATGCCGATTAACAGAGCAAGTGTACTGGTTAGCAGATAGCCAGTCAACAATCTGAGTAAATATCTACCGATCCGCGCCGCATTCTGTACCCGGGTTAATCCTAAAATAAGGGAAGAAAAAACGATCGGAACCACCACAAATTGAATTAAACGCAGAAAAACCTGTCCCACCGGCGTGAGAATATAGTCATCTAAGGGTAGGATTAGCGCGGGAAAAAAACCATTGAGCAGCGCACCGAAAACAATTCCTGCACCGAGGGCGACTAAGATCAGGTTAGATAAATTCATGGCGTTAAGTTGAGAATTCCGAGACTAATTTGGGGCAGTATAGCACTAGGATAATCTTATCGAACCCTTCTGTCATTTCCAGTTTGACATCTGGTTAGTTCAATGATACTATAGAAACCCATGGTTTTATGAACAACTCAAATCTATCATTAAGGCACTAATATTATGGCTGATGTTGTAAGAGAATTTGAAAAAAAACAACAGAAAAATATACTTAAAGAGGAATTATCCAAACAACAAACATCACAAATAAGATCAAACATTGAAAGAATAATATCCAGCTATAGACACACTTGGGATATTTACACAGAACTTTTGCAAAATAGTGCCGATGCCATTATAGAAAAATTTGGAGAAGACAAAATCGAGCCAGGTCGGATCGAGTTAGAAATAAATACGGAGCAAAGAGAAATCATCATCACAGATAACGGTATTGGTATAGAAGAATCAGAAATATCTAAGATTTTAGTTAATGGTAAATCTTTAAAAAGAGAGAAAAATACTGGAAAATTTGGATTTATGGGTTATGGATTTACCTTTGTTGCTTTTCAAAGTAATTTATTGAAAATTGAGAGTATCAAAGACGGGATAAAAGCATCAAGAACCTATAGAGATTTATATCACTTTATCTACTCTAAATCAGAATTGCCAAATTCAGAAGAAGAAGAAATTGGTCAGAAATGTCAATCAACTTCAGAAGAATCTCAAACAAAGATAACTGTTAAATTTCCTAAGGATTTTCCCAATGAAGTAGTAGAGGAAACACTATCAACAGCTTTTAATTTTGCCAAATGTGAAAAAACCATCGAGGCAATTTTGAGAACAAGGTCTGTGGTTGGAACCCTAGATAAAGTCTTCTCTTCAAAAGAGTATTTTCAATTTAGCCTTAAGGTAGATGGTCAGAAGTTTAAAATTAAAACTGGCTATTTAACTGTCAGGGAAATTGTTCGAGAAGTGGTTGGAATTGAGCAATCATTTTATGATAGACCAGACGAGTACGAAACTTTGATAAAATTAGGCGATGACAAGTTCTCCCAAACACAAAAAGAGGCTGCTTTTAAAGTCAATCTTCTAGACGAAAAAATAGATGAAATTGAATTTGGTTCTAAAAATCCTTTGTCCGCAAGAATTTTAATTTCTGCTACCAGTAAGAACTTTATCAATGACTTTAACAAAAGATTCAAAAATAAGGATGATAGTTCTTCTACTGACTTCGAGATAGAACACGGATGCTGGTTGGCAATCAATGGAATGCCTACGGGAATTTGCATAGATCCATTTGATGGCAGTAATTACTTTCCCTACACGGTTTTAGTAGATATAAAAGATAATTCAATTCGTACGGAGTTAGACTCAGGTAGAAAAGGAATTAGTCCTTATCGAATGAAACAGATATCGGATAAAGTATTTGAGATACTTAAAGACAGAAACTATATTAAATATCGTCGCTACATAGTTGAAGGAGATACTAGAACAAGAATTAGCGATCCTTTTTATATACCTTATGAAAAATTAAATGATAAATTGAAAGAAAAAAGATACTTTGAATCATCTTTAACTCAAAAGTATTTACCACCGCTAGAAGAGCAGGAGGTTCTCGGCCTTTTTATTGAAATTGTTGCTAAGAATCTTCTTAAAGGCTATGAATTAAAAATACTGTCAGGCTATCAAGTTTATGATGGTTTGTACTATTATAATTTAACAGAGTCTCAAGATATATATTATTCAAATGACAATCAACTAGGAATACATAAGACAATTTTTACAACTTATGGAAGTAGTCTAAGAAAAGACATCTTGATAGAATTTAAGAGAAATTTACAAGACATTTATCCAGATATTAATAATAATAAAAAAGATGCCAATCATATTGATATATTGGTGTGTTGGGATGTAGAATTTGAAAATAAGAATAAACTTCAAAAGGAAAAAGGCGATATATTACTGGAAAGAGACATAATGAGAAATGTTTTTTACGGTGTTACACATAATTTAACCGTAACAGGAAGACAGCAGGCATTGCCAATTATCGAACTTAAAAAGGTCTTAGAAATATTATTGAACTACACAGACAAGAATTTATAAGACAGTACAAACTTGAGAGAATCTTATCGAACCCTTCTGTCATTTTTTGCCAAAAAAGGGAGAGATGAGCCAATAAAAGCCCATCTCTTGGTAATTTATCGCTCTATTTTAGTGACAGCCAAGAAGACTTTACTTGTTACCATTACCCTGCATGGCTAAAACCGCATCGCGCAGTTTATCCGGCACTTCTTGCAGGTGATCCTCATCCCACTGGAAGAAACCGACACCCATAGTCAAAGAACGCAATTCAACGATAAAATCGTGCATTTCCGCTTGGGGGAGATAGGCCGTTACCTGATCCCAACCTTTCCACTCCTCGGAAGCTTCAAAACCCTGAATTTGACCGCGTTTGCCACTGATTAACTGCAAAACCTTGGCGGTGTATTCTGAGGGAGCGAGAACCGTCACCGATAGAATTGGTTCTAATAAGACCGGATGACATTTAGGCAGTCCTTCCGTCATCGCTAGACGGGCCGCTTGTTTAAAAGCTTGTTCGGAACTATCGACACTGTGATAGGAACCATCGGTGAGAGTGACATCGATATCCACCACGGGGAAACCCAAAGGACCATGACCGAGATATTCCCGCACTCCCGTTTCCACCCCGGGGATATACTGTTTGGGGACGACACCACCGACAATGCTTTCATGGAAGTGGAAACCTTCCCCCCGGGCCAGGGGTTTAATATCGAGGTAAACATCGCCAAAAGCACCGTGACCGCCGGTTTGGTGTTTATAACGTCCGTGGGATTTGGTGCTGGTTTTGATCGTTTCCTTGTAGGGAACTTGGGGTAAATGGGTGGTCATCGGTAGATTATACTTGCGCGCCAGGCGATCGAGGGCCACTTGCAGATGAATTTCTCCCTGTCCCCAAAGAATCACTTCTTTAGTATCACCGTGTTGTTCCCAGTAGAGGGAAGGATCTTCTTCGATCAGTTTTGTCAAAGCTGAACTTAATTTCACTTCATCCTTGCGATTGACGGTGGCAATAGCCAAGGCAAAGACGGGTTTAAGCTGTAATCCTTTGGGAAGATCGGGTTTTTGACTGCCGCTGCTAACCACATCTCCGGTGGCGATTCCCTCCAAACGACCGAGAGCGACAATTTCCCCCGCTTGGGCCTGCTGTAAGGGTTGTTGTTGTTGTCCCATGAGACGATAGATACCACCAATCCGCACACCGTTCAAGGCCATGCCATCGCTAAGGGTTCCCTGCCAGACTCGCGCTAGGGAGAGGCGACCGCCCTGGGGAGTAAAATAGGTTTTGAGGATTTGTACCACCGCATCCCCATCCGCACTGGGATCGAGACCGCGACGGTTGGCGGTAATTGTCGGGGCCGGTGCTTCTTCCACTAAAGCGGTGAGGAGATGACGCACACCATAGTCCCGTTCCGCCATACCTAAGAACACGGGTACTATCTGATCGGCTCCCAGTTCTTGTTTTAAGTCTTGGAGAATTTCTTCCCGGGAGGGGTTAATATCTTCGAGGAGTTCTTCTAAAAGATGATCATCAAATTCGGCGATCGTTTCTAGCATTTCTTGTCGAGCAATCTGTTCTTCTTCCTTGAGGTGGTCGGGTAAAGGTACAGGATCGGCGGGACTGTTAGCATGGTAATGATAAGCCTGTTCGTTGATTAAATCGATAAATCCGATAATTTCGTTGTTCTGCCGGATAGGATATTGCTGGGGAACGAGGGGACGACTAGAAACGGATTTGAGAGCTTGTAGGACTTCGTTAAAGTGACTATTACAGCGATCCATCTTGTTGATGAAGATTAGATGCGGAATTTCCCAATCATCGAGGAATTTTAGCAAGGGAGCCAGGGTGAGAACTCGATCGACCACCGGTTCACAAACGATAATAGCAGCACCGGCCCCGACGAGGGCATTATAGGTTTCACTGGCAAATTCGATCGAACCGGGGCAATCGAGAAAGGTAAAATTTAGGTCTTGGTATTGACTATGGGCAACGGAAACTTCTACACTCATCTGTCGATCCCGCGCTTGCGTGGAACTATCACTGACGGTATTGCGATCGCTAATTTTGCCTTTTCTGGTGATGGCTCCTGTTACGAAAAGTAAACTTTCCAGTAAGGAGGTTTTTCCACTGGAGTAGGGGCCGACAAGGGCCACATTACGGGTGTTTGCTCCGATACTTTGATTCATACAGATACCCCCAACAATGATTTAGTGATTAGTTGTGGCGATGGGACGATATTTACACTCGATCGCCCTAGGAAATATACTGTCATAGCACTGAAAATTACTCTCAGGACGTAGTTAGAAGTGAAAGGCCTGTCTTGCCATAATTTTGCCCAGTGCTACAAGTGTATTCTTTCTTACTTTTCACCCTAACTCAGTCTCAAGCATTACATCCCATTCTCGCAATCTCTTGTAAAGTCTCGCCTACTTTTAGTTAAGGAACTTGAATAAATGTTAACTAAGCTGTTGACTATCCACAGTCTTTCTCATCAACTGGATTCACAAAAACGAGAGGCAGCCTGATATAGTGAGAGGTCGGAATGATGTTTATCAAGCAATTTTTATGTTAAAAGCTGGAATCGTGGGACTGCCAAATGTGGGGAAATCGACCCTATTTAACGCTCTGGTGGCTAATGCCAAGGCCGAGGCCGCTAATTTTCCCTTTTGTACCATTGAACCGAATGTGGGTGTGGTATCCGTCCCCGATGAACGTCTGGAGGTTTTGGCTAAAATCTCTAATTCTGAGAAAATCGTGCCGACGCGGATCGAATTTGTCGATATCGCCGGATTAGTCAAGGGTGCGAGTCGCGGGGAAGGATTGGGTAATCAATTTTTGGCTAATATCCGGGAAGTGGACGCGATCGTTCATGTGGTGCGCTGTTTTGATAATGATGATATTATTCATGTTTCCGGTTCCGTGGATCCGGCCCGGGATATCGAGGTGATTAATCTAGAGTTAGCTCTAGCGGATTTGGGACAGGTGGAGAAGCGGGTGGAACGTTTACGCAAACAGGCGAAAAATAGCAAGGAAGCCGCCGAAGAATTGGCTATCCTTGAAAAAATCCTAATTTGTCTTAATGACGGTATTTCGGCGCGAAAAGTGGATTTAAGCAAAGAGGAAGAAGAGTTAATTAAAAATCTCGGTTTATTGAGTCGTAAACCGATTATTTATGCCGCTAATGTTAGCGAAGATGATCTGGCCACGGGTAATGATTGGGTAGAAAGTGTCCGTCAAATTGCCCAACAGGAACAGGCAAAAGTTGTGATCGTTTCTGCTCAAGTGGAATCGGAATTGGTGGAATTGTCGGAAGAAGAAAGAAAAGATTTTCTCGGTTCTTTAGGAGTAGAAGAAGGGGGATTAAAATCTTTAATTAAAGCTACCTACGAGTTATTAGGACTGCGTACCTATCTCACCACCGGTCCCCAAGAAACCCGCGCTTGGACGATTATTTCTGGCATGAAAGCACCCCAGGCAGCTGGAGTTATTCACTCGGATTTTGAACGGGGTTTTATTCGTGCAGAAACCGTGTCTTATCAGGATTTAGTTAATAGTGGCACAATGAGCGCCGCTAAAGAAAAAGGTTTAGTCAGAAGTGAAGGCAAGGAATACATTGTTCAAGAAGGTGATGTTTTACTATTCCGTTTTAATGTATAGCTAAAAATAAATCAGGTGAGTGCCACCCACCTGATCAAAAGGCTAAACAATTTTACTAAAATAACACGAGAGCATGACTGAATTTATTCAGTCGTCCGCAATGTTTTGATATAATCCCTCAAGATTTCTGCCATAGAAAAGTCTTTTGATACTAAATCCAGTTATTAAAGACTGATTATCTATTGTATCTTTTGCCTTTTGCCTATCCTCATCAGTAGCCTATACTCAACGGATTTAGTATGACTTGGCATAATCTCTAAGCTTTTTTTACTCACTTTGGTTAACATTAAACTGAATTTTTTATCTATTGACATACTCTAATTTATATTCTACAATCAGAGTATAGGAGCAAGTTATTGTTTAATCAAGATGGCGATGCTTTCTGTCCACTAAAAGACTGGTTTGTTAGGAATGCAGTCGAGGCTAAAAATAGTCTATCTATTCAACAACCCGCAAGGGGAAACGGTCAAATCAAGCGCAGTAAATGAAAGAGCAAGGATTGTTATTTTCCCAAGACAGCCTGTTACCTGAAAAACTCCCCCAAATTCAGGAATTACGACCTTCTAACAATCTTGCAGCAGTTTTTGAAGAGTGCCACAATTATATTTACGCCAACGAAGGAATGCTCAAAGACAAGATTTTTCACGAGATGGTTAAACTAATCATCATCAAACTTCATGATGAAAAATCTGCCAAGCAATCGGTAAATTTTGGCGTTACAGCAAGTGAATATAAAGCCATCGTCGCCAATAAGTCCGATGAATTTATGTCGCGTCTCAGTCAATTATTTACCTCAATCAAGAATCATTATCGGGGATTTTTCACCGATGACACATTCAAGTTAAAACCTTTGACTCTTGCTTATATTGTAGGAAAGTTACAGTACATTAATTTAAGTAAAACATCTGGCGATATAAAAGGTGAAGCCTTCCAAACTTTTGTAAATAGACACCAGCGTGGAGATAGGGGAGAATTTTTTACCCCTCACCCAATTGTACGCCTTGCGGTTGAAATGATAGACCCCAAACCAAAAGAAAAAATTATCGACCCTGCTTGCGGAAGTGGTGGTTTCTTAATTCAAGCAATAAACCATGTTCGACAAAATAACCCAGAGTTCGATATAGCAAGTTTTGTGCAAGAAAGTATTACGGGAATTGAATTTAATCCCGATGTCGCCCTTTCGGGAATGATTCGTTTAGTTTTTGAAGGTGGCACAGGTTCAGAAATTATCTGCACTAATGCGCTTATCGAAGATGAAAAATTAAATAACTCTTTTGATGTTATCTTGACAAATCCGGCTCTTCGTTACTCTTTATGCTAAATCAACAGACAAGATGCCAAGATAACATACTTCTAACCCAAAAATTCCGAAAGTTTCTAAAGCCATAGCCTCTTCGTTTTATTAGTTT
>VYLN01000149.1_pt1 | contig 13673 bp, 9 predicted proteins | sample 5109471 | NCBI WGS metagenome assembly VYLN01 (sample SAMN12291806, study PRJNA351875) | freshwater metagenome | isolation source: freshwater lake | place: USA: Michigan, Lee Lake | collected 2013-08-06 | reverse complement strand
GCAGGTCGCGCACCTGCGCGGGATCAAGCGCTGCGCCCATCACGATCAACACGTCCAAGCGGGTGCTTACCGCCTCCAACCGCACAACATGGGCAGGATCAACCCCGAAAGGCTCAGGGGACTCGCGCAGCTCCCCGTCGCCGCCGTTGATGAGGTAGACCCGCGTGCAGCCGGGCGCCGCCCGGAACAGATGATAAAGGAAAAGAACGTTCTGACGCAGGCCGTTCTCAAACAGGCCGAGACTTCCATCGGCATTGATGAAAATTGAAATCCCGATCTCATAGCCGGTGCGGGTCATGGCCGCCTCGCCACATCTGCGATCAGCGCGCTGTAAGCGCGTTGGTTGTCCGGATTGTCGATGTGCCGGGCCCACAGGGCCTGCAACTCCTGTGGCCGAGCCCGCGCGCGATTGCCGGCATGGTTATCAAGCGCGCTTAAAAGCGCCCGTCCCCCCGCTTGGGGGTCAAAGTCACCATAATAGTAGCCGACGTCAGCAATCGGGCCGGCATTATGGACTAGGGGATAGCCCGCATACAGCGTGTCCCAGTACAGATAGTTGAGGTTGTTCTCCCACTGATGCGTGACCACGATATCAACGTGTGGGCCCAAAACCTCAGGCAAAGGCGCTCTGTGCTCGACAAACACACGACCAGCGCGGCCAAGATCTGTGGCGGCGATAAACTCCTCCACGTGCGCCAACCCCTTCAGGTGCTCGGCGCTAAACAGCAACACCCGATCGATCGCGCCGGGCCGCAAACGCTCAGCCTCCTCGCATGCCAGCAGCGGCAGGTGAAACGTCTTGAGGACATTCACGTTCGGGTCAAACACGCCAACGCGGGCTCCAGAGCGTCTTGGGTTGTCTTTCCAAAAGAGGTCAGTCCGGAAGCGGGCGGCGGCCTGGGTCAAGACGTCCGGCGCCCAAATGTGCGGGGCCATCGCCACCTTCTCTGAACGCGTCACCGCGGCATAAGAGCGGTTCATCCGCCAATGCTGCGGGGTGATCCAAACCGCATCGAAGGGCGCTTGGCTCATCACTTCGCCATGCGGCACAAAACACGCCAGCTGTTCGAAATTCATCGCCACCACATTGCCGGCGACATAGGAGACAAGCTTTCCGCCGGAGGCGCGGAAAGCAGCCATGGCGGCGGAGCTGCCGCGGGCGCCAAACTCGATCAGGAGGTCCAGCGCTCCGGCGGCCTCAGCTTCCGACAGACTTTCTAGCCCGAAGCGATGCGCAAGGGTCTCGCCGTCCGCGACCACGGGGCAAGAAACCAACGCGACGCGCTCAACCTCCGGCAGGCGTCGCAGCAACATGGCCAGGAAAATGATGTTCTGCGTGATGCCGCTGGACCACAGGGCGCGCTCGTGGTCGGACCCTGCCTGCGGGCGCTGTCCCACCACCGTTATTCCAACCCGTATCCCCATGCCGCGACCGTCGAAGGGGCCCCGCGCATGTTCAAGTGTAAAAGATCGGGTGCACCCGCGCCGTCGCCGACGCTGATTGAGACATAGCAGGCCCCAGAAAAACTGTAGAAAGCTCAGGCTCCTTACGCGGCTTAGTCCTGCGCGGCTTTGGTGGAGAGGGGGGCCTCAGGCGCTTCAAGCAGTTCACGCACCAGATTGGAGAGGTCATTCGATCTTGAAGCGCTCCCCATGCTCCCTCACTGATTGGAATCTTCGGAGAAATCCTTTGGTGCGATAAACACTTCCATGCGATCAGCCCCATAGAGCGAAAGTCAGCCGTCTGATCTCATTCGTGCTCGTGGTCGCCAACGTCGCGCTTTGTAATAAAGCCGCCGATGGCGGCGATCCGCTTGAACGGCGATATTCCTCCGAAACTCTGAATTGCGCCCTACCCTCGTCCGTGGTGGCAAGTGATTTCAGAAGCGGCCCTAAGCCCTTCCATGCGCCGCTTCGGACGACGGGCGTCTGAACTCGGCACATGTCTGCCTTTCCGCTCGCACGCCCACACAGAGATTGAGGCATTTTCGGCTTGAACATGTCCGCTCGATGAAGCACGCGGCGTGCACCATGTTCACAATCCGACACGCAGTCGCCGCCGATACCGGCGCCCTTGCCGAGATCGAGCGGTCTGCAAGCGAAGCCTTTCTGCATCTGGACGATTACGCAGCGCTCGCCACGGGCGATGTGATGCCGGAAGCTCGACAGCGTGAGCTCATTGCGGCCGGCGCGGTTTGGGTGACGACCGATGGTTCGGGCGCGCTGGTTGCATTCTTGAGCGCTGAGCGGATTGGGCCACGCTTGCACATTTGGGAGCTTTCCGTCCTCCGGACGCTCCAGGGACGAGGGCTTGGCAGGTCCTTGATTGCCGAGGCTGCCGGCTGGGCGAGCCTTCAGGGTCTATCGGCGCTCACGCTGACAACTTTCTGTGACGTGCCGTGGAATGCGCCCTTCTACGGCCGGCTGGGCTTTAAGGCGCTTGCTCCAGGCGAACTCACACCTGAACTCCGCGGGATTCTTGAAGATGAAGCGCGCCACGGCCTACCCAGTGACAAACGCTGCGCCATGGTCTTGGCGTGTTCTTGAGAGCCGACAATCGGCCGCGCCTGAAGCCCAACCGAGGCCGATTGTCGAGTTGACCACGCCAACTGGAACCCTGATTTTCGCGGGCACTGGCCCGCTTAATCCCGAGACCGGAAGTTCGACGTCACAGACAGGGAAGCGCCCAACAGCGGAAATCGGCCCCAGAAGGCCATACGGCAAAAACTCGCGGATAGCTGCCTCACGGTCTGCCTTGCGAAAAATGTTCGAGCGCCGTTGGTATGGTTCCCCATTGGTGCATGTTCTGCTCCCACACCGACCTGATTGGCGCCATCACATGTTCATCTTCGATCGCTCCAATGGCGACGCCTGTCACGCCGGTGTTCTTCGTTCCTCGAAAAAAGACTGTCGATCCGCATTCGGGGCAAAAGAAATTCTCAAATTCGCCGCCGAGCGCCGTCCCCGGACGAACCGCTTGAAGGCGCCCTCAACAACGACCTGATTGTCGCGATAGTACGCCGCCACGCCAAACGGCGATCCGGTTCTTCGCTGACACGCCACGCAGGGCCATGCCACGACGGCGGGAGTTGGACCCGGCACACGAACCTTCAGCTGCCCGCATTGACAAGTTGCTTCCACCGCCACCCGCTACCGCTGCGTTGCTTCGGTCAGCTATGCTAGAGTGCGCACATCCGCGACCGGCAGCCGCGCTGATGAACTGACGCTGGCGTTACAAACTCTGCACCGGGGCGCTTTCGCCGATAGCAGCCAAAATCGACCACCGAACCGCCCCAAACACGAAGGCGTGAGACGCCTCAGAAGCCCGCTTAGCGAGTTCGTAACTCTAGCCAGTCACTTGTTTGAGTATGGCCAAGTCTTCACTTATCACACCGCCCACCGGCTTCTGGTTTGACGAAAACCCGGCGCCCTTGGTTTGGACGGACTCGACCCCTCTGGCGGAAGTGCTCAACGCCGAGGCGGCGGCGCCGGACCCTGATCGCGGGGCCCTGCTGCTGCGCTTGGCGGAGGCGCACACCAAGAACGCCTTGGTTCGCGCGAATGCGGCGGCGTGCGCATTTTTCGGGTATTCGGAAGACGACCTGAAAGCAGCGTGGCCTCAGATCTCAGCGGAGGCCTTCAATATTGTCAGCGCTCGGGAGGTGTTCCGCGCCTTCGCCCGGGGCGATGAGGGCTTCTCCTGGCACTTTCAGCATGTGCGGCCAGACGGGGCCATCCGCTACGGGGTGTTGAAGCTGCGCCCCCTGCCCCAGGCTGAGCCCGGCGCCACGCGGCAGTGGGCGAACCTGATCGTTGACCTCACCGAACAGCGCCGGGAATCCGACATCTGGTTTGAGACCAATCCGATCCCGACCATCGAATACGACATGACCGACGTGGCGCGCAGCATTAAGGCGTTCCTGGCCACGCGCCCAAAACCGTCCGAGTTTCGCGCAGGCATTGACAAGGCGCATGATTTTATTCGCGTGCGGCGGGTCAACCCGGCGACGGAAAAGCTCCTCAAGCGCAGCGCTGCAGAGCTGATCGCCAACCCATCGCTTCTCGTCAGCGGGCAAAACCGCATCGATGCGGTCAACGCCATGACGGAGTCGCTGCAACGACAATCGTTGCAGCGCCCGTGGATCTCGCAGTGGTCGCTGCAGGACGGCAGCGTGCGCCACGTCATTCACTGGTCGCGGCCCTGGCCCGGCCACGAAGAGGATTGGTCGCGCACTCTGATCCACTTCATCGACGTCACCGCGAGCCGCACCGCAGAATTGCGCGCCATTGACGAGGCCGAGAAAGCTGGGCGCCTAGCGGCCGCCCACTTCTCTCAATCACCGCTAGCGCTGTTTGAAACGGACCTCAGTTGGCTGCGCAATGTGTTGCGGCAGGCGCGAGCGGCAGGCCAGTCACCCGCCGTTTGGGTCAGAGCCAATCGTGCCGCGCTGGCCGAGCTGATCGATGGCAATCAGATCCGCAACGCCAACGCAGCGGCGTTAAAGCTCTTTGGCGGCTCTTTGGCGGATCTGCAAAGCCGCCAACATGAGATGTTCACGTCCGACTTTGTGACTTCGGCCCTTGAGAGGTTGGAGCGGGTGAGCCCAGATCTGCCTTTCCCGAACCAGATGACGTTTCGCGGCAGGGCGCAGACCCTGGATGGGCGGCTCGTGGAGTGCGTGGTGGTGTCCACCGCCTTGCCAGGGGGCGAAGAAGATTGGTCTCGCTGTTCCACTGCCTTTTTAGACGTCACGGAACTGCGGGCGACGGAGCGCGAGTTGGAAGCCGCCCGGGCGGCAAGCGCGGCGAAGTCCCGGTTCCTAGCCACAATGAGCCATGAGCTGCGCACGCCGCTGAACGCCGTGATCGGATACTCCGAGCTGATGCGCGATGATATCCTAGAGGGCGGCCCGATCGACACTGCGGATTGCGAAAAGATCACGCGGGCGGCGCGCCACCTTCTTGGCTTGATCAATGATGTGCTCGATCTCGCTAAGATCGAGGTGAACAAGCTGGATGTAGTGATGGCGGAAACGCCGCTGGCTGAGCTTCTGCAGGAAGTGGCCGAGCTGGCCGCGCCGCTGTCGGCCCGCAACAGCAACACATTCAGGCTTGAGATCGATCCGTCGCTCAACATGATCAACACTGACGCCCAGCGGCTGCGCCAATGTGTGATCAATCTTGTCTCTAACGCCTGCAAATTCACACAGGCGGGGCAGATCACTGTCTGCGTGCGGCCGACCCAGATCGAGGGCGCGGCCGGGATCACCATTGCGGTCTCCGATACGGGCATCGGCCTGTCTGCAGAGCAGCAGGCCAGTCTGTTCCGCGAGTTCGCGCAGGTCGACGATTCGTTTAGCCGCCGGGCCGAAGGCGCAGGGCTAGGCCTCGCCATCACCAAGAAGCTGCTCCGGCTCCTGGGGGGATCGATCGAGGTGGAAAGCGCCTTGGGCGCGGGCGCCACGTTCACGATCCGCCTGCCGCTGCGCCACCACGACGAGACGGGCGGCCGATTCATGGCCGCATGAATGGGTGAGGACTTACTTGCCGCGGCGCACCCAGTCCGCTGCGAAACGAACTTTCAGCCGCTCTCTGACACCAACAAAGGCTCGTTCTGAAGCCCGATCGAGGCCGGCCCGCAAGGAGGGAGCCTCGTGCGCGCCGATCGTCACCTTGTTAGCTTCGACATTTCATCGCCGAAACCGGACGTTCACGCTCTGCAGCCCCGCCGACTGGAGATCGCCGAAAGTAGCCAGTTAGCAGCGAAAAGCAGGACCGATGTCCTTGCAACCGTTTCGCGCCGCCAGAGCGTGCGAAGGATTTGCTGTTGAACATCGTTCAGCAACGTGACCCAGCTAACGGCGGCCACGATCCTCGATCCCTTTCGGGCGGCAATGGCTCGGGAGACTGGCTATGAAGCGGATGCAAGACAAGGTCATCATCGTGACGGGCGCAAGTTCGGGCCTCGGCGCAGCGACGGCGCGGCAATTGGGGGCTGAGGGCGCCAAAGTCGTTCTCGCCGCGCGGCGTCGGGACAAAGCCGAAAAGGTTCTGCGTGACATCGAGGCCGCCGGCGGCGAAGGCCTTTTTGTCCATACAGACGTAACCAGTACCGCAGACGTGAAAGCCCTGGTCGCAGCTGCCGTTGCGCGCTTTGGCGGCCTGGATGGCGCATTCAACAACGCCGGTGTTACGGGACCGACGCTAACGCCATTGGCCGATACTGACGAAGCGGGATGGGATGAAGCACTGACCACAAACCTTCGCGCGGTTTTCGTGTGCTTGAAATATCAAATCCCAGCGCTGCTTGCCCGCGGGGGCGGCGCTATCGTCAATATGGCTTCCATGTATGGATTGAAGGCCGGTGACATCGGCAATGCACCCTATGTCGCCAGCAAGTTCGGTGTAGTCGGTCTGTCGAAGACCGCCGCAATTGATTATGCGGAGCAGGGCGTTCGCGTGAACGCGATCTGTCCGGGCTTTATTCACTCCGAAATGGTGGATCCCTATCTCGAGGCCGAACCTGACCTGATGGCTCGCACGATCCATCGCCACTCGGCAATGAACCGCGTAGGGGAAGCCGACGAGATCGCCCAGGCGGTCACGTGGCTCCTGTCCGAGCAGGCAAGCTTTGTCAATGGGACCGCTCTGCTCGTGAGTGGCGGCGAGACAAGCCGTCTCTACTGAACGCCTGCACGGCAGGGCTGCGGTCTTGGAACTGGCGCTACGGAGCCGTCCTGCAGCATCTCTATTCCAGCAGGGGTCGGCTGCCTGCCGACGTGTGACTGTCGCCTCACGGTAGACCCTGTCAGTCGCTGAGTGTCGAGCTCAGGCGCGGCATCGCCGATGGCGGTCATCAGGCAGCCATGAGAAGCTGATCTTCGCGAAGGCCGCGAAGGCGAGCCTCAAAGTCGCCAACCGGCGCCGTTTCTCGCGCAGCCTCTATGTCCTCATTCTCGATGTCGCCTGAATAGAAGTGCAGCAGCAGCCCCGCTTGCTGAACGCCTGGCGTTGAGATCAAGTCGCCGACCACTCGCGACCAGAATTCGACGCTATCAGGCGTGCGCGCGTGGCGCCGTTCCTCCGCTTTGTCGTCGGCCTTCACGCTGTCTCTGAGCCAGCGTTCGATTTTTGCTTGTGACCAGCCCTTTTTCGATAGCTTGTCGGCTTGCGCGGTTCGCTTGCTTGCGCGGTCCATGGTCACTGGCGCCAGTGCAGTTCCGCAATCGCAGTGCCCGACCGTGGTTAGGAATTGCGCTTCTCCAGGCGCGAGAGCCCTCGCGACGGACGCATTGGCAATGGGCTTCGCTTGGCGGCCGTGTTTGCGGAGCACCTGGTCGATGCTAGCGGCGTCGCCACCTCGGACTACGAGCGCGATGTAGAAGCACATTAGTTGATCTTAAGGCTGCCGCACGACCGGCTGCAACGGGCCATTGTCAACCCGGCGTCCCGGCGCGGACGAACCGATAGGTGCAACGCCCGACTCCCGCGGCCATTCGCGCCGGATCGCCGAGCCACAAGTCTTCCAAAATCAATTCATCTCCGACGACCGACGCCGTGCCCGCAAGATCTAGGTTTGCGGGACGCTGGTTGCCGCTCTCAACCTCGGCGCCAAAGGACTTAACGGTTGGATCGAACCGGTAGGTGCCCCAATAGTCCCGGTAGACCTCAAACGGCGTCCATGTGACGGAAAATCGCCCCATCGCATCAAAGACTAGCTCCTGGATGGGCGTCGGCATCACACCATCGAAGCAGGTTGAGTTGGTTTGTCGCCAAGTGCCCCTGAGCGGGGCCTCCTCCGGCCTTACAACTCGAATCTGCGCCTCCAAAGGTTGACCTCCAACGCGCCCGGTAATGGTAACCAAGGCAGAGGCCGGAGCGTTGTCAGCCACCCTGATCGAAACCCCGTCAGGTTCGAGCTGTACTATCCCCTCAGGCGAAAACTCGACGTCGGTGACGCAATGGCGGGGAGCCCTTTCAAATGAATGGGGCCTGTCCGTCCAGTACGCCTGTAAACTCACCGACGCCCCAGGGGCGAGTTCAAGCGGACGAAACCACCAGACCGCGACAGCGTTTTCCACGCGCGGCAAACACTCATCCGGCGTTTGAACCGAAGCGATACTGCCGGCGAAGATCAGAGCCTCAATCATCGTTCGTCCGCCTCCAGCTTTCGATCATTCGACGCGCTGACGGTACCGACGGCGCGCTTGGCGATCAATGACCATTGGTCCGCGACAATCATCGCCCCGTTCGAACGCGCATTCTCATCATGATTGTCACGCAGCTCGCATGAGCCGAAGCATGTGCAATCACATCACGCACGAACCGGCAGAAACGGGCCAGCACGCGCCGGCCGAGAGCTTCTCGCGGTCGACTGGTAAGCGGCCCTTCCCTGCCGGATCATCCCATAAGCGACCGTAATCCCTTCCTTGGCCGATTTCAGACCACGCACTTCCGTTACCGGCGCCTTTCTGCTGCTTCCCCCCAAAGCCTGCCATCGTGGGCGTGGGTCTCCGGCTCAAGCTCGAACCGTGACTGCGCCAGCGCCCTCCAAGGAGGGACGTGGTTCTTCGGCCACACCCTGTGGCCGTCGCGAAACTGCAATGCCGCGGTCACGACGGCGTAGCAAAGCCAGACTAACGAACGCGCCTGATTTTCGCGGTCGACGACTTTGGCGCGCTGCAGGTCTTCGGACCCGCGGCCACACAAAACTTCGCTTGTCTGCGCTTTCAGGCTTAGGCGGCTGTGCCTGCGCTTCAACATCACTAGGGGACGATGGATGAAAATCAATTTGCTCATGGGCGTCGCCGCCCTCGCCGCCTTTGCCGCGCCGCAGGCTTACGCCCAAACCGCGACCGCGCCGGTCACGCCCGAGGCCGCCGACGAAGCGATCGTGGTGATTGGCCAAGGCCAAGTGCGCCAGGGTCAGACCCTGGACGCCGAAGTGCTCGCGACATTGCCGGCCGGCACCAGCCCGATCCGGCTCGTACAGCGCCTGCCGGGCGTGGCTGTGTCGGGCGCCGACACGTTTGGCGCCTATGAGTGGGCGGCGCGCATCAACATCCGCGGATTCTCGCAGAACCAGTTGGGCTTTACCCTCGACGGCGTGCCGTTGGGTGACATGAGCTACGCCAACCACAACGGCCTCCACATCTCGCGCGCGATCATTTCGGAGAACTTGGGCTCGGTTTCACTGACACAGGGCTCCGGCGCCATTAACGTGGCGTCCTCGTCCAACCTCGCCGGCGCTCTGCAATTCTCGTCGGTTGAAGCCAGCGAAGACTTCGGCGTCAATGTCGGCCTGACCTATGGGTCGGACGAAACCACCCGCGCCTTTGCCCGCCTGAACACTGGCACGTTCGGCCCGCTGGATACCCGCGGCTGGATTTCTTATGTCGACAGCGCGATGGACAAGTGGAAGGGCGAAGGCGAGCAAAACCAGCAACAGTGGGCGGTGCGACTGGAACAGCCCGTGGGCGATGGCCTCATCACGGTCTACTACAACAACTCTTCGCGCCAAGAAAACGACTACCATGATTTATCCTTGGGCCAAATCGCCCGCCTCGGCAATGACTGGGACAACTTCGGACAAGGCCAGTATGGGCTGGCCGTGCGCGTCGCCGACATCGCCCACAACCGCGGCGACACCGGCCAACCAGTGACCAATGCGGGCGCTGGCACGGTCTATCCGGCCCCGATCCAAACCGCTGACGACGCCTATTTCGACGCCTCCGGCCTGCGCGACGACCAGCTGGTTTACGCCGCGATCGATTATCCGATTTCGGACACTTTCGAAGTGCGGTTCCAGGTCTACAACCACCGCAATATCGGCCAGGGGCTTTGGGGCACGCCATATCGCGTGTCGCCGAACGCGACGGTCGCCGGCGCCACGACCGACAACAGCCCGTTGTCGATCCGCACCACCGAGTACAACATCGATCGCACGGGTGTTCTCGGCTCCGCGACCTGGGAAATCGGCTCGCACACAATCAACGGCGGCTTCTGGTATGAAAGCAACTACTTCAACCAGTATCGCCGCTTCTATGCCCTGAACCGCGCCGCGCCTAATCGCGACTTCCTGGAGATGCAGGGAGGCACGTTCTTCACCCAGTGGGCCTATGCATTCGATACCGACACAACCCAGTTCTATCTTCAGGACACCTGGGACGTCACCGACCGGTTGACCGTCAACTTCGGGTTCAAGAGCCTGGAAGTTCAAAACACAGTGGCGACTCTGGAGATCAACAACGCCGCACCGGTCTTGGGCAGCGACAGCAATCTGAACGGTCGGATTGAAACGGATGAAGATTTCCTGCCGCAAGCGGGTTTCACCTTTGCCGTCACAGACGACATCGAAGTATTCGGCTCCTACGCCGAAAACACCGCTGCGTTTCCGTCCGTGGTCGGGAGCGTGTTCGGTTCCCGCAGCCAGGCGGTGTTCGTGGAAACGCGCAACACCGTGCGCCCGGAATCGTCGACCACGTATGAAGGCGGCCTGCGCTGGTCAGCGCCACAATTCCAGTTTAGCGCAGCGGCCTATTATGTGCAGTTCGAAGACCGTCTTTTGTCGGTGTCCCAAGGTCCCGGCATCGTTGGCAACGCGCCGATCGTATCCAACGTCGGCGGCGTGGAGACCGTGGGTCTTGAGCTGCTCGGCGTCTACAACGTGACCGACACGATCACGGCCTTCGCCTCCTACACCTACAACAACTCCGAATATGAAGACGATGTGCGCAACCGCGCGGGTGTCGTACAAGCGGCCACGGGCGGAAAGCGCGTCGTCAACACGCCAGAACACCTGTTTTTCGGTGAACTGGCCTACGATGACGGCCGCTTCTTCGGCGGCGTCAGCACCAATTACATTGGCGATCGGTACTTCACCTTCACCAATAATGGCGGCCTGGTGGATGGCCGTTGGCTCGCGGACTTGAACGTAGGCTATCGCTTCGCCGAAGACAGCCTGCTGAACGGCTTAGAGGCCCAGCTCAACGTGTCGAACCTCACCGACGAAGAATATGTCGGCACGCTTGGCACGAACGGCTTCGTCAATGCGGGCGACAGCCAAACCCTGGTTACCGGGGCGCCGCGCCAAGTGTTCCTCACGCTACGCTACGCATACTAAGCAAAAACTGGCCCCAGGCGGCGCGCAGGAGGTTCCTTCTGCGCGCCGTTGTTTTCTGTTTTCCGATCTGACCGCTCGAAGAGGAGGCCGCCATGAGCCAATCGATTGATCGCCGCGCGGCCTTGGGCCTGATCGTTGCGACCGGCGCCACAGCCTGCGCCTCTTCGGGCGAGCCGAGCGCAGCCGCAACGTCCGGCCCTGTCTTCCGTCACGGCGTCGCCAGCGGCGATCCGCAAGCCGAAAGCATCGTGCTGTGGACAAGGCTGACGACGGAGGCCAGCGAAGTCCACGTCAGCTGGACACTGGCGCGGGACCCGGATTTCACCGAAGTTCTGCAAACCGGCGCCTTGAAGGCCCGCCCCGATGGCGACCACACGGTTAAGGCGCTCGTGACCAATCTTGTTCCGGGCGAGGTCTATTTCTATCGCTTCGAGGCCCTGGGCGAAACGTCCTTGACCGGACGAACCCGCACCTTGCCGATGGGGCGCTTGGAGCGCCTGGGCGTTGCGGTCGTGTCCTGCTCGAATTATGCCTTCGGGCATTTCAACGCCTATGACGCGATCGCCAAGGACATGTCCGTCGATATCGTGCTGCACACCGGCGATTACATTTATGAATATGGCGCGGGGGAGTGGGGTGACGATGTGGGCGGCGCCCTGGGCCGCCGTCATCAACCTCCGAACGAGACCGTGACCCTTTCAGACTATCGCGTGCGTCACGGGCAATATCGATCCGATCCCGGCGCTTTGGCGATGTTCGCCGCCCATCCCTTCATCGCGTGTTGGGATGATCACGAAGTGACCAATAATCCGTGGACGGATGGCGCGCAGAACCACCAACTCGATACGGAGGGGGACTACCACGCCCGTCGCGCTGCGGCGCTTCAAGCCTATTACGAATGGCTGCCGGTGCGCGATGCCGGCATGCCGGGCGGGTCGGCCAGCCGTGAGGAGTTTTGGCGCACCTATTCATTCGGCGATCTGGCGACGCTTGTCACCCTGGAAAGCCGGCACACTGGCCGCAGCGAGCAGGTGTCTTACCGCGAACACTTCGACCGCATTCGGACACTCGAAGACCGTGACGATTTCATGCGCGACGTCATTGGCGCGCCCGATCGCCGCATGCTTTCGCCAGGGATGGAGGCGCATCTCGATGCGGGCCTCCGCCGCTCTGTCGCCATCGGACAGCCTTGGCGCCTGATCGGCAACGCCAGCCCCATCGCCCGCATGCTTGTGCCGTCTGCCATAGCCGAAGAGGTCGACCCCGCCCGACGCACGGGGTTTGATCCACAGGCTGCTCCGGGCCCGGATCTTTTGTGGACGGCGCGCTGGAACCTGCCGTTCTATACCGACACCTGGGATGGCTACCCCGCAGCGCGTGAAGCACTTTATCGCTTGGCGCAGGCGGCGGGCGCGCAGGATCTGATCTTCCTCACCGGCGACAGCCATTCGTTTTGGATGAACGAGCTGTTCGATGAAAACGGCGGCCGCGTGGGCCTGGAGCTCGGCACGGCGGGGGTCACCTCTCCTGGCGACTTTGTCGAAACCGGCTGGGATGAAGAGATGTCAGAGCGCCTCGACCGCTTGTTTGAGCGCGAGTTGCCCGAAGTGGTGTGGACAGACAATTTCCACCAGGGCTATCTGCGCATCGACTTAACCCATGATGACGCGCGCGCGGTCTTTGTTGCGGTGGATACTGTCTTGACGCCCGACTATCGATCCAGTGCGCTCAAACAGACGCGCATAATTCGGGACAGAGGAACCGTGGTATTCGCATAACGCCGTGAATCGCGCCGCGGGAGCGAGATTCGTCAAACCATAGCGGCGCCTAGCTTGTTTCAAGAGTGTATATCGGCGGCGATCGAGCGAGGATCGCCCATGGCGATCAACCCACCGGTAGCGAATGTGGCGCGCGGGTCCACTCCTTGCCTTGCAGAGTTTGCCCGATCAGCGTGCTAATCCCAAAGACCGGAAGTCCACCGCGAGCGGCAAAACGCCCCCCAAAACTGGACGTTTGACCCGTTGCAGCAAACCGGCCGGAGATCGCCGATAAGCGACACTCCCAAATTTCTCCTCGACCCAAAATCGAGCACCAGACGCACGGACAGGCGCGAACTAGTCGGCGGGGGTGTGACGCGGCTGGGCTACGTCATCAACCCTGCGCCCTTCAGCGCCTTTGCGATGATCGCTTCTATGTCGGCGGGAACGTGGTTCTTCAGCGTGGCCAATACGCGGTCTCCCAAGGGCCGCGCGCGCGGACGCTGTACCGGCCTCCCGCCAACGCTCGCGAGCGGCTCTGTCTCCGGCAACGACGGAATTTCTTCTTCCAGGAGCCCCCAGAACCGGGCGATCTCGCATGTCGCCGACACGCCGGCTTCAAGCATCTGCGGCGCCACTTCGCCGACCGAGTCCTCACCCAGCGTCGATAGCGGCAAGCCATGGCCCAGACCATGGACAATATTGGTTTCCACGAGTGCCTCACCGGTGCGCGGTGACCGCCATTGCGTTCGCGTACGCCCCTCGATTGTGTCGGTTTCACATCCCTCCATCGA
>VYLN01000148.1_pt1 | contig 13755 bp, 2 predicted proteins | sample 5109471 | NCBI WGS metagenome assembly VYLN01 (sample SAMN12291806, study PRJNA351875) | freshwater metagenome | isolation source: freshwater lake | place: USA: Michigan, Lee Lake | collected 2013-08-06 | reverse complement strand
AACCCCTTACTATCTGTTGTCAAGGTTCAGTTTTTAGCTTGGTTATCGCTTTTTCCATTGTAGCTTAAAGCCGTCCTAAAAGGACGGGGTTTTAACCCAAATTTTCGATAATCGATTTGTCCTCCATCGATCCAGAGCCAACCATCTTGCGTCGAAATCAGAGCCTCAATCTGGCCGTAATCGTATTGCGGGGCCCTCACCGATACAAGAGGTGTGGTCGCGCCACTCCGCTTCAGTAGCAGGGTATCGACACCGGAGACGACTACCTCCAACGATTGGCCCCGCGTTGGGATTGTTACTCGTGCCGGTTTATTCGGGGATAATATTAATCTCGTCTCTGGTTTTCGCTCTACCGGTGAGAGGCAATATTTATCTAAAGGTTCGGCTATAACTCGCGGAACGTTAGCGACGAGAATTAAAAAAAACCATCGAAAAATAGGTCGCCACCAATTCCGATAATCATCCTGACCACCCCAAGAATGGCTAAATAACATAAGCGGTTTCTTTAAAGAATATTATGACGGGTAGCGGTGGGCGTTTCGCCGATCCGTCGCTGTTCGGTGCTAGAGAAAAGTTTTTCACTACAGCTATTTCTAGACGAAATTCCTTCAAATTTACTTATATATTTCCTAAAAATTGGTGACAAACTAAAATATATACTTTCTGTCTTAGTTGTTGCTATCAAATAACGTTCCCGCAAAGACTGCAAGCCATTAATATATTCCATTGATGATAGTTCTAAGGTTTCTTTTAATTTTTGCCTAGACACAGGATTTTCAAAATTGCTTAATCGTAAGACAATTTGCTGTTCTACGGGAGATAGTCTAGTAAATAAATGTTTTAATCGAGATTCCATTGCTGTAGTAATAATTAGGTTATTCTCTGCTAGAAACTCAGCTACTTGGCCAGCAAAAACATCTTTAATTAAACTAGCAATATCTTTTAAGTAAGCTAAGTTTCCTTCATATAGTTCAATCAGCTTTAGCCAACTATCTCGATCATTTAATCCTATATTTTCTAAAATTTTAGAATCATCAATACCTAATAACTCTAAGTATTTTATTGAATACAATTCTTCATCTAAACAGTGCATCTCAGCACATTGTTCTTGACTGATTAAGATTAAATTGCTCTGATGTTCAATATCTGTAATCATTTTAAACAAGCTTTGATAATCCTGATATTCAGTTTGATATTGACCAGCGAATACACCAGGTATAAAGAGATTTTGCACATCATCTAAGATGATTAGAGATTTTTTCTCTGTCAGAATGGCAAATAGTTGTTTTAATTTATCGGCTATGATCTCATGGGGAGATTGATTACAAGTAGTCAATATATCGTCAACCAGCAACTCTAAGGATTTAGGGAATTTTAGACTTCTCCAAATGATAACTTCAAATTTATCTAAATTGAGATCGACAAATCTTTTTACTAAAGCTGTTTTGCCAATTCCACTCAATCCCAAGACTGAGATTAATCGGATATTTTGGTTTAGTAGCCAGTGAGAAAGTGTCTTAAGTTCAGTCTCTCTCTCGTAAAAGCTTATTATTTGAGGAGCCAGAGTCAAATCGTGATTAAGGGATTTACTATTTTGATTATTTTTCTGAAATATTTCATCAATTTTGCTTAATTCTTTTAGTTCAAAATTAAAAGTAGTATTATTGTTATGTTGGTTGTTACTTTGTATTATAATTGGTGAAGATAGCACACTTAATCTTGTTAAAGTTGAACAAAAATTAGATTTTTTTATATCCTCACCTAAAGCTTCAGACAAAAGTTGCCATAATTGAGACCCCACATCACTCAGATGATTTTTCGTAACTTGGTACTTTTTGGCCATATCGTCATAAGTCTGTCTTTGCCAAGTTCCCTCAACTACAGCGCGTTGCAAATCATCCAGATGTTTTCCTGTTTGTTCAAAGACTACACTATCAGCAAATTGTAACGCTTCGTTTACATTCATTTATCTATACAGGGTAAGGCTTTGAGATATTATATCATAGCTTGATTCTGATTTTTCCGACTTTTTCCGTTGTTGATGTTAAGAAATTGTAATATAACTGCCGTTTAAATCCTATTTTTTCTGGTTGTCAAGTCAAAGAAACGCTTTTAGGATGGCAACGACAATTAAGTTAATTTGTCTTAATAGGTTAGGAACTTTGTTAAGAAATTATGGTAATTTCTCGGCTTTGATGTCAAAATTCGCTTTTCCTAAGTTAAGATGGTCTCCAATAAATAACGCAAAACCCACACGAATACATTAACCCTGTCATCCACCTTTGGTTACTGCTATGGCTACTAATCCTCTGCTTATTCCCACTCTCAATCAGGCTATTACTGATGTCGTTAACCTACTCAATGAGTTTGCTGACGATTCTCTGTTCACTGAAAAGGTGCGTTTGGTTTTTGGGGTAGATGTTTCAAGTCAGGTGTTTAAGGCTTTAATTGCTGATTTGCCCGAAATTGAAGTGGTAGGCGACGAGGTGTTACAAGGCGCATTAGGTGCGTTTAGCACGCAGATGGGGAAGATTTATCTTTCTCAAGGGTTGGTGAGTGGTGATACAAATAAGTTGGAAGCGATATTAATTGAGGAAATTGGGCATTATGTGGATGCTCAAATTAATCCGGTGGATAGTGCGGGAGATGAGGGTGAATATTTTGCTAAGGTGGTATTAAATCAACCGTTGACTGAAGCAGAAATTACCCGCTTAAAAACGGAAAATGACCAGGCTGTGGTGGTGATTGATGGACAATCAGTACAGATTGAACAGGCTATTACTTTAGTCGGGAGGTGGGATAGATTAAGCTCTGCTAATGCGGTGACAGTGGTAGGTAACTACGCCTATGCTGTAGGGGATACTTTGGAGATTATTGATATTAGTAATCCCAGTAATCCTGTGTTTAAGGGGAATTATTATATTTCTTCTGGTGAGGATGTGCAAATAGTCGGTAACTACGCTTACGTAGCTGATGGGGGTTCGGGACTACAAATCATCGACATCAGCAACCCTGTTGCACCTTCTCTTAAGGGTAATTATGATACTTTTAATGGTGGAGGTGTGCAAGTAGTCGGTAACTATGCTTACGTAGCTGATGGGGGTTCGGGACTACAAATCATCGACATCAGCAACCCCGCTGCACCTACTCTTAAGGGTAATTATAATACTCCTAGCGATGCTTTGGATGTGCAAATAGTCGGTAACTATGCTTACGTAGCTGATGGTTTTTCGGGACTACAAATCATCGACATCAGCAACCCCGCTGCACCTACTCTTAAGGGTAATTATAATACTCCTAGAGATGCTTTGGATGTGCAAATAGTCGGTAACTATGCTTACGTAGCTGATGGTTTTTCAGGACTGCAAATCATCGACATCAGCAACCCCGCTACACCTACTCTTAAGGGTAATTATAATACTTCTGGATGGGCTAGGGATGTGCAAATAGTCGGTAACTATGCTTACGTAGCTGATGATAATTCAGGACTGCAAATCATCGACATCAGCAACCCCGCTGCACCTACTCTTAAGGGTAATTATGATACTTCTGACTATGCTTGGGATGTGCAAATAGTCGGTAACTATGCTTACGTAGCTGATATTGTTTCAGGACTGCAAATCATCGACATCAGCAACCCCGCAACACCTACTTTTAAGGGTAATTATAATACTTCTGGCTATGCTAATGGTGTGCAAGTAGTCGGTAACTATGCTTACGTAGCTGATAGTGGTTCAGGACTGCAAATCATCGACATCAGCAACCCCGCTGCACCTACTCTTAAGGGTAATTATAATACTTCTGGCTATGCTAATGGTGTGCAAATAGTCGGTAACTATGCTTATGTAGCTGATTATCAATCAGGACTGCAAATCATCGACATCAGCAACCCCGCTGCACCTACTCTTAAGGGTAATTATAATACTTTTGGCAATGCTTCGGATGTGCAAGTAGTCGGTAACTATGCTTACGTAGCTGATTGGTATTCAGGACTGCAAATCATCGACATCAGCAACCCCGCTGCACCTACTCTTAAGGGTAATTATGATACTTCTGGCTATGCTCAGGATGTGCAAATAGTCGGTAACTATGCTTACGTAGCTGATGAGCGTTCAGGACTGCAAATCATCGACATCAGCAACCCCGATGCACCTACTCTTAAGGGTAATTATGATACTTCTGGCAATGCTTTGGATGTGCAAGTAGTCGGTAACTATGCTTATGTAGCTGATACTTATTCAGGACTGCAAATCATCGACATCAGCAACCCTGTTGCACCTACTCTTAAGGGTAATTATGATACTTCTGACTATGCTAGGGATGTGCAAGTAGTCGGTAACTATGCTTACGTAGCTGATGGTTTTTCAGGACTGCAAATCATCGACATCAGCAACCCCGCTACACCTACTCTTAAGGGTAATTATGATACTTCTGGCCGTGCTTTTGGTGTGCAAATAGTCGGTAACTATGCTTATGTAGCTGATGGTACAGGTGGCTTGCAGATTATTGATGTTAGTGACTTTACTAACCCATCTATTTCGACTGTCACCCTTGCTGTTTCCCCCACAAGTGTTAATGAAGATGGGACAGCTAATATGGTTTATACCTTCACCCGTTCTGGTGTAACAACAAATGCTTTAACCGTCAATTACACCCTCGAAGGGACAGCGACCCTTAATACCGACTACACTCGCACAGGGACTACCAATACTGTCACCTTCGCAGTTAATTCATCCACTGCGACTGTAATAGTTGACCCCACTACTGATACTACAGTTGAAAACAATGAAACTGTTGCTTTAACTCTCGCGACCGGGACAGGTTATACGATAGGTACAACCACCGCAGTCACAGGGACAATTACCAATGATGATACCAGTGTCACTCTTGCAGTTTCTCCCACAAGTGTTAATGAAGATGGGACAACTAATCTGGTTTATACCTTCACTCGTTCTGGTGTAACAACAAATGCTTTAACCGTCAATTACACAGTTGGTGGGACAGCTACCAACGGGACAGATTACACATCTATCCCCACCAGTGTCACTTTCGCTGCTAATGCTTCTACTGCGACTGTAATAGTTGACCCCACTGCTGATACTACAGTTGAACCTGATGAAACCGTCGCTTTAACTCTCGCGACCGGGACAGGTTATACAGTAGGTACTCCTAATACAGCTACGGGTACTATTACTAATGATGATACCAATGTCACTCTTACTGTTTCTCCCACAAGTGTGACAGAAGATGGGACAACTAATCTGGTTTATACTTTCACTCGCAGTGGAGATACAACTAATCCCTTAACCGTTAACTACACAATCGGGGGGACAGCTACCAACGGGACAGATTATACATCTATCCCCACCAGTGTCACTTTCGATGCTAATGCTTCTACTGCGACTGTAATAGTTGACCCAACTGCTGATACTACAGTTGAAAACAATGAAACCGTCGCTTTAACTCTCGCGACCGGGACAGGTTATACAGTAGGTACTCCTAATACAGCTACGGGTACTATTACTAATGATGATACCAGTGTTACTCTTACTGTTTCCCCCACAAGTGTGACAGAAGATGGGACAACTAATCTGGTTTATACTTTCACTCGCAGTGGAGATACAACTAATCCCTTAACTGTTAACTACAGTATTGGTGGGACAGCGACTCTTAATACTGACTACACTCGTACAGGGACTACCAATACTGTCACCTTCGCAGCAGGTTCATCCACTGCGACTGTAATAGTTGACCCCACTACTGATACTACAGTTGAAAACAATGAAACTGTCATTTTAACTCTTGCGACCGGGACAGGTTATACAGTAGGTACGACTACCGCAGTTACAGGCACTATTTTTGATCTTTTGTCTCAAGGATTAAAAGGTCAATATTATAATGGTTATTTTGATGATAATTTAGGTTTCTTCTCTCAAAATCCATCTCTTTTAACTCGTATTGACACAAACGTTAACTTTTTAAATAATTCAACATCTTGGAACTTAAACACTATCTCTCAATTAGCTGACTTAGAAACGTTTAGTGCCCAGTGGAATGGTTATATTAATATTCCTGTAACTGGTAATTATACTTTTTATCTCAATAGTGATGATGCTTCCTATCTCTTTTTAGATAGTGCAACTTTAGCCCCTACGCCAACTAATGCAACCATTAATAATGGCGGACTTCATGATGAAAAAGAAGTAAGTAAAACTGTAAATTTAACAGCAGGATTACATGATATTTTGCTCGTTTTTGGCGAGAGAACCGTGCAAAATATCATGCAGTTTTCTTGGTCAAGTAGTGATGCTAATATTACTAAGCAAATTGTTCCTAGTAGTGCTTTATTTAATGATGGTCAACTTGCAGTTGGTAGCCTAGCTTTTAGTTCTCCTACTTTCACTGTTAACGAAAATGGAACGCCTGTTACTGCTGTAACAGTCAATAGAACCGGAGGAAGCTTCGGCGAAGTGGGCGCAACTATTTCTCTTTCAGACGGTACAGCAACAGCAGGGAATGACTACATTAATACCTCCATTACCGTAACTTTTGCTAATGGTGAAACCAGTAAAACAGTTACTATTTCCATCAATAATGACACGGTTTATGAACCCACAGAAACCGTTAACTTAACCCTATCTAACCCTACCAATGGTGCAACATTAGGCACGCAAACAACAGCAGTATTAAACCTCATTGATAATGATGCCGTAGCTGGTGTTTTATCCTTCAGCAATGCCACATATAATATTAATGAAAATGGCACTCCTGTCACCCAAGTTACCATTAACCGGACAGGGGGAAGTGATGGAGCAATTAGCACACAAATCTTATTAACCAATGGAACAGCAACCGCAGGAAGTGATTATGTTGCTACACCGATTACGGTTAATTTTGCTAACGGAGAAACCAGTAAAACCGTTACTATTCCCATCATTAATGATACGGTTTTAGAAAATACCGAAACCATTAATTTAACCCTGGCTAATGCTACAGGAGGAGCAACGATTGACAATGCACAAAAGAACGCAATTGTCAATATTTTGGATGATGATTTTAAACCCACTTTAACGGTTAATATTAATACCCAACAAGTCACCGAAGGTAACACCATTCAGGGAACTATTACCCGCAATACCGACACCACCGAACCCCTAACTGTCACCCTAGTTAATAGTGATAATAGTCAAATTACTGTACCTAATACCGTCACTATTCCAGCAGGTGCAAATTCAGTTAATTTTAATATTACTGCCGTAGATGATACCTTAATTGAACTGCCGAAAAATTATAATATTATTGCTTCTGCTTCTGGGTTTGTTAGTAGTTCTAATACCGTAGCAGTGATAGATAATGATGGCGTAAATTTAACCCTAAATATTCTCCCCCCTTCTCAAGGGGGGTCGGGGGGGATCGCCGAGAATGGCGGTAAAGTTATCGCTACTATTACCCGTAATATTGTTACCAATACTCCCCTAGAAGTTCAACTGAGTAGTAGTGATACCACAGAAGCAACTGTTCCCAGTAGCGTTATTATTGCAGCGAATCAAGCATCAGCAACCTTTGAAATTCAAGGGGTTGATGACACCATTTTAGATGGCACACAAGCGGTTCTTATTACCGCTAAACCCACCTATACAGGGACAAGTTTAACCGTAGATGCTGGACAAGCAACTGCTAATCTTAATGTTACAGATAATGAAAGTCCTAGTTTAACCCTAACCGTAGATAAAAACATTATCAGTGAGACAGGAACAGCTACAGCGACTATTACCCGTAATACTGACACTACAGAAGCATTAACCGTTAATCTTGCTAGTAGCGACACCACAGAAGCAACTGTACCCCAAACCGTTACTATTCCCGTCGGACAAAGTTCTGCTACTTTTATTGTGACTGGGGTAAATGATGGGGTAAATGATGGTATTCAAAGCGTCACCCTGACAGCAGCCGCGAACGGGTTTAATAGTGGAGTAAAAACCATCGAAGTTAGTGATATAGATGTCCCAGATTTACAGATTACTAATTTTGCGGCGACAACGAACCCCCTTTATACGGGTAAACAGTCTTATTTAACCTATAAAGTCGAAAATAAAGGTTTATCTCCTGCTTTGGGAACTTGGACAGATAAGGTTTATCTTTCTACGGATAATAAATTAGATAGCAGTGATAGCCTAATTACCGAAACTACTTTCACCCCAGATATTCCCTTTAATTCCTTCTATGAGCGTAATATCCCCTTCTTTGCGCCGAGAAATGCGGGACAATACTATTTAATTGCTACCACAGACGCAAATAATACCGTTAATGAAGGGACGGGTTTAGGAGAACAGAATAACACGATTATTACCCCGATTACGGTTATTCCTGCTTATAAAGCTACGGTTTACACTGATACGGTAATTGGTACAAACAGTCAATCGGTGACATTGCGGGGAAGTGCGGTTAATAATGCGGATAATTCCCCTGTACCCTTTGAATTTGTCAGCATTAAAATTGAAAATAACGGTACAATTCGGGATTTAAGCGCGTTTACCGATGGTAACGGCAATTTTGTTAAGAGTTTTAATCCCTTACCCACTGAAGGGGGACAATATAACATTAATGCTTATTTCCCCAATAATCCCAATGAAGACAGCGCACCGGAAGACAGTTTTCAACTGTTGGGAATGAAATTTAATACCAATCAAGTCACTAATAAAGTGATTGCAGATACACCCTTTACGGGTTCGGTGACACTGGAAAATATTACTAATATTGGGATAACGGGAATTACTGCAACGGTTGACAGTGTGGTTGAGGGTTGGACTGTGCAGGTAAATAGTCCCTCAACTTTAGCAGGTTCGGGGAATAATACGATTAGTTATACCATTAATGCACCGAATGATTCTTATATCACTCAAGATACCTTTAAGATCAAGCTCACCAGTGCAGAAGGAGCAACGGCAGTATTACCTGTTAATGTTAATTTAGAGCGTATTGTCCCCCGTTTAGTCGCTTCTACCAATTTAGTCAGCAGTGGAATGTTACGGGGTAATCAAACCGTTGTCGAGTTTCAGGTGACGAATGAAGGGGGAGGAATTGCTCAAAATATTGAGGTAGAGTTACCTAATGAACCTTGGTTAAAGTTAGCTTCTCCTGCTACAATTTCCGCATTAAATCCGGGTGAGTCTTCTACAGTTACTTTATTACTGACTCCAGATTCTAATTTACCCTTAACAGAATATTTTGGTAATTTCTACTTGGATGCAGAAGGAAATGATGGGGATTTATCGGTTAATTATAATTTCCGTGCCATCAGTAATGCTGTCGGGAATATCAAGATTAATACGGTTGATGAGTTATTCTATTTTGCCGAAGGTTCACCCAAGTTAGCGAATGCAACGGTAACGCTACGGGATTATTTTACTAATCAAGTAATCGCTACTGCGGTGACAGATAATACGGGATTAATTAACCTGTCTAATATTAATGAGGGTTATTATAACTTAGAAATTAAGGCAGACAGACACGATACTTTCCGTCAGATTATCCAATTAGATGCAGGGGAAACGGAGAATATTAACGCCTTTTTGTCCCGTAATACGGTGCAATATAACTGGACAGTTACACCGACAGAAATTGAGGATAAATATAATATTACTGTTGAGAGTGTTTTTGAGACTGATGTACCCATTCCTACAGTAGTTATCGATCCGCCATTAATTGATTTAGAAGGGTTAGATGTGGTTGGTCAAGTCATGCAAGTAGATATGACTTTAACTAATCATGGCTTAATTGCTGCCAATGATCTTAAGTTTAGTTTTAGTGATCATCCTTTCTATAAGATTGAACCTTTAATTAATAATATTGAGTCTTTAGGGGCAAAAAGTTCCTTAACTGTACCTGTCAGAATTACTCGTATTGCTGATGAGAATACTGGTGGCGGCGGTACTGGTGGTGGTACTGGCGGCGGTACTGGTGGTGGTACTGGTGGTGGTACTGGTGGTGGTACTGGTGGTGGTACTGGTGGTGGTACTGGCGGCGGTACTGGTGGTGGTACTGGCGGTGGTACTGGTGGTGGTACTGGTGGTGGTACTGGTGCTTGTGGGATGTCTGGATCTGTTCAATTCTCTTATGAATGTGGTGGCCAGAATGTTGGTAAAAGTGTAGTAATAGGTGTTAATAATGTCGATGGCTCTGGTGGTTGTCCCCCTTGGAATCCTTGGGGGGATGGTCCTGGTAGTGGTAGTTTTGGTTTTGGTGGTTCAGTAGGCGGCGGCACATCCAATTGTAATCCTTGTGTTGATAAGACATTAACAGCTATTGCAGAATGCGCTATTAGTTTTATTCCTTTGCCAGTGCCAGAACCTATACCCTGTATTGAAAGCGGATTAGACTGTTTTGAGCAACTAAACAAGAAGAATTTAAATGATATTAATAGTAATGCTATTTTGCCATGTATTCAAACAGGTCTTGAATGCTTTAAAGATATCCCTGTGCTAGGTAGTCTAATCACAATTCTAGACTGTACTTGTAAAATTATTAATGCGTGTGAAGGTGAAAAAGCAACTCTTTTTGATTGTTTAAAACAAATAGGTAATATTTTACCACTATCTTCGCAAGCATTCTTTTCAACTCAAGAACTCCAAAATACGAGCATTTCTACTATTGCAGGGATACAACCATTACGCGAGCAATTGACTCGTTTACAAAAAGTGATTGGTTCTCAAATGTTTTTGTTTGGTGATTCTGTATGGTTTGAAAATTTTGATGAAAAAATTAGCAATTGGGTGGGAAGTTTTTCAACAAAAATTAAAATTGGAAGTAGTGATAATCTGAAAATTTCTACAGCAGAACGCAACGAACTACTAAGTATTCCTTTTCCTGGTAATGTTACAGTAACTGATGTTGATAAGTTTCTAGATCGCTGGAATCGTAGCGTAGATTATTGGGATGCTGGGATTCTTAATTATTCTGATGTACCAGTTGGACAAAATACGGATTTTATAGCGTTAGATATTTGGCAGGCTTGGTTGGAGAGTGCTAATGATGCTATTAATGAAAGTCTGGCTAAAGGCTTTTCAGATATATCTCAAGAAATAAAGTATTCTATAGAACAATTAAAGCAATCTCTTGAAGGGGGAACTAACGGTGGAGTCTGCGCTCAAGTTCGCATCAGCATCGACCAAGAAGCAGTAATGACTCGTTCCGCCTTCCTCGGAACTCTCGAAATAGATAACGGCAACCCAACTAACCTAACTAACCTCGCTGTTACCCTGCAAATTACCGACCAAAACGGCAATATTGTTAACAACCTCTTTGGCATCACTAACCCCACCCTGAAAAACATCACCGCCGTAGATGGTACTGGTATATTAACAGGCGATGACCCCAATACTTCCCAAAATGAAGGCTTAGGAAGTGCAGAATGGACATTTATCCCCACTAACCTCGCCGCACCCCAAACCGCTACCACCTACAGCATCGGTGGCACCCTTTCCTACACCGAAAACGGACAAGTTATCAATGTCCCCTTACTCTCCACTGGTATCACCGTCTTACCCCAAGCAGAATTATACCTCGACTACTTCCAATCCCGTAACGTCTATGGCGATGACCCCTTTACCGATACTACCGAAATATCCGTACCCTTTGATCTCGCCGTCTTAGTCCAAAACAAAGGTTATGGAGATGCGAAAAACCTCCGCATTACCTCATCTCAACCCAAAATTGTTGATAACGAAAAAGGATTACTAATTGATTTCACTATCATTGGTTCTCAACTCAACGGACAAGACGTTACCCCCTCCCTTAAAGTCAACTTTGGGGACATCAAAGCCGGACAAACTGCTGTAGCTAACTGGTTACTCAAATCCACACTACAAGGTAAATTCATCGAATACAAAGCCACTTTTGAACATATCAACGGACTAGGTAACAAAGAACTATCCTTAATCAAAGAAGTCAAAATCCATGAATTAATCAGTAAAGTCAAAGCAGACAGCGATAACCTCCCAGACTTCCTCGTTAATGATCAATTTGACGCTAATTTCTACCCCGATACCCTCTACTTTAGTAATGGTACTACTGCACCCGTCACCGCCATTGATACCGCTACCGTTGACGCACCCGTTACCATCTTTGACCTAGAAGCACAAATCACCGCCACTGCTGCACAGGGTTGGACTTATATCACCCTCGAAGATCCCGCCAACGGACAATTCCAAATCAAACAGCTATTACGTTCCGATGGTACTTTAATCAATCTTGACAACATCTGGCGTACAGATCGCACCTTTCCCGCCACAGGTCGCCCCATATATGAAAATATATTACATTTTCTTGACAAAGACAGCACGGGGAGCTACACAATCATCTACAACAGCAACGACAACGCAGCCCCACAAGTACGGGAAATCATTGACGTTAGCCCCAATCCGCGCAATATTCCCGTTAATAGCTTAAGCATCGTCTTTACTGAACCAATACGAGCGAATACCTTTGATTATCAAGACCTTACCTTAACCCTTGATGGGGGTGCGAATTTAATCACCAATGGGGTGACAATCAGCCAAATTGACCCCATAACCTTCCAAATCAACAACTTAACAGGCATTACGGGCAATATTGGACAATATCAACTCAGTGTTAATGCTACAGGTATCCAAGACTTAGCAGGTAATAATGGGGCAGGTATCGTTAGCGAAAATTGGACATTTACAGGAGACAGACCCGGTATTGCCTCAATTATCGGCTTTAACTCTACCTTACTCAACACTCCTGTTAATACCTTTGATGTCACCTTTACCGAAGCCATTATTCCCAGTAGCTTCGACTATACCGACATTACCCTGCGACGTAACAACGGCGAAAGCTTAGTTAACAATACTGTTACTATTACCCAAATTAACCCTACTACCTTCCGAGTCAGTAACTTTGCCCAATTTACCAACATAGAGGGAGATTATCAACTCCTAGTCACCGCTAACGGAGTCCAAGATACCGATAATAACAACGGTGTCGGGGGTAAAGGATTTAACTGGGTACTTGATAACACCATTCCTACCCTTACCAGTATTACTAATGTCACCAGTCCTCGCAATACGGCTATAAGCTCACTGGAAATCAGCTTTTCGGAAGCGATAAAACCAGAAACCCTTGATTTTAACGACCTTACCTTAACCCGTGATGGTAGTGTTAATTTAATCACCAACACCGTTACTCTAGAAAAACGAAACGAAACCACCTACACCATCAAAGGGTTAAGCGGACTACAAACTGATAACGGGGTTTACACCCTTACTGTTAACGGTACAGGAATTAAAGATCCCGGAGGTAATAGCGTCAGTAACTCTTTAACTGAAACTTGGACATTAGACCGTATTTTACCTGGTATTCCCACTAATATCCAAGTTACCGCTACCCCCTTATCAGAACTACAAACCACCTCATTAGGTATTCTTAACCAAGCAGGACAATTCCGAGTTAATAGCCAAAATATCACCATTACCGGGGATTTACCCGAATCTAATTTACGGGTTTATATCAAAGACTTAACCACTAACCAAAACTTAGGACAAGCAACTGTTACCGGAACACAATTTAATGGTAATATTCAACTATATTCCCCCGGTTCTCGTAACCTAGAAATACAGGTACAAGATGCAGCAGGAAACACCAGTAATACAACCCTCAGTCTCTTCGCAGACATCAGCCAACCAGTCCTTACCCAATTCCTCAACGTCCCCACCTCAAGCGCCAACGCAATTAACA
>VYLN01000394.1_pt1 | contig 13837 bp, 12 predicted proteins | sample 5109471 | NCBI WGS metagenome assembly VYLN01 (sample SAMN12291806, study PRJNA351875) | freshwater metagenome | isolation source: freshwater lake | place: USA: Michigan, Lee Lake | collected 2013-08-06 | reverse complement strand
TGCCTATGTCCGCGCCCAAGCAATCTTCAGCCCCAATCACCGCCGAAGAACCCACGCCCACCGAGTCCGACTCCGGCCTCCTCGCCGCCAAACGCCGCGCCACCAAACGCTTCGACGAGTGAATTCCGACGCCCCCACACCCCGACGCCGGACCTGAGGCCCTGCGAAGGTCCGGATCGACCATCCAACCCACCCCCCGCCCCAAGTGACCCCGAGAAAAAACGCCGCGATCCCTCGCAGCGTTCATCACTCCATTTGGCTCACCCATCCACTCACTCAATCAAACTTAAACACACCCTTGCGATACCCATAAAGGAACGCAACCACCGTCGTCAGCAAGAAGAACAAAATCCGGAACAGCCACAAAAGCCCTTCATCGCTCCGCACCGCAAGGTTCGGAAACGTCACCGCCCACGGATACAAGAACACCACTTCCACGTCAAACACAAGGAACACCATCGCGATCAGATAAAACCGCACATTGAACCGCTTGCGTGCAGTCCCAATCGGGTTCATCCCGCTCTCGTACGTCTGTCCCTTGTTCTTGCCTTGTCGGCGTGGCCCAAACAACTGGCTCAACACCACGTTCGCCACACCAAACCCAATCGCCATCAGGCAGATCAGGGCAATAGGCATGTAACTCTTCAGATCCGAAGCAAGTGTCAGCATCATGCGGCCCCATAATAGCCAACACCACCCACACCTGCCCACCAAGCCCAACCCGACCCCGCGCGACTACGCTCCACGCACATCCCTGGGGGCCATAGCTCAGCGGTTAGAGCGCCCGACTCATAATCGGTGCGGTCGCAGGTTCGAATCCTGCTGGCCCCATTCACGCTTCCCGACCTCCCCGCCTCACCTGCCTCACCACCACCATGGCCATCACCATCGCGATGATCGCCACCTCCACCAGCAGCAACGTGTTCACGCTCCCCTCGCGCATGCCGCGTGCATGCACTAGGCCAACCGCCGCTATGCCGCACAGCGGCCCAAGCGTGTATCCCGCGCCAATCAACGCCTCGTGCGTCCCGCCCGCATCCACCTGAGCCTTGCCAACTTCCATCGCGTAATAAATCGCGCCGCTATAAATCGTCCCCATCCCCACTCCAAACAGCGCCAGCCCCGCGAGCAAAACCGCCAGCCCCGCCCCGCCCGCAAACGTGCTCGCCACGCACACTGCAAAACCCGCGAGCAGCGCGCCACCACCCGCAATCGCCGGCCACCACTTGCCGTGCCACCCGGGCCAAAATCCCATCACCGCAAACGCCAAGCATCGCGGTATCAGCCACGCACTCGCCGTAATCGTCTGCAAATGTTCCGGCACCTTCAGCTTCGGCATCAAATCCGGCAGATAAGGCCCCAGCGCACTGCTCACCACATAACTCATAGGCAGCAGCCACCGAAACGCCACCAGCAACTTCTCATATATCACCGGATGCGGCTCATGCTCCGCATGCACATGCGCCGCAGGCTCTCTCGCAAACGCGATCAAACACACAAGCCCCAACAAGTGCGTTGAGCCCAGCGCCGCCACTGCCTCCACCGCATGATCCTTGATCAGCGGCGAAATCGCCCAATACGCCACCACCAGCGCACTGCTCCACACAATGTTCCACACGCCAATGGTCTTCCGCAGCACCTGCCCGCTGCGCCCACCCGACAAATAGCTCTCCACAATGGGCCACAACATCCCCGACAACGGACTGTAAATCGCTACCAGCACCCACGCAGGCCATGTGCTGGTCACGCCCATCTTCGCCGCTCCAATCGGCAGCGCACACATCACCCCCAGCAGCACCATGATGCCACACAAAATCGCCCGCGTGCTCAACTGCGGAAACGCCCGTCGCAGTCCGCGCTGCACAGGCCCCGCCGCCAACGCCCCGAAGATGTACGTCACCCCCAACAACACCCCAAGCCCAAAATTTGCCAACGCCGAAAATCCATACCCCTGCTTGGTAATGAAAAAGATCCCATTCGTCACCACACCCGTGCCCAAGCTATTGATAAACGTCAGCGCATGCACCGCCAGCACATTCGTCTTGCCGCCAGCCATCGCCGCTGATCGCTCAACCGCTCCCGATTTGTCACTTTCGTTCATCAAGGCCCCAAGCCTAGCAACCAATACGCGACACGACTCAAACCAGCCGCAAACCACGCACCCTCGCAAGGGCCTTTCTCTTCTTTGCGTTCTTCGCGTCTTCGCGGTGAACTCTGTTTTCAAAGAGCCTCTACCCTCCCCCATGCCCACGCTCAAATCCCTCCGCGCCCAAGCCCAGCGCGCCGAGCCCTTCGCCTGCCTCACCTGCTACGACGCCACCACCGCGCGACTCCTCATGCGCGCGGGCGTCCATCTCCTGCTCGTCGGAGACACCGCCGCCGAAGTCATTCTCGGTTTCACGCGCACCATCGACATGCCCCTCGACATCGCAGTCGCCCTCACCGCCGCCGTCAAGCGCGGCGCGCCCGACTGCGTCGTCATGGCCGACATGCCCTTCATGAGCTATCACACCACCGACGCCGAAGCCATCCGCAACGCAGGCCGCTTCCTTGTCGAAGGTCACGCCGACATCGTCAAACTCGAAGCCGACGCCTCCTTCGCTCCGCTAATCGCCCAGATGGTCCGCGCAGGCATCCCCATCTGCGGCCACGTAGGCAGCCGCCCCCAGCGTGCCGCCATCACCAGCGGCTACGTCTCCGCCGGAAAATCTACCGACGACGCCGACCAAATCCTCCGCGATGCCATCGCCCTCGAGCAAGCTGGCTGCTCCATGTTGCTCATCGAAGCTGTCCCCGAAACGCTCACCGCCGCCGTGCTCAAAGCCACAACCATTCCCGTCGTAGGCATCGGCGCCGGCAACGCCTGCCACGCCCAAGTCCTCGTCCTCCAAGACCTCCTGGGAATGACCGACAATCCCCCGCGCTTCGCCCAGCCCGCCGCCCAACTGGGCAAAGCCATCGAAGATGCTGGCAAAACTTGGGTCACCACCGTCGCCGCTCGCAAAGTCGGATTGCCCGCCAACGAGTAACTTTTCCCGTGCATTTCCCGCAACTTTCCCTCCCAACGTGCGTTTTCCCTGCTTTCTCGCCGCACTTATCCCTCTCCCGCTGAACCCGTCACGTTTCCTTGGCGAATACATCTAAGGCAAGCCCCACAAAGGCAAGCCCTACCTCACCGATTCTCCGGAGCACTCAATGCGTCGCTTCACTTCCTACGGCCCCGCCCTCATCGTGCTCGCCTCCACCGGCACATTGCTCTTTGCCATTCCCGCCGTCATGCACGCCGTCAGTGCCGCTCGCACCCAGCAACAAGTCGCCATCTCGCGCGCCGCCATCGAAGCCGACGACATCCTGGAGCGCATCAACACCGCCACCCGCGCCGTCGCCGACGCCGTCGAGCCCAGCGTCGTCCACCTGCAAGTCAACGGCCGCATGCGCGGCTCAGGCCGCTGGGGCTCAACCGGCTCAGGCTGGATCTTCGACGACGCAGGCCACATCATCACCAACGCGCACGTCGTGGGCTCCGCCACGCGCGTCTCCGTTCAGTTCCACGACGGCCGCATCGCCCGCGGCGAAGTAGTGGGGGCCGACGTCATCACCGACATCGCCGTCGTCAAAGTCGACACAGGCGACCACATCGTCCCCGCCCTCCGCGCAACCGGCCAGCGCCTGAATCAAGGCGAGCGCGTCTACGCCTTCGGCTCTCCCTTCGGTTTCAAGTTCAGCATGAGCGAAGGCATCGTCTCAGGCCTGGGCCGCAGCGCACGCTCAGGCTTTGGCTTCTCACAAAACATCAGCAACTACATCCAGACCGACGCCGCCGTCAACCCCGGAAATTCAGGCGGCCCACTCGTTGACGTCCACGGCAAAGTCGTCGGCATGAACGTCGCCATCGCTACCGCCAATGACAACGAAGGCGGCAGCCAAGGCCAAAGCGCCGGCATCAGCTTCGCCATTCCTCTCGCCACCATCGAGTCCCGCGTGCAGCAAATCATCGGCGGCGGCACCCTCCGCACCGGCTTCATGGGCATCACCTTCCGCGAAGGCGAAGAGCCCGTCTACGACTCCAATGGCAAACACGTAGGCCTGGGCGTACCTATAGACCGCGTCCAACCCGACGGCCCCGCCGAAAAAGCGGGCCTCAAAGCTGGCGACATCATCATCGCCATAGAAGGCGAAATCACCAGCAGCAGCGACGTGATGCGAGCAATCATCAGCAGCAAAGTCCCAGGCACACAAGTTGCCATCCGCATCTATCGCGATGGTCTCCCCCTCGAGTTCCAAGTCACCCTCGGTGCCATCTCCGACGAAGCCCGCGCCGGCAACTTCATACGCATCCTCCGCGATCAATACCGCGTCGATGTCATCGACCAAAAGAAACAAGTCGTCGTCGCGACCACGCTCCCGCTGGGCGATACTCCCAACCCCCTGCGCGAAGGCGACACTATCATCAGCGTCGAAAATGAACCCGTCGCCGACGTCGCCGCCTTCCTCTTCGCTCTCGACAAGCACGGCGCATTCTTAGGCCGACGCGTCGATCTCGTCGTTGAATACACCGACGAGAACGGCCACACCCTTCGCCGCGACGTGACGCTCCGACCCAACAACTAGCCGCCCGCTTTTCTGCTCCCTTTTCTCGCTGGCGCGTACCATCACGCATGCTCACCCACGCCCGCCGACTCGCGATGCTCGCATCCCTCTGCGCCTCGTCTGCCTTCGCGCAGTTCGAACTCATCACCACGCAAACCATCAGTGGCGAAGCCACCGACTTCTCCAAACTCGAAGGCACCGGCCCCGAAGGCCTGCCCAACAACCTGCTGGGCTCTTTCGGCTCAGGCATCGACTACGACCCCGCCACCAAAACCTACGTCTCCGTCTGCGACCGCGGCCCCTTCGACGGCGCGAGCGACTTCCACTGCCGCGTCCAAATCTTCCGCATCGCAACCAACCTCCGCAGCAAAGAAGAGCTCCAAGTCAAACTCATCAAAACCGTCCTGCTCACCGCCGCCGACGGCACCCCCTTCCGCGGCTCTCTCAATCGCCCTGAGCCCAAACTCCCCGCTCCCGACGGCTCCGAAACTAAAATCCCTCAGCGCTACGACCCCGAGTCCATCCGCGTCGCCCAAGCAGGCCCCGCCGGCAAAGGCACCTGGTGGATCGCCGACGAATACGGCCCGTGGATCGATCAATTCGACGAAACCGGCAAGCACCTGCGCCGCCTCCAACTCCCGCCGCGTTACGGCATCGCCACACCCGCCGCCACCTACCAAGAAGAAATGCCCCCCGCCAACACCGCAGGTCGCCAAGCCAATCGCGGCTTCGAAAGCCTCGCGATTTCGCCCGACGGCACCCGCCTCTTCGTCATCACCCAAAGCCCCCTCATCCAAGACAACTCCCTCGACGACCGCAACCGTCGTAAAGGTCTCAACATGCGGCTGCTCGAAGTGACCTTGCCTGCCGCTTGGGAAACGGACCAAAAATCCGCCGAAAAGCCTGCCTTCAAGGAATACCTCTACCAACTCGACGACGCTCGCGATGGCGTCAACGAAATCTACGCCTTTGGCAACACCGACTTGCTCGTCCTCGAGCGCGACGGCAAAGGCGGCTTCGAATCCAAACGCCGCGGACTCTTCCGCGTCAGCGTCGCAGGCGATTCTCCGCTCAACAAAAATCAACAACCCACCGACATCAGTTCCATCGAAGCCCTCCCGCGCGACGAAGTTCCAGATGGCGTCATCCCCCTCACCAAACTCTCCGTGCTCAACTTCATGGACGAAAAGTGGCAACTGGTCAACGACCAAATGCCCGAAAAAATCGAAGGCATCACCCTCGGCCCCGAAATCGACGGCCGCCGCGTCCTCATCGTCACCAGCGACAACGACCTCCAACCCGCCCAGCCCACGCGCTTCTGGCTCTTCCTCTGGAATCCCGCCAAGAGCGAACTGCCCGCACTCCCCAAAGTCGATCCCGCCGAAGAACATCCCGCACCCGCTGAACCAGACGCTGTTCCCGCAGCCGACCCCACCAAAGAACAACCTCCCGCAGCACCCACCCAACCCGCCGCCGACCCGCTGATCCACCCGGCCCCAACCGACACCCCCAAGCACTAACTCTTTTTCCCTTCGCGACCTTTGCGTGCTTTGCGGTGCCCCCGCCTTTCATTCAGCCGACTGTCCCACAACCCTTGACGCTTCGTGTATGCTGTCCCACATGCACACCCGCTTCTCCCGCGCCCTTATCGCTTCACTCACCCTCGCCACCTGCGTCTTCCTCCAAGGTTGCGAAGACCAGCTCACCCTCGCCAATTTCAACCAAATCAAAACCGGCCAAGCCGAGTACGAAGTTGAAAATCTCCTGGGCGGCAAAGGCGAACGCGACGACACCACAGGCGTCAGCATCTCCGCAGGCGGCATCGCTGGCTCCAGCACCAACAGCCAACTCACCTACATCTGGAAAGCCAAAGGCAAAGAAGTCTCCGTGACTTTCCAAGGGGGCAAAGTCGTCACCAAATCCCAACGCGGTTTGGAATAACTCGCGTGGAATAGCCCGCCTCCACCCCGCGAATAATCCCCCATGCTCGCTCCAACCCCGCCACTGCGCGAAGCCCACGCTCACATCCCCGCGCACGGCCGCTCACTCACCACACTCAATCTCGCCGACTGCACCAGCATCGCCGAATGCATTGACCGTATCCGCGCCGAGTCCGCGCGCCTCGACGCCATCGACCCATCCCACACGCGCTGGCTCCTCGCCGGCGGTATCCGCGTCGAAGCCTGGATCGATCGCGCCTGGCCCACGCGCCCGCAGATCGACGCCGCTTGCCCATCGCGCCCCGCGATGCTCATGTGCTTTGACTACCACGCTCTACTCGCCAACACCCTCGCCTTCCGCGCGGCAAAAATCGCCGACAACGCCCCAAATCCCGACGGTNCGTCATCGTTCGCGACAACCACAACAACCCAACAGGCCTTCTGCTCGAATCCGCCTGCCGCCTCGTACGCGAATCCGTCCCCGAGCCAACACCCGCCGAGCAACGCGACATCACCATCGCCGCCTTGCGCGACTTCGCCTCCCACGGCTTCATCGAAGTTCACGACCTGCTCACGCCCAGTTGGCTAGGCCCCATCCTCGCAACCATGCACGATGACGGCACGCTCGCGCAGCTCAACATCCGCCGCATCTGTCTCTACCCGCTCGTGCCCGACCTCGCCCACCAACACGCCGCGAGCAAGTCTTGGTCGCGCTCTAACGTCGTCGAACTCACAGGCGGCAAAGTTTTCGTCGACGGCACCCTCAATAGCCGCACCGCGTGGATGCTCGAGCCCTTCGCCAATCCACTGCCCGATCATCCCTGCGGCACGCCGCTCATGAACGAGCGTGAAATCGCCGACGCTATCTCCACCTGTCGCGCCCACAATGTTGGCTTCGCCGCCCACGCCATCGGAGATGCCGCCGTCCGAGCCGTCCTCAACGCCGCCCAATCACTGCCGCGCACACCTGCCGATATCACCACGCTCAGCCGCGCCATCCGCATCGAACACGCCGAACTCGTCCACCCGCGCGACGTGCAACGCTTCGCGGATCTCGGAGTCATCGCCAGCCTCCAACCCTGCCACCTGCTCTACGACATCGAAGTCCTCGAGCGAGAACTCGCCAGCCGTCTCGACCGCGTCTTGCCCATCCGCGATTTCATCAGATCCGGCCTCATTCCCGGCAAGACCATCCTCTTCGGCAGCGACGCCCCAATCGTCCGCCCCAACCCGCAAGACAGCATCCTCGCTGCCGTCCACCGCCGCCGCACCACAGATTCTCCCGCTGGCTCACCGACCCAAAATCCTATCGCCCCCGCGCAAGCCATCGACGAACCAACCGCCCTGCGCTGCTTTATCTGACGCGCGGGTCTCTTTACCACGATTTCTTATCTCAAATACGCAACTACCATGTTCGTATTCCACGCTCTGGTGTACTCTGGGTCAGCAGGGGTAATTCGTGGACTAGGTGCATCCTGGCATGCAGCGAAAGCAACTCGACCAACTCCAGCGTGATGGTGACCGACTCATCGCCGCCTGGCAACAACTTCTCGCAACTCTTCCTGAGCCCGCCCAAGGCATCTCCGCGCTCGCTCGTTACCTGAGCCTTCCCAAAGGCACCTGCCAGCGCATCGTCGAAGGCGCCAACTCCAGCAAGGACGGCCTGCACGCCTACGCCCGCTTTCCCGGTCCCGAAGCACTTCGCTCCGTCGCGCAAGCCTGCATTAACGCTGCCAACGAAGACCCGGCCACGATCATGGCCGCCGAAGCAGCATTGGGCGCAACCGCAAAGTTCGCCACAGTCCTTCAAGAGACGCGACTCTCTCAAACCGGCCTCATCCACGCCATCGCCAAAGCCCGCGCAAGCAACGCAGGCAGCGCCGTGCGTGAAGACCGTCAACGCACTCAGCGCCGCGCACTCTTCACCGCAGCCAGCAACGTCACTGGTGAACAGCTTGACGCCAAACTCGCCGCCGGCGTCTTCATGCCCAGCGACAACCCCGGTCGCATGCACGTGCAAGTTGCCCTCGCCTTCCGCGGCATTCGTCGCGAACCCGGCGCGCGTCCCGTCGTTCCCTTCATCTACGCAGGTTACTGGGATCATCCCGCGATGCACATCCGGAAAGCCCCGCCAAGCACGCAATCCGGCGCAGATTGGGAGATCATTGAATCTCTCAGTACCGCCGGCCTCCGCGCCGAACGCATCGTCGGCGAACAAGACCGCACCCTGCTCGTCGTCGACACCGAGCACGTTCCCGCCACCAAACACGGCGTGGATATCGCAATGACTTTCAACTCCGACGCGCCCCTCGATCCACGCGGCTCAACAACCGCCCGCCTTGCTCCCAGCGTCCGCATCATGCAGCCCACGCGCGTCCTTGTTCACGACATGTTCATCCACCGAGACCTGCTCGAAGGCCGCCGCCCCCGCGCCGCGTGCCTTTCTTTTTCCGCTCCACCTGGTGATAGCAAAGGTGGTTCCTATCAAGAATGTTGGTACGAGCGTTTTCCGGATGAAGTGTTGGTTAGCAAACTCAACCGTCGGTCACCCGACGTTGACACCTACGCCGAAGTGCTGCAAACGCTTTCTGACAAAGCGTTTACAGGATGTAGCCCCGCCGATTTTATCGCCTTCCGCTGCCACGTCGCCTACCCGCTCTGGCAGAGCGAATACCGCGTCTACTTCGAGTAACTTCGCGCTTGCAAAAAACCTGTCGAAAAATCTCGCGGATTCACGGACCCACTCCTTAACCTCTGCGTACATATCTCATATACCGCCGCTTGCCTGCGGCTCCCGATGGGTTCTCCTCTGCGGACAAAATACTTACACCTCAACCACGAGAGGGGGCGGCCGGAACGCAAGCCAATAACTTGTCCGGTCGTTCCTGTTTTTTGTACCGCGAGATTTTGCAGCCTGCATTACTTCGTCCGCAGCCGATCCTTGATCGCGTAAATGAACTGCATGAACATGCCGGGTTGAGCTATGGTTTTCATTCCACCCGAAACACCCTTGGGCATCGCGTCGCGCTCTTGCTTGGCCTTCGCATCACTCGCGAGCGCCGCGCCCATGCGCGTTGTCGGATCACCCTTGCGGCCTGAATACTTCTCATACATCCGTGGATCAATCGCCATACAACCTCCCTTGTGTTCCAATCACCTGATTGCGGACCAAACTGTGCAACTTGCAAGACGAACATCGCGTCGATTAATACGCCGCATCCTACCGATCATCACGCAATTTCGCAACTCAAACTCGCGCGTCTTCCGCCCAAAACATGGATTTCACAACAAACAAATCACACTATACAATACAACAGACCGCTTAGGCCACCTGATTATCCCTTTAAGTTCCGCCCGGAGACCACCACATGCGCGCCGACATCCGATACAACAACATCATCGACGGCGATGAGGCCCGCATCGCTCAAGCCTTCGCCGACAACGCGCCCAATCTGCCGCACGATCAGATCGACGCCGACAAGTTCTACATCACGCAAAACTACCACCGCTACACGCGCGAAAATCACGACGTTTGGCGAGACCTTTTCGACCGCCGCTGGACCATGCTCGAGCAGCAAGTCTCGTCGCAATTTATCGAAGGCATGCGCATCCTCCGCCTGACTCGCGACCGCATGCCGCTGCTTGATGATCTCACGCTCGACCGCGATATCGAAATCGCCGGCGGCACCAAACTCCCCAAAGGCACCAAGCTCGACGGCATCAACAAGTTTCTGCAAGCCCAAAGCAGTTGGGCCAGCTACGGGGTGCCAGGCTACCTCCCCGCGAAGAGCTTCTTCGCCTGCCTCGCGCAGCGAGAATTCCCCACGACCGTTCTCATCCGCCCGCGCGAAGTTATGGACTACCTCCCTGAGCCCGACATCTTCCACGATGTCTTCGGCCACGTCCCGCTGCACACCCTTCGCGTCTTCGCCGACTTCCTGCAAACCTACGGCAAAGCCGCCATGCTCTGCGATGACGAACATCACGTCAAGCGCCTCGGTCGTCTCTTCTGGTTCACCGTCGAGTTCGGCCTTATCAAAGAAGACGGCAAAGTCAAGGTCTACGGCAGCGGCCTCGTCAGCAGCCACGGCGAAGCTGATTACAGCCTGCATGGCCAATGGGAAAAACGCGGCCAATCCGCCGAAGATTGCAAAGAACGCCCCGTCGCCGAGTGGCGTCCGTTCGACCTCGAACGCATCTGCAACACCGACTTTGAAATCGACCACTTCCAGCCCATCTACTACGTGCTCGAAAGTTTCGAGCAGTTGCGCGACGCGATGAACGACTACGCCGAAGAAGTCATCGGCTCCGCCGGTCTCGCCGCCGCGACAGTGCGCTGATCGTTCATCTCATCGCGTTTACTTGCTCGCCAACATCTCAGCAAGCACACTCTTCCCGCGCACCTTCCACTCGCGCACCAATTTTCCATCCACATAAATCGCCGGCAACCCCGTCAGCCCAAGTCCCTTCGCCGCTTTCGCATCTGCCGCAATCATCGCGGCACCATCCGGCCCCGCCATCGCCTGCTGCAAAATCTCCGCGCTTACGCCCGTGCTTGCACTAATTGCCGTTGCCAAATTCGCCGCCGACAAATTCGCAGGCGTTGCCCGATTCGCAAACGCCCACGCATGCGCCGCCCAAAACGCTTTCTCGCCGCCAGCAACACCCGCAGCCTCCACCAGTTTCGCCGCGTTGCAACTCGCCTCATATCGCGTGAACGTCATCTCCGGATTGCACGTCTGATTCACCGGAAAATGCGCGTAGCTATATCGCACACTCGCGCCGCTGCCAATCAGCCCGCGAATAACGCCGTCAACCTCCGCCGTCGCGGGTTCTTGATAATCACCAACCACCACCACGCGATGCTTCGCATCCGCCGGCCCCAAGCTGTACCGCTGCAACTGCGTCGGCACAACCACCACCGGCTCACTCGCAAAAATCTCCATCACCCGCGCTTCTGCCAGAGGCGGCTTGTCCGCGCGCGCGCTGCGCTTGGGCGGGTTACTCGCCGCCAACTGCTGCACCGCATTCACCAGTGAGTCCGGCGCCATCCATCCGCGCAGCTCCACGCCATTCACAAAAATCATCGGCGTGTTTCGCAGCCCCAGTTTTTCACCTTCACTGATGTCATCCTTCACCCGCTGCTGAATCAACGCCGAGTCCATCAACGTGCGCAGCTTCACGCCATCAACGCCAATGGAATTTCCAAACGCCACCACATCCGCCGGCGTGAACTTGCCATCGCGTGCAAACAGCCACTCATGCATTTGCCAGAATGCTGAAACGCCCCCAAGCTCACCCGCCGCTTCCGCCGCATACGCGCCGAAGCACGCATCCGGGTGCATATCGGTGGGCATGTTCGGGTTGCACGTTTTCGACAGCGGAAAGTGCTTGCTCGACACCGCTACATCCAGCCCCATGCCCATCACGCGCTTGAGCTGACTCTCCATGATCTTGCAATCTGGACACTGATAGTCCGTCAAAAACACGATGCGAATCGCCGCCTCTTCATTCCCCATGCGATAGCGACCTTCAAACGGTTTCTCACTCGCCGCGGGTGCAACGGGTTTCTCCTCCGTCACACTCGTGCCGCTTGTCGCACTTGCCACATTCTCAGCAGCCTTCGCAGGCTCCTTGCTTGCCTGCTTCATCGCCTCCACGCTCTTGGCCGCTTCAGCCTTTGCCTTCGCCGCTTGCTCCACGCGCACTTTGCTTTCCCAACTCGCCAGCGATCCAAACATCAACGCGCCAGTTCCAATCGCCATCACGGGCCCGCGCAGGCCATCCGCAAAGCGATACTGCCGCCCGAGCATCCAAGCACTACCCACAAATACAAAGTTCGCGAGATGCGCCCCCAAGCAGTAAACACACACCCACCCATGTGTCAGCATCACGCCCACAAACACCGCGCTCGCAAGCGCGCCAACGAGTGCGAGACGCTTCAGCCACGTCCCAACCCCGCGCGCAATCACCCACCACACCAGCATCGCCACAAAAAACGTGAGTCCCACCGACGCCGTTGAAACCCCAAGTCCCGGCACCGATCCCCACACACTCTTCGCCGCTTCATCACAAGCACTACCCGCCCCGCAGCCGGGCAACTCAATGCCGCGCAGATGCCGCGTCACCAGCATCATCGAAAATCCAATCGCCACGGCAAGAGCGGCAATCCCCACGCCCCACATCCAGCCGCCACCCGGCGCCGCCTGCTTTGCGTCTACCCCACTCGCCCGCATCGTTTTGTTTGCCTGCTTCTTCATATCTCTCAATCCTTGCCCACTCATCGCCGTCGCGTCGCCACAATTCGTCACCCTTTCGTGCAGCCGAACATCCGTTCGTCCACCCGGCTGCAACTTACGTATAAATTCGTCATCTTCCCCGCATTCCCCCTTGCAACCCGTCCCAAAATCCATGACAATACCATCGCGGAGGTCCTTCCGGCAATCGGGGCCAGTGGGATGAAAATCATTTCGTTCGTGGGTCATCACGGCTCGCCGCGATCGCGTCGCGGCATTTCTGGAGGTCATCATGCGTCGTTTCTCCTCATCCTGGCTCCGCGCTTGCTGTCAAGGCATCGCCGCGGGCGTCGTGGCTCTGGTCGCCACCGGCGCACAAGCCCAGGGCACCACACAGGGCGGTTGTTGTTACCGCGTCCCCGGCACAAACCAAACCCAGTGCATCGTCACCACTCCGCAAGATTGCATCTCGCGCCAAGGTCTCTTCCGCGGCCCAGGCACCACCTGCGCAACGCCTTGCCCAACCACCACGCCCACCGGCGCATGCTGCGTGACGGCAAACGGCCAGATTGCCTGCATCCAAACCACCCAAGCCAACTGCACCACGCAGCAAGGCACCTGGCGCGGACTCGGCACTGCCTGCACCGCAACGCTCTGCGCCCCTGCACCCGCGCCCACCGGCGGCTGCTGCCTGCGTAACGCCGCCGGCGCAACCATCTGCGAAATCCGCACGCAAGCCGCGTGCGCTCAAGGCCAAGGATTGTGGCGCGGCCCCAACACCGCCTGCATCGAAGCCTGCCCGCAGCCCGCACCGACCGGCGGTTGCTGTGTTCGCACAGCCGCTGGCGGTCTGACCTGCCAAGTTCTCACGCTCGCCGCTTGCACGCAGGCCCAAGGCCTGTGGCGCGGCCCCAACACCAACTGCGAAGTTGCCTGCACTCCGCCCGCACCCACCGGCACAACGACGCAGCATGCGCCGGTGGGTGCGGGCGGAGTGCAGGCAACTTCGCAGTTGGCGTTGGGGCCGCGCCACAGGCCTTGGGCCTGCGTGCACGCGGCGAGCGTGAGAAC
>VYLN01000147.1_pt1 | contig 13920 bp, 12 predicted proteins | sample 5109471 | NCBI WGS metagenome assembly VYLN01 (sample SAMN12291806, study PRJNA351875) | freshwater metagenome | isolation source: freshwater lake | place: USA: Michigan, Lee Lake | collected 2013-08-06 | reverse complement strand
GGAACCCGTGGATCCTTCCGGGTTGAGATCGACCCACGAGGCCGCCGTCCCGCTCCACAGACTCGCACGGAGCACCCCACCCACCGTGGCGCTCCCCGCCTGCTGCCCGCCGTTGATGCCCCACGCGATGGAACCGGTCGATCCCGCCGGGTTGAGATCGACCCACGAGGCCGCAGTGCCGCTCCACAAGCTGGCACGTTGCACGCCTCCCACAACGACCCAGCCCGCCTGCTGCCCGCCACTGACGGCCCACACTACAGATCGCGCCGACCCGGCCGGGTTGAGATCGACCCACGAGGCCGCGGTCCCGCTCCACAGGCTAGCACGGATTACCCCGCCCACCCTGGCGGCCCCCGCCTGCTGCCCGCCACCGGCCGCAAGCGCCGAAGACTCCACCGAGCCCATCGGGTTTAGGTTGGTGACCGTCCACTGCGCGCGCGCAGCGGGGATCAGGAACAAAGTGCTAGTAACGGCCGCAATCGCGGTCACGCTGATAAAGGACTTCACCGGCATTTGTACCTCCTCGGGCGTTCGCGCGCAACAGCAATCAACCACAACCGCACGGGTGCGTCGGATATCGATGCAGCAACGACGATCCATGTACCCCCAGACGTAATCGAAGTTGCAAGAGTCTAAAGAAAGGTGTGAAAATGCGCAATCTGGGGACGACCACTCGGCAATCATGCGCGCCGGGGCGGCGATTTATCGGCGGACGGAGAAGCCTCAAACAAGCCTCTTAGTGCTGGGCAGCGGCGACGATGCGTCGTCGTCAACGCTTGGGATCGTCGCTTGAGATCATGAGCAAAGGGGCAATGGACCGGAGTGATCCGGGGCCGTTTTCATTTGAGATCACGGCAAGTCGATAGGGGTTTTCATCGCCCAACTCGCGAGGGCTTCGAAGGCGGGTTTGGCGAAGAAGAGGAGGACGACGGCCATGCAGAGGGGTGGGCCGAAGGGCATGACTCGGCCTGTTTCTTTGTCGGTGTCTTTGTTACGGAAGAGTTGGATGAGGAAGATGACCATGCCGAGGATGCCGCCGCCGAAGAAGGCGATGACGGGGTCGATCCATCCCAAGACGGCCCCCACTGCTGCCATGAGGTGAACGTCGCCCAGACCCAGGGCTTCTTTGCCGAAGCCGAGGCTGCCCAAGATGCGGAAGAGCCAAACAACGCCACCGCCTACGAGGTAGCCCATGAGCACGCCTGTGAGGACTTGGAGTGCAAGCGGGACGGCAGCGTTGGCGCTGGTTTCCATCGCGAAGGTGTTGGGGTTGTAGATCCACGGACCGGCGAGTTTGTGGGCGAGGGCAAACCCGGCGAGGGCGAAGGCGAGGGGGAAGCCCACGAAGAGGATTTCGCGGAGCATTTCGCGTCGGGCGTGCGGGTAGGCGATCCAGTTTTCGGGGTTATTGGGGTCTTTGCCTTCTTGCTCGAGTTTGGTGAGCCACTCTTTTTCCCACGCGGTGTAGTCTTCGAAACTGCGACGCATGAGTTTGAACTTGAGGGCGAGGTTGGCGAGGATGAGACCGGCGACGCCGCCGAGAGCAGCGCCGAGCCAGGTCCAGCCGTATTCGCCGAAGGTGGCGAGACTCCAGGTGTGGCCTGGGGAAGTTTGTTGGAGGAGGCCGCCGGGCTGGGTTGAGATGTACCAAGCCCAGAGGGGGTATGCGACGACGGCGAGGACGACGGGGACGTTGGTAAAGATGGGTGGGATGGTGAAGGTGCGCCAGTCGACGAGGGTGGCGCACGTCAGGCAGGCGAAGAGCATGACGATGGCGATGTAGATGGGCCAGGTTTGGTCGAAGCCGCCATAGGCCCACTCGGGGCGCACGGGCAAGACGAATTTGCCGAGCCAAGTCGCGCGGTCGGTGTAGCAGACGACGAACGTCAGGCCCCAGAGCCCGGCCATGAAGGCTTCGACGAGGGGGTATTCGGCGGAGACGGGGGACTTGCAGAAGCGGCAGCGGCCGCCGAGGAAGAGCCAGCCGAAGATCGGGATGTTCTCGCGCCAGGTGAGTTTGGTGTCGCAGTTGGTGCAGCGGCTTTGAGGGCTGATGAAGTCGAGGCCCAGGGGGATGCGGTAGACGAGGACGTTGGAGAGTGAGCCAACGCAGGCGCCGAAGGCCATGGCGAAGAGGACCTTGATGACCTCGAAGGTCAGTTGGAGGGCTTCGAGGGTGATGAGCGGGTCGGACATGGATGGGGTATATCGGCTGATTATGGGCTGGGAGTGTGACGAGAAGTAACGAAGTGAGGAAGTGGTAGAGTGACGGAGTTCATGGGAGAGGGGCTTGGCAGTTGACTGCGTCAATTTGCAAGCGGGTTTGTGGTTCTGTGGCGGATTTGGTGGTTTCGCCGATGAACCGGGGGATTGTTTGTGGCTAACAATGAGAGTCACGGGTCGGTGTGAGATTGTGGGAGGTTTGCGTGGGGTATTTTGCGATGTCGTCGAATCGGACTTGTTCCATTCGCTGCGTGTGTTTTGATTGGGGCGGGGTTCTGCTGCGCCATTGCCGGGGGTGGGTGGAAGCGTGTGAAGCGGCGGGGGTGCCGGCGAGGGAGGGGATGGATTCGCCACAACTCAAGCAGCGTCGGCAGGAATTGAACCAGCAATTTCAGACCGGGCGGGTGCATGAGCGGGACTTTTTCCCGCAGCTTGCCGAAGCCACCGGAGGGCTGTACACCGCCGATGAAGTGAGGCAGGTGCATCATGCGTGGTTGCTGACGGAGTATGCCGGGGTTGGTGATGTGATTGATGCGATTAATGCGACGGGGAATGTGGAGACGGCTCTACTCAGCAACACGAACGCGGCGCATTGGGCGCGGCATATTGATAGTCCGTGCGGGCGGGTGAAGGCGGATTATCCGGCGATTCAGCGGATCATGCATCGGCATGCGAGCCACTTGCTGGGACATGCCAAGCCGCATGGGGATATCTATCGCGCGTTTGAAGACGCCACGGGGTTTGGGCCTGGCGAGATTTTGTTCTTTGATGATTTGCCCGACAATATCGCGATGGCGAAGCAGCTTGGATGGCACGGCGTGTTGATAGATTACACGCAAGAAACTGCGCCGGCACTTTTCGCCGCGCTGCGACGGTATGGCGTGCTTGAGGCAGAAGCGGTGGTGTAAGAGGCGCACACAGGCGTTGCGCATGAGCATGGATTACGGGCTCGTGCAGTTGGTGCAGGGCTGATTTGTGTAAAGCGGGTTTGGTGACACCATTGACTGAACCGAGCTCTTCGCTGAAGTACTTGATTCACTCTTCCTCGGCGAGGCGGTCAGTTGGTTTCATGAGTTCGCGCATCACGACGGTAGCGAAGCTGCCTCGGGGGAGTTCGAAAGCGCAGCGGATATAGGGGCCGTGTTCGTCGACGCCGCCTTCGATTTCGGGGTCGGTGATCGGCACGCGGAGTGGTCGGCGCTTGCCTTCGAGCGGGTAGCGAGATTGGGTGTCGTGGCGGGCGAGGTCAGCAGGAGTGACAGCGAAGTTGGCGAGGGCGGCGTCTTCGAGCGTGCCGATGGCGCCTTGGGCGCGGAGCATGGAAGAGCCCCACATCGGTCCACTGGGAGAGATGTCGAAGGTGGCGAGGCGGTCGGCGAGGGAGTGGTGGTCAATGGGTGGTGCTGTGGGAACGGGCTGAAAGCCCGTTCCACTTTCAGACTTTACTGCAAACACCGCGTGATTCTCATGCTTGAGAGCAACGTCGCCTTCACTCAGCGTGGCAAACGTGTTGTTCGCAAGCCGCGCATCGAGCACGGCGTTGAAAACGGCACTTTGGAAAGCAGTGAGATAGAAGCGGATGGTGGTCTCGTCGAGGCTCAGAAAGGCGTCGCGATAGGTTCTGTCTTGGGCGAGTTGATGAAGCACGCGGCATTCAGTACGCGCGTCACGTGGATACGCGAGAATGGCTTCGCGATACTTCCGCTGCACAAATAGATCGCGTGCTTCGCGATTGAAAGTCGGGAAGGCTTTACTGGGCGCAAGCAGTTCGTGTACGGCGGTGGCGAAGTCATTGACGATGATCGCCCGACCAATCAGATGGTTATTGGCGATCATGCCGAATCGCTGTTCGCCAATCCGATTGGGGACACCGGTTGCTTGCAGGACTTTGAGGCATGCGAGGGCATTGCGAACGTGCAGCGGATTGACTTCACGAATCTTGATGCTGAAGCGATTACCTTTGAGGTGACCCGGGCGGAGTTTGTTGGTGTGATAGTCCGCCCAGTTGACACCAATTTGCTCGTGCTGGAGCATCGGAAAGTCTTCGATTTTTTTCCCGGGCGCATAAACAGAAACAACTTGTCGCGTGATGGCGTGTTTGTCTTTGAGGCCTGCGTAACCAACATCGCGACTGCGCACGTTGAAGTGCCTCGCGATGACTTCGAGCATGTGCATCGTGCTCATCATGCGTTTGGTGATGAGCATGTAAATGTGTTCGCCTTCGCCTGCAGGCGCATACGCAGGTAGTTCATCCACAAGAAAATCTTCAGGACGTTGCTTGATCACGCCGCCAATGGGCGGGATGTTGGCAGTAAGGTAGATTTGCGGCGCGACATGCGTAGATCGGTCGCTAGGCGGCGTGAATGAATGGCTCTGGCTCATTCCGGCTTGTCATCCTTGCTGGCAGCTTCAAGAACATGCTCGGCAACGTACACAGGGACATTGCCCGCGATGCCCAACGCAATCGCATCGCTTGGTCGGCTATCGATATTGATGAGCGTGCCATCTTTCATGCGCACGTCAAGCGTGGCGAAGAACGTGTGATCAGCCAGATCGTTGATACTGATCGACTCCAGCTTGCCGCCCATTTGCTGGATGACGTTGCCCAGCAAATCATGCGTCTGCGGCCGCTTGATCGCAACGCCCTTGAGCCGGCGTTCAATCGCCTGCGCTTCGGGCAGCCCGATGACGATCGGGAACGAGCGACCGTTCTCCTTTTGGGCAATATCATCGCCCTCCTGCGTGACTTCGCGGAGTTCGATGATCTGGTAATCGTTGAGTTCGCGAATCAGAATTCGCGAGAGCTCCATCCGCACGGACATGGCGGCCTCCTGATACTCGCATCGGCAGAATGCGGTGGGAGATGCTACGCAGGGAAAGGCGAGTGACGGAGTGACGGCGTCCAAAGTGCTGGAGCCAGAAGAGGCAACTAGGTTTTGGTGGTATCCACGGTCGCGCCGGGGGCTACGACTTGTTCGCCACCGTTGCTGCGAGCGCGGAGGGTGGCGACAAGCGTTGCCATGTCGCCGCGGAGAGGGGCGGTGAAGGTCACGCGTTCGCCGGTGATCGGGTGATCGAAGCTCAGCAAAGCAGCGTGGAGGGCTTGGCGCGTGATGAGGGGCGTGGTGTTGGGAACGGGAGAGTCAGGGTTGGGATAGGGAATGAGTGCGAGCGGCGAAGACGCGGCGGGGGTGCTTTTGGATTTTGCTTCGCTCGTCGCGTTCTTGGTGGTCTTGGCTGATTTCGCGGCAGGGCTTCCTTGCGAGATGCCAAGAGCCTTGCCGCCGTACATGTCGTCGCCCACGATGGGCCAGAGGTTGTGCGAGAGGTGGACGCGAATCTGGTGAGTACGGCCGGTTTTGAGTTCCAGTTCGACGAGCGAAAAACCGGTCGTGTCGGCCTCGTGGAGATTGGTGTGTGTGCGTTGGAGGTTGGCGGTTTTGGGAAGTTCGGGGGCGGACCAGCCTGGAGAAGAGAGTGATGCAGTGACGGCGTGACGGAGTGACGAAGGGGGAACATCGTCTCCTCGTTCGCTCGTTCGCTCGTTCGCTCGTTCGCTGCCCATCACATACCGCTCGCGCACGCGAACGATCGTCACGCTCTCCTTACCCAGTTCGTCATGCCGCACAACATACTTCTCGCGATAACCCTTCTCCCGCGAAGGATGCGGCCCCAGCGGCAGGTCAATGACGAAGCCATCAGGCTCAACCAAGCCATGCACAACCGCGAGATATCGCTTATCGACCCGGCGATGCTCAAACTGATGTCCCAGCTTCCAGTGAGCTTCATCGCTCTTCGCAAAAACAATGCAGCCGCTCGTATCACGATCAAGGCGATGAACGACGCCCGGCCGCGCAAGTTCCTTGCCCACCGCCGAAAGCCCCCCACTGCTCTTGTACTTGAGGTGCCACGCAAGCGCGCCAAGCATCGTCCCTTTGTTCTCGTTGCGAGCCGGATGCACAATGATGTCCGGCTGCTTGTTGACGACGATGATGTGATCATCTTCGTACATCACTTCCAGCGGAATGTCTTCGGGCTGAATGTCCTTAGCTGGCGGCGCAGGCACCACAACTTCGACAACATCGCCCTTGTTGAGCTTTGTGCTCGCTTTCGCCGGGCGCGAGTTGACTTTCACCTCGCCGTCGTCGATGAGTTTTTGCAGTTGCGTGCGCGACAGAAAACTGATGCGATCAGTCAGGTACTTGTCCAGCCGTTTATCAAGATCATGCTGCAGTTCAAAACGCACGCGCCGCATCTGCTCGTCGTCTTCGCCCTCCAAACCTTCTTCGCGCGCATGCTGCAACGCAGCGACGATGGCGTCGGCATCGACCTTGCCGCCCGCGTCATAGACATCATCGCGGGCGGGCTTGTCGTGCTTGGTCGGTTTCTTGGACATGGGTGGACGCGAAAAAGTCGCAGTATGCGAACAAACGCGTTAGGGCTTCTTGGGTTCTTCGGGCGTGGAAGATGGAGTCGTCGGTGTCGTTAGAGCCGGCGCGGGCGTGGGAACAGTCTCAATCGGCGCAGCCGGAATCACTTCCGGCACCGGCGCAGGCTGCGTCGCTGCGCCCCCCAAGTTCAAGCCAGCTTCGGGCGTCGCTGCAACCGGCGCCGCAGGCGTCGTGTTGAGCGGCGTAGGAACCATCGCCTTTTCAGGCAACGCGGGAATGCTCGCAAGCGTTGGCAGCGAGTCAATGCGTTCCTGCGCGAGTTTCGCGTGCCCACCCTCGCCCCAAGGCTTGCTCAGCGCGATGATCAGCTCATAGTTGGCTTTCGCTTCGTCAAGCTTCCCACGACTCTCAGCAACAGCGGCCAGCCCATAGAGCGCGCCGATGGCATCAAGCGACTTCGCAGGATCAGACCCCGCATACGTCAGCACCAACTGGTAATTCTCAGCAGCCAGTTTGAGATTCGCTTCGCGATCTTCGGGCGAAAGCACATCAGCAGGGTCCGCGAGCGTGCCGTCAGCATTCAAGGCAGCGCCTTCCTTGATTCCGCGGCGAACGATGTTGAGATACGCATCGGCCGCATGCAACCGAGCAACGGCAGCAACGGCGGGTACGTCTGCATGATCGAGGGCGACTCCAATGAGTGACGTGGGCGAGGGTGACGCTGATTCGAGCGTCGTGTTGAGCTGTGCAAACGCATCCTTGATCTGCGTCTGCTTGTACTCGTTCCACTTCTTGAAGCCCAAATAGCCAAGGGCCGCAACAGCGACGATAGTGATAACGGTGCCGCCCCAGCGCTGGAGAACTTCCTTGAAGTCCTGATTAATCAGGGATTCTTCAAGGCCTGCGCGTTCGCGGATTTGCAAGTCACGACGATCATCAGTGGCCATAGAGGTGATTATAGAACGCGCGAAGGTGCAAGGTGGCAAATGGCCGCAGCGGATGCGCCGCGCGACAATCCACACGATTACAGCCAGAATTTCCACGGTTGATCGCGTGTAAGCAACTCCGCCGGCACAAGCGTGTCGCGAATGCGGGCGATAAACCCTTCAAGGCCTGTGTTCGTACGGGCACTAACGCGAATCGCAGCGGGCCAAATCGATTCGCCTTGATCTGCTCGCAGACAAACGCTGAGTACCGGAATGTGAGCAAGTTGCGGAAGCACAATCGGTTGCGTCTGAGGATCGCCACAACTCAAAACAAGTGCAGCGTGTTCCGCAAGTCCGAGTGCCCGAGCACGAGCGGCCAATTCCTCAGCGTCAGCAGTCACACGAATGCCCGGCGTGTCAACATACTGAATGGTCAGCCCCGCGCAGTCAAGCAAAACGCCAACGTGGTCGCGCGTAGTGCCAGGCTCGTCGGCAACGATGCTCACATGACGCTTCGCAAGCGCGTTGATGAGCGTGCTCTTGCCGATATTGCTCGGCCCTATCGCGATAACCAGCGGCGGCGTGAGGAGGTGGCGCATCGCAGCATCTCTCGCCGGGTCGTTGGGCGTGGTTGCAGTCGCACGCCGCCACAAATCATGCTGCGCCAGCAGCAGGTTGGTAGCCATCGCACTGCTCGTTCGCGAAAGCGCAAGCAAGGCTCTCGCCTCAACCACACTTCGAGCCTCCGGAAACAACTGACCTGCATCGAGATCCGCATCACCAATCGGCTCACCGAAGCGTGCGTGCAATTCGCGAGCAATCGCGCGAACACCAGCAATGCTGCCATGTGGCATCATCAATAGCGTGCAATCATCAACGCGCGCAACAAGGGCTTCATCAATATCCAGCAGCGTCCGTAGCGCAACCGCTCCTGTCGCAATCGACCCAAGTCGAAGCACCTCCATCGCCGCCGCCATCGCCTGCGAATCTTCAGCCTGCAGCCAGATCAAAGCAATCGCCCCCGGATGCCCCAGCGGCGACACAATCCGCCACATGCATCCTGCGGTCCCAAGCGAAGCAATCGGCCCAGGCAATTCAGCGTTCACGTTTCATCATCCGAGTCGTCATCCGCATCGTCATTATGCGACGCGATCATGTCATCACTCGCGTCAGCATCAAGGTTGCGCCGACACGCCTCGTAAATGCCAAGCAACTGCAAATCTGCAACAACATGCTCAACAACTTCATCATTCTCAAACAGCATCTGCGCATCGCCACCGGTCGCAATAATCTGCGGATACGCCTCATACGCCTCAGCATACCGCTCCACAACCAGCCGCACCAACCCCTGAGCCGCCGCTTGCGCACCCAGCAACATCGCGTGCTTGGTGTCCTTGCCGAAAGGCCCGCGAGCAGCATCCGGACGCGTGAAAGCAAGTTGCGGCAACGCCGCAGTATGCTCGTGCAAGCTCGCCAGCATCATGTGCAACCCCGGCGCAATCACGCCGCCTTGAAAGATGCCTTCGCCATCAATGAAGTCAACGGTGATCGCAGTACCCGCATCGACAATCACACAAGCCTGCTTCGCTTTGCTGAATGCAGCAAGCGCACAGAGCAAGCGATCCTGCCCCACAGTCGTATCGTCATCGAGCGTGTTCCGCAGCGGAATCGCCAGATCGCGGCCAAAGCGGTACACCTCTTCGCCAGTCTCAACGCGAAGCAGCTTCTCGAGCTGATCCGCAACCTTGTTGTTCACCGACGACATAACGATGCTGGACCCGTGATCACTCACCAGCAGCTCGCGCGCCTGCTTCGCAATCCCCGCCAGATCGCTGTTGCTGTGACTCGCCGACTCCACAAGCTCCGCCCCGCGCGTCGCCGCAGGCCGAAACAGCCCCAGCCGCGTGCGAGTATTGCCGACGGTGACGGCCAAAAGTGTGCCGGTTGTCAATTGATCCATACGCAAGTTTATGGACGCCGCCGCACCCGTGCATCACCCCATCGAATAGAAGAACTTCGCCTCCGCGATCTTCCCATTCTTCACCGTGTACAGACACTGCTCGCTCATGTCCATCCGCACACCCGCCATCGGCCCCGCATTCTGCGTCGCGTCCATCTTCATCTCAACCAGAAACTGATTGCCGTTGACGATCGGCTTGCCAATTGACGAACGGTGCACCGTCGTCATCTTCGACCACTCCTCGCTGTACTTCTGCAGTGCGGCTTTGCCTTCCATCACTCGCGGCCACGGACTGCCAGGCATCGCCATCACTTCAACGTGACGCGCGTCGTCGGCGTACAGGTCTTGCATCGCCTTGGCATGCTCGCCCCGGCTGCAAAGCTCGCACAGTTTCTCCGCCACTTGCTTCGTCGCGGCCATCACGGGATCAACAGGAAATGCTGGGTTGCTGATACAACCAACTTAGCGAATCGCGCCGCGATGCAAGCGCGAGTATCAACACATGCCACAAATTCGTGCGAAGAGGTGGGAAAATCAACCCATCATGTTCGCGTGCGAATGATCACAGCCACAATCGCCACGCTACCGCGAACACGAACGAGCGCAACTGCCTGCGCAACAACTCCGCTCGCCATCACACACGCGCACACGCTCGCTCACTCACGCCATCGCCGCACCCACCGCCCCACCATCCACCTTCCTAGCCGCCATCTCCCACTCCCCGCGCTGCCCCGCCGGCAATCTCTCGAGCAACCCCAGTTTCCCATACATCTCCACCAGCGACGCCGCCTCAATCGCCTTGTATTGCTCATCCGTACTGATGATCGGGCACCCCAGCACCGCCTCAAGTTGCTGCTGCGTGTACGTCGGCTTCACCGCTGCCGTGCTCTGCGTGCCGTACTGGCTCAAGTTACTCGCGAAGATCCCCGCCGCACTCACCGGCAGGAAATCTTCATACCGCAAACCCTCCACTCGCGCAAATCCCTGGTCAATCAACTCAAACCGATCAATCGGCAGCGTCGCCGGATTCGCCGCCAGCCCCTTCGCCGTCGCCGCATACTTCCCAAAGATCAACCCCGCCCGCAGCAACTGCGGCATGGTCTTCGGAAAGCTCGCAAACGGCTGCGCATACAACGCCTCATACGCCGCAAAGTCTCTCTTCGGCAACGTCGCATCCTTGTCGCGCGCCGCATCCGCCACACTCAAACAACTGTCATACATCGCCCGCCCCTTGGGCGTGGTCGCGTAGAACCGCTGCTCGATCTCACCAAATCGCGCCGTGTGTACGCTGTTCACCACGCTGCCATCAGGATTCGTAAACACCACCGGCTCGGTCAACGCCTTGTACGCGTCTTGCCGCAACAACACCGGCGTGTCTTCGCTAGGCCCTTCCGTAAAGTCCTTATACCCCGCATGCTTGAGCTTGCTCAACTGCACATCATCGCGCTTGAACCGCGCAACCAGCCCCGCCACCAGCGCACCAATAAACATGTCATCCGCGCTTCCCGCCGCGAAGCTCGCAATCGCCTCCGCCGACAAATGCCTGAAATGCAGCCGCATCCAATCCCGATCCGCCGCCCCCCGCAACCGCGTCAGCGCCCGCGTCGCGCGCATACGGAACTGCGTTTCATCCATCGAGCCCCCGCCGGCCGTAGGCCCCGCCATAGTGTGCTGCATCGCCGCCGTGTACAAATCCATGCACAGCGTGTTGGGCGTCAAGTGGTTCAGATGATGGCTCTCAAAGCACGCAATATCCGCCGCGATCTTGAACCCCCCATCGCACAAGTCCTTGTACAACTGATGATCCCGCGCTGTCCCCGTCCACTTGAAGATGCGACTGGTCCCCTCGGCAATCAGCGCATTCGCATCACCCTCCGACAACCCGCCCTGCCGCTCGCCCTTCTCAATCAAGCTCTTGGCGCAATCACTAAACACCTGCCGCGTCGCCAGAATCTTCTCGATGCGCTCGCGCGTCCCCGCCGCAAAATAATCCGTCTGCAACAGCGACGTAAACACCCGATGCTCCGGATTCACCCGGCTGCGAAAGGCCGTCGCCACAATGGGCTGGCTCTTGCTGCCCACGCTGGTCATGTCGTAATAGTTGTGCGGCTCCATCGCAAACTGTGCAAAAAACCGCCCAATCCAGCGATACTCATCGGCCCGCCCAATGCGAATAGCCCCATGCCGCTCGCCGCTGGTCTTCTCCAATTGCTCAGGAGAAATCGCAAACCCCCCATGCAACTTGCCCAGCAAATCACACACCGCCGTGTTCGTGATGCGATTCACCAGCAGCGCCGCATCATACATCGGCACCTCTTTGCCAAACATGCTCGACAACTCACTAAACAACCGGTGCTGCATCGCCATCTTGTCCGCATAGCCGCTGGCCGCGTTGCCAGAGCCACCATGACCATTCGCGTGTCCATTGACGTGACCGTTGCTTGCATGCATAGACATGGGAAACTCCATGGGCGGGGGCTGGTTTGCGAGGCTCGACTGCGGGAAATAGTAAGCCCGGTTGGGGCAGGCACTAGGGACTGGGCACTGGGCACTAGTGAAAACCATCAAACGCACTCATGCGTGCCACCGACCGCTGCTCTGAGCGGTCGGTGCGACCCACCACTAACCCCCCGGCACTCGGCATTCGCAATTCGGCATTCGTGAAACGCCAAAGGCAGTTCACCACAAAGACACAAAGAGCACAAAGAACAAACCCCGCGCGCAACCCACCCCCTCCCCCCAGTGGCCCGGGCTTTGAGCCCGGGCGAATAACCACGCACCGCCGCGCCCCAACGCCCACGCACGCCACGCACGCCACGCATGAACCAGCGCGCAAAACTCTCAGCCCCTACGCACTCGCATCCGTGCCTTGTGCCTGCCCACCACCGACGAGTGCTCGCATCTTCCGCTTCAACGAACGCTGCACGAAGTAGAAGACGACCAACTGCACGATGATCATCACCAGCGTCATCACTCCCTGTGCCCTGCTCAGTTGCATAATCGACCGCGCAAGCCCGTCGGTCAGTTGATGCCTCGCTGAACTGTCCGCAGACGTGATGCCCGCCACTTCCAACTGCATGTAATTGGTGTAAACACTCCGCTCGGCCTGCACATACGTGCCAAACGAAAGCGCCCATGCCAAGAAGAAATACACCAACCCCAACACAACCGTCACCAGCACGACATCTCGCATGAAGCATTGTTGTCGCATGCTGCGCAGTGCGTATGCGGGCTTCCCAATCAGATGGCTTATGAAGAAGGCAAGGCACTTGGGACAGGGAACAGGGAAATAAAAAAGGCATCGCGAGACCCACGTCCCGCGATGCCTTTGTTTTTGCCTTGACACTAGTGCCTAATCCCTAGTCCCTAGTGCCTTCCCTTTCAACAATCAGGATCGTTTTGGTAGCACGCGATGAAGCCGGCGACGTCTTGGATGTCGGTGTCGCCGTCGCCATCGAAGTCGGCGTTGCCGGCTTGGTAGGCGGTCATGAAGGCGATGAGGTCGGCCTGTGTGCGGTCGCCGTCATCGTTCCAGTCGCAGGGGCAACCGGCTTGGCATGAGCCTGGGTAGCAGCGGGTGTTTGCGCCGCCCCAGGTGCCGTTGAGTTCCGTGCAGCCAGCAGCGGTGGTGATGCTGCAGGTTGCCGCGCCAGTTGCGGGCGTAACGCAGCACGCACCGCGCGGGGCGGGCGGCTGCGGGCAGGGCGTGGCACAGGTTGTATTCGCGCCGCGGAACTGGCCGCCTGCTTGGGCGCATGCGCTGAGCGTGCGGATTTCGCAGGTGGTGTCGCCGGTTTCGCTGCGGATGCAGCATGCGCCGCTGGGCTGCGTGGGCTGCGGGCAGCCCATTTCGCAGTTGGTGTTTGGGCCGCGCCAGAGGCCGCGTGCGGTGCGGCAATCGGCGAGGGTCTTGATTTCGCAGGTGATTGCGCCAGCGGTGTTGCGAATGCAGCATGCGCCGGTGGGCGCGGGCGTGGGTGCGCAGATCGTTGCCGAGCACTGCGTGTTTGCGCCGCGCCAGGTGCCTTGGGCCTGCGTGCATTGCTGCTCAGTCAGCGTTTGGCACGAGGAGCCGTTGGGCGTGGTGATGCAGCATGCACCGCGAACGACGGGAGCTGGGCACGGAGCTGCGCATGTGGTGTTGGGGCCGCGCCAGAGGCCGCGACCTTCATTGCAACCGGCGAGCGTGCGGATTTCGCACGTGGTAACGCCAGCGGTGCTGGTCAGGCAGCAGCCGCCGGTGGGAGCAGGGTTGCAGTTGGCGCTCGCGCAGTTGGTGTTCGCGCCGCGCCATGTGCCTTGTTGCTGCGTGCAGGTAGCTTCGGTAGCTTGAATGCAAGCAAAGCCCACAGTGCCCGGCACAACGACGCAGCATGCGCCGGTGGGTGCGGGCGGAGTGCAGGCAACTTCGCAGTTGGTG
>VYLN01000195.1_pt1 | contig 14135 bp, 13 predicted proteins | sample 5109471 | NCBI WGS metagenome assembly VYLN01 (sample SAMN12291806, study PRJNA351875) | freshwater metagenome | isolation source: freshwater lake | place: USA: Michigan, Lee Lake | collected 2013-08-06 | reverse complement strand
CAATCATTGTTGACCGACCTCAAACAACTTTCTTTATACTAACATATCCAGCACAAAACTGTCAAGGATTTAGTGGTGCTTCGCTGTTCTATATTGGTCGGGTTTCATCCCGTCGGTGAAACTGAGGGTCTTCACCCGACATTTAAGATAAAATTTAACATTAACGCCATTTTCTCAAAAAAATCGACCCGCCCTTAGGTGGGAAAGAAAAGAAAAGAGAAAAAATAGGGAATGAGGGTAAAAAGGGAAAAAAGAGAAAAAGGGTTAGAGAGTTCTCTTCTACAGTATCAAGAATAGTCTATATGTACTATAAGCAATAAAAAAATCGCCGGAAAAGGGAAAAAGAGAAAAGAATAAAGGGAAATCAAGTCCTGGGGAAGCGGCAGACAACTCGAAAACCGTCGGCGTCGTTGTTGCGGTCGTCGGGGTCGTACCTGTCACGATACGCACTGCGACAGTACCTCGGATTGTAGCTCCAAGAACCGCCGCGTAGTACCCTTGTTCTTTGATTACTTAATAGTTGTATAACATTATTTTCATCAAGTAAATATTGCTCCGCGCTTTGTTCTTCATCCCAAACTTCGCTATCGGTCTGTGTTTTATCCTGATAGCTGTTGTGCCAAGGATCTAAACACCATTCATAGACATTGCCGTGCATATCATAGATTCCCCAAGCATTCGCGGGAAAGCTCTTAACCGGGGTTGTTCCTTCTCGATATTCGCCTTTACTGCCAGGGCCGTAGGTATAGTTACCATCAAAATTAGCCAATTCCGTTGACAGGGTTTCGCCAAAATAAAACGGGGTTGTGGTTCCCGCTCGACAGGCGTATTCCCACTGCGCTTCGGTGGGTAGCCGATAATCTTTCTGGGTCTTCCGACGTAGCCGCGCGCAGAATTCGATCGCATCTCGCCAACTAATCTGCTCCACGGGTCGCCGAGGGTCGCCTTTAAACTGCGAAGGGTCGGGATTTAGATATTCTACTACCTTCTCCCAACCCGCGACCACCGCCCATTGCTCTTGGGTAATCGGGGTTTGTCCCATCAAAAAGCTCTCTACGCTGACGGGGTGTTGGGGTCGTTCATCCTTATCACCTTCTTCTCCCTGCGGGCATCCCATCAGAAATTCACCGGACGGTACGAGGACGAGAGAGAGTTTTATTAGGGGTTCTTGATAAACCGTTATCTGCTGACTACGCTTACTGATAATTGTGATGGTCACTGCTGTCGTTCGCTGGTGGATTGAAAAGAAGAACTCTTCGGTTTCCCTACCAAGCTCTCCTTTTCGGTTGATTTTTGGATACCTCTAGGATATCGCCGGAGTCGGTCTGGACTTTCCCTACTTCACGCCCGATGGATTCCCATCCACCGGCTCTGGAATTAACTCTGGCAAATATTCACCACAGTGGGAAAGTGCTGGGGAAGCGGCAGACAACTCGAAAACCGTTGTTGTTGTTGTTGCGGTTGTCGGGGTTGTTCCTGTTACGATTCGCACTGCGACAGTTCCTCGGATTGTTGTTCCAAGAACCGCCGCTCTATTGCCGACCCCAATGTTTTTATTATGCCGACTCAGTGGTTATTTAGGATAGTCTGCCAATACTTTTTAAGATTTTTTGGCGCAAATGATGGCTATCCGCATGGCTCAGGTGAGCGAACCAAGCGGTTAATCTTCGCTCGAATTCGCTTTGGCTCAAAAGACCCGCTTCTAGCTCTCTTTGTAAACTTTGTAAACGCTGTCTTCCCCGTTGTAGGTTATCGCTACGAACTCGAATACGATCTGGCAACACTCGATATCCGACAAAATTCGCACCGTGAACAGTAGCGAAGAGTTGGCTTTTGACGGGATGAATTTTTAGCCGTAAGGTCGTAAGGTAGGCTTCTATATCCTGCCGTGCTTGTTGGAGTATCTCTTTGTCATCACTAAATAGAGCAAAGTCATCAACATAGCGCAAATATTGCTGAATTTTCAATTTTTCTTTGACAAAATGGTCAAATCCGTCTAAAAATACATTAGAAAAAAATTGACTGGTTAGATTACCGATAGGAAGTCCTCGACGACGTTGGAGCGGGGTTAGCAGGTCATCACCTGGATAGTAGTTAGATACGGGATCTTGGGGATTGCTACTATCAATAATTAGATCGATTAGGGCTAGGGTGCGGGGACATTTGAGTTTACGATGTAAGGTACTTTTTAGGATTTCATGGTCGATGCTGGGGAAATATTGACAGATATCGCATTGTAGAATATAGCGATTATGGCGAGCAAAGTGAATAAAGCGTTTTAAGGCGCGATGTGTCCCAAATCTAGTTCGATTGGCATAACTATCAAAGATAAAAGTACGCTCGATCGCAGGTACAATTATCCGACAGAGAGCGTGGTGGACAATGCGATCTCGATAGGGGGCCGCCGAAATTAGGCGTGGTTTGGGGTCTGTTATACGGAAACTGCGGTACTGACCAGGATGATAGGTCTGTTCGATTAGCTCATCTTGCAACTTGATTAAATTTTGCTCCCGTTCCGCGTTAAAGGCGAGGACATTAGGGCGATAGCGTTTACCTTGCTGCGCGAGCCTAGCGGCCGCTAGGAGGTTTTCAAATTCGATAATTTTTTCCCATGTATTGCCAATTCTAACGACCATTTTTTGTTCCGGTTAGGTTAACTGGTGGGATTTTCGTTTGGGATTTTAGCCAGCCCCCTAGTTCATTACCGATTTCGACTAAATATCGACTCAGATTTTCGTAACGTTTATCGGACATAATATTAAGGTCAACCATTAACCGTATTTGGTAGTAGAGAACCGACAATTTAGGGTTGAGAGAACGCAAAATTTCCTCTTTCTCTTGACTATACTTGGCTTCTATCAATCCTTCTAGTAATTGATAGAGATTATTGGCTATCCTTTCCCCTAGGGTAAAGCGATAATTGCGGGGAAGACGACTCAATATCGGGTTTAACCAGAGGATGAGGTCATAGGTTTTTTGAATAACTGACAATTCTTTTTCGTTGTGGTTCATGTGTACTAATTAGTCCCCAAAAAATCGCCGGAAAAGGGAAAAAGAGAAAAGAATAAAGGGAAATCAAGTCCTGGGGAAGCGGCAGACAACTCGAAAACCGATGCTGCTGTCGTAGCGGTCGACGGGGTAGCTCCTGAATCGATTCGCACAGCGACAGTCCCTCGGATAGGAGCACCAAGAACCGCCGCGTAGTGCCCTCATATTTTTATCGCTTAATAACTGCATAGTTATATTTTTATCTAGTAGATTAGTCGGGTTATTGTCGAGCGCAAAGCGATCGCTACCCGATATCGCCCTCTCTTCAGCATCCCACAGATCTATACACCATTCCCAGACGTTACCGTGCATATCCTGTAAACCAAAGGCGTTGGGGGGATAGTTACCGACAGGGGTTGTTTGCTTGGGGCTTGCCGTTTTTGCTTCGTCGGCGTAGGTTTGCTGTGAGTCGTAATTGGCTAGTTTTGCAGTTAGGGTCTCGCCGTAGTGGAAAGGGGGATATGATCCCCCCTGACCCCCCTTAACAAGGGGGGCTTCTGTATTGGCGTGACAGGCGTATTCCCATTGGGCTTCAGAGGGTAGGGCGTAGGGGAATTTGGTTAGCTTGGCTAGTCGTCCACAGTATTCGATCGCATTGAACCAACTCACATTTTCTACAGGCCGTAACCAATGACTCGTTTCCCCATAGTCGTCTTTAAATCGTGATGGGGTTAGGTCTAGATTATTTTTTATTTTTAAGTCTTCACGGCTGGCGATCGCCCACCATTGAGCTTGGGTAATGGGGGTCTGTGCCATAAAAAAGGGTTTTATGTAGATAGTCTTACCGTCTTTGAGCAGAGTTCCGCCGGGGATGAGGAGCATTCTAATCTCGGTTAGCCCCTCGGAGGGTTGATCCTTCCTTTTGTTAAAGGGAATATCTTCTTTGTAATATTTAGCGGTGACGGGTTGGCGTTTAATGATATTTCCTTGTCGATCGACAAATACAGTTTCCCCGTCCCATTGGGGTAAGTCTGTTTGTTCCGCTCGCTTATTATAGATAAAGAGTATCTGAGCTTCTAGCTCTTTAATGCCCGATTCGATCGCTAGTTCGTAGAGGTCGCCGTCTTCTAGGTTCAAGCTGGCGCACTGTTCCCGCAGGGCGATGAACTCGGTTTCGGCTTCACCTTCGAGGATGGTGAGCCTGCCGACTTCGATCGTGGTGGTTTCTGGGGTGAATCGGGTGAGAAAGTCTTCTTCTCTAGCTGTTTGAGTCGCTTTTGGCTGACCTTGCTCTAATTGCTGTGCGATCGCCAGATAATTTCCCCCCAAATTCCTTAAAATACTGGCTGCCACTTCGGCAAAAGGACGAATGATGTCTTGTATATCTATACCTACTTCTGTTGGAGGCTTTTTCAATTCAGCGAGGAAGTCTCGCAATTCTAGGTTCAGTTGTTTGGCAATATATTTGGAGACGCGATCGAATACATCTACTGTAGTAGAGCGAGTAGAACTGCATTGTAAAATTTTTCTTACTTCCGGGTTGATAAAATCGTAGAGTACCAGATCTGGGTCAGTTTCCTTAATCCCTAACGAACGAACGCGAAGAATACCGCCTAAAAATACTTCTGCGATTTGGACTTGACCTGCTTTTGGTAACATTTCCTTACGGATCAATCGAACTACTGGCAGAAAAATTGTCGGTGCCGCCGCTAACAATTCTGCTAATTCTTGAGCTAGAAGCGAAGCATTATTGCGAAATCGTCTAACTATTTCTTCTGGAGTTAAATTTAGCTTACCCTCGGGTTCTAATTCTTCTTTGGTATCGGGAGTCAGTACAAATCCTGCTACTTTGGTGTCGCCGCGCCCCACGACTACACCGCTCCATCGTGCGACACTGAGAGGTTCCAAAGTAAAAACAGGAATTTGTAGGCGATTCTGTTCACGAAAGACGTTTTCCCAGAGCAGCACGTCTCTAATTTTTAATCGACTATTAGTTAAACCAGGTTCATCACTAACTAAAGTTACTTTCGCTCCCAATCCTAAGCCAGTTTTCAGCCAAAGCCATTCTGGAAGCATCTGCAATATAGCTAATGGACTCGATTGACTCCACAATTTTAAAAGCGGAAACATCTTGCCATCTTGCCAATAGGATGCCACGCAATCACTAACTACTACAATGAGGCGGCGACCATTAGGATTGAGTAATTCTTTAGGATGATAAACCCTAGAATTAGTCTTGTTTAATCCTTCATGGAGAACTAGATTATTTTCCTTGGAAGCTAATTGCCAGACCCGCACATCACGAAAGATACCATAATGTTGTAGTACGGTTTTTAGATCTGCTAACGTTTGATGCCAAATATCCATCGAGGAACTGCGATCAAATACCAATGCTAGTTCTAACCAAGGTTCTAAGGCTGGTTTAAAAACAGGAACCAAGATTTTTCCGTCAGTCGCGGCAAAACTTTCGACTGTTCGTACTTCATCCAAAATACTCGGGCGATCCCGTGTAGGTACGCGCCGCAATAATGTTTTTAAGGCTTTTGCCAAAGATAAGGAACTGCCGAGATCTGATGGATTATCAACTGGAAAAGTTAAAGAACCACCGCCACTGGATGAGTCTTTGCTTTGCTGTCGTGGGAATAACTGTCCCCCAGACTTTTTATTTTGTGGCTGATTGTTATTTTGTGGCTGATTGTTATTTTGTGGCTGATTTTTATTTTGTGGCTGATTGTTATTTTGTGGCTGATTTTTATTTGGCTCCTCTTGGTTAACTTCTGCTTTACTTTCAGTAGATTCTACAATCTGAGGCGAATGGAGCAATAACCAGCACAAATCAGCTAATTCGTAGCTAGTCATTTCTAGCTCTGACTGATTGAGAGTCTTAAGTAACCGTTTGAATCGGTCTGATTTTGCCAGTGCGGAAGCATCGCTCATAATCCCTCGGTATCATTCAAGCTCTTAAACAGTAGCTCTTTCAAAGATTCGGGGTTGAGAGTAGATTCTGCACCACCAGTCAACATATATACAGCGTTGAGGAGTTGATCCGTTGCCAAATCTTTTGCCAATTCATCTTTTGCCAATTCATCTTTTGCCAATTCATTTTTTGGCAGAAAATCTGTAATTAATTGACTAATGCGATCGCTAGACTTATCAAAATATTCATCACCCATGTGAGATTTGACTATGGATTTCAGGTTATTAATGCCAGGATTGGGCATTTTGATTCTGATACAACGTCTTTTGAAGGCTGGAGGAAAATCTCTTTCGCCGTTACTGGTCATCACTACGATGGGGAAAGCATGGCATCCCACTATTCCGCTATTTAGCTCGACGGGATGAAGATTTTTATCCCAAGTAAAAACTGAAACTGGTTGACTGGGGTTTTTCTCTGTCCAACGTTTTAATTCGGGAATTTCATATTCGCCTTCTTCAAACAGATTGAGCAAGTCATTGGGTAAATTGATGTCGCTTTTGTCTATCTCGTCTATTAAAAGCACTCTGGGTAAAGCTGAAGGAAGAAATGCCGTACCCAAAGCTCCTAAAGTGATATAAGAGCCAATATCTTGTTGGCCACCGGAATCTGGTTCTTGTAAACGGGCGATCGCATCATAACGATACAAACCATCCTGAAGGGTCGTTCGAGCCGTAATCGACCATTTTAAAACCGGACCCAATCTCAGTTGGTATGCTAAAGCATAGGCAAGGGAGGTTTTTCCCGAACCGGGACGACCTGTCACTAACAAGGGACGACGCAAGCATAAAGCCGCATTTACCCCGGCGATGACTAGATCGATCGCTTTCTGAAGTTGAGCATTTTGAGAATTGGTTTCATTGTCAGCGATTTCTGACAAACGGAATTTTTCACCGCGCTCGCGATCGCTTTTTTCACTCCCGACAAGTTTCAATAAATCTGACCGACGTTCGGTATCTTTAGGGAGAATAGGTCTATTGAATTTTCTCCAAGGAGGTGGAGGGGGAAGATTGAGAGTTTCAGATGCTGGTAGCTGTTCCCCCCGACCATTAAAAGGATGCCAGTGAACCGATTTAGTTTCTTCTGCCATTTTATGTGTTTACTCCTATTGTTTGTAATTTATTTTCTTCCGGCAAGATTTCCGGATCTTCCAGCAACATACCGAGATAATAACCTGGATACTGTTTACGCTCTGTTTCAGTTCTAGCCCCCCATACAACACTTCTTAGCTCCCAAGTTTTTTCAAGTAAGCCGCGGCATCGGTTAGATAAATTATCCCAATTCAGGCACTCTGTAAATTGCTGTTCAAATTCTACCTCTGAGGGAATACTATCCCAATTCCAAACGGCTATGGGAATACCACTATCAAAAATAGACTCAAAAAACCTCATGCGCTCAAATCTATCGATGGAGAGAGAATCTTTTAATCTAATCCCCCATAGAATTGAGCAATTTTTCATAAAAATCTCTAATTCTTTCCAATTAGAGATTTGAGTATCTCCAAGAATCTCAATTATGTTAGAGGCTGGAGTATTATTTATATCATTAGCTAGAATATTCTTGGATATTTCACGACAATCACCATTCAAAAAAGTATGGATTCTTTCCCATCCTTTTTTGAGTGATCCAATGCGACTATTTTTTCGTATGCGTTCTCTACTTCGTAAAAATAATCGGTAATTTCTTACCAATGATATAGTTGCTTCTTCTTCACAAATCATTGCCCAATTATCTAGACTAGAATGTAAATCGGAAAGTGGAATGAATACTTCTATTCTCAACTGATCAATTGCTTGACCCCGAAATTGAGGATCAGTTTCAAGATAATCAATGTATGATTTTATCGCTGTTGGAATATTTTCAAATTTAGTACAATCAATACCATTTTTATTTTTAGATAATGAGATTTCAGATAGTTTACCCTGAATTTTAAACTGTCCTCGAACATTCCATTTATCTTGATTCGGTCCATCGCCACCTCTCTCAATTATGATTAATAAGATCGGTGGCAAGCAAGAACTATTTTCATTTTCAGTTTTTTCCAATTTATGATTAGCTTTATCTAGCCATGATTTTATATGTCCATTATCATCTTTTAGTGATTGAGCTAATTTGATTATTAATAATCTAGGTTCGTATCGATCGAGAAATAGTTGTTTTAAGAATTCATAATTCTTGGTAAAACACAAACTTTTGATATAAACTTTGTCATTTTTATTGATTTCTTCAATCCTAGAACAGGCTTCCCAAATATCTTTCCAATCAATTGTGTCGAGAATTGAGCATAGTTCTGACCATAAACTTTCAAATTTCTCGTCGCGATCACTATTTTGTAATTCAACATCTTCAAAAAGAGTAATCTTCTTATTAGATTTATTTCTTGCTTCTTGTTGTTGTCTGGCAAGATCTCTAACAACTTGAATTAAAGTCTTAAAATAACCATTATTTTGTTCGTAATAATCAATCGCCCCGATTAACTCATCAAATCGATCTGGATATCCGCTGAATGCTTTGAGAATACTCAATACTGAAGCACGAACAGTATTTCGTTCTTCTACTTGTTTGCCAATATCAGGGAAAAAATCAATTACATCTTTTCTCATTTGAGTATCTCGGATAGAAGGGCAATTCTCTAAGGCTTCGATTAACTCATTAAATCCTAGATCGTTAGGTTTTATCGGAACAGTCAGCAACATTGTTAATTGAACTCCTCTGGCAATATTTGTATTGTAGTTCTTCTTAAATTTTGCATAGCAACAGAATTATTTTCGTAGAGCATATCAATAACGTCTAATAGCTCTGCCAATCCCCCTGAATAACTGCGGGAAGTTCTAATTGCACTTAACACTACAGTATTTGCATTACCTTCCATGATTATGTTATTGGCTATTTCTTTCCTTAGATTCAAAATAATATCTTTTCGACTTTGGGAATCTCGAATTGACTGACATTGTAAAAAAAGATCGCGCAATAGTCCTAATTCTTGGATAGTCAAATCGCGAGGTAGCTGAACACTATCTCGTTCTGTTGTTTTAGTGGCTGGCTCAATTTCGCTAAATCGTTCTTTTCTATTGCCTCCCCAGTCCTGATATAAAAGATATGAAGGAGTTTGCCTGGTTTGTCCATCCTCTCGAAGCTTAATGAACTTTTCCTGCACATTCTGCATAACCGCTTCCATATCTGGTGGCCAAAGCTCTGTATCTTTTGATGAGTTCAATTCATTCAATAGTTCTCGTGAAAATATGCCCATTTGCTCATCACTTTTATTAATCGCATATTCTCCCGGATTAGCCGCAAACATTGCCATTTGTTTTTGACTTGGCAAATGTTTACCAATAGCAGGAAGATCGTCCGGTGGATTTATCTTTAATAGTTGGGAATTGGCACAGGCATCAAAAATTAGTAGCTGTCGAGGCAAATTCTTATATAAATCGGTCTGCATAGCATTAAGCTGGACAGTTAAATTTAGATTCTTGAGATCCTCCATTGTCGCATCGGCATAAATCAATCGGCGATCGCCTTGTGAAGCGATCCAACCGTGTCCCGACCAAAACAAGAAAAACAAACTTGCTGTTTTCTTTCTCGCTTCTTCACGCAGAGCTTTATTGACTATATCTTTGTTTGCTTCTAAGGGTTTACTATCGATGAGATTGGTAATCTTGTCAACAATTCCGACATTGCGATCGAGTGGCGCGAGAAAAACCGAAATATTTTCAGGAGGCACATTGCGATCTCGTAACCATTGACAGAACTGATAAACATCATTGACCGGGCCATTCAAATCTGGAATGGACCTAGAATCAGCATACTTTTCGATTCCCACTAAAATTGCTTGTGTTGTCGATGGTTCAGCCATTAGCTACCTCCACCATCTTCTGCCAAACTGCATCCCAAACCTTGTCATTGTTCCAATATGCACCATGAGACTCAGGGAAAGGTTGTTTACTATCGATTTCGACATCTTGTATCTTTCCGGGGAATATTTTCTCCCCTACATAACTGAGAAAATCGTTGCGATCGTAAATATTTAACCAGTGGGGAAAAGTTTCTGGTAAGTTGGCATTAGGGTTATATTCCATACCCACTAGAGCATTTAATTCATAGAGAATCGGGGATTGAGAACCGATTGTTACCAACAAAACTACTTGTGGTAATTGTTGCTGTAACAGCAAATCAACGCAGATAATGCCGCCCAAGCTATGAGCGATTAATACAGTCGGTTTTTTTAGAGGTTTAATGGTTACGCAAACAAAGTCTCTAAGCTTTTGTCCCCTTGCTTGATACATCAAAATATCTCCCAAAGTACCGCTGTATTGTTCTGAAAATCCACTTCGCCGTCTTTGGAGATTATTGTTGATAATACGCCTGATTGTGCCAGAAATACTCTGTTTTATGCCAGATAAAATTCCTTTTTCCGTGCCCCCTAGCTCTGCCGCTATTTGCTCGACAATACGGTCGCGCAATTCGCCATTGACTGATAGGGCGAATTCGCCATAGTTATCCCTTACCAAAAGGGAACTTTGAGCTACGAGCGCACGAGCGATCGCTATGCGGTATTCTCCTAATGGTTCTGTGGCGGATTCGATCGCTTTTTGATAATCGCTTTCGTTGACGATAATGGATTGGGATTGAGGAAAAAACTCGCCAATGCCAGCTTGATCGAGCATTTCTTGGAGATTAGAGGATGGATTTAAGGCTCGAACCCGATTATCCAAATCCTCGCCTAGCTTTTCCCCAAAAACAGTTCTTTTGTCCTCGGAACTTATGGTTAGGATTTGCAGTTCGATGAGCGGATCTTGATATAGTAACTCCCATAAACCCAGAACATACTCTTCATCAGTTAAATGTGTTTCTGAGGCTTTTTTTTGATCCGACACTGGAATAGATAGTCCTCCCGCATTTAATGTCGTGCCGAGAGACCCCCCCCAGTAACACTTATGAAAACACAAATTTTCATTGCGCTCTTTCAATTTTTGGCTAATGATGCTAAAAACTTTGCTATAGGCTGGTTCTCGTACCCCTGTACCGTGGATAAAAACTAGATCGCAATCGCATTTCTTCACTGATTCCCCTCCTCGGTGCTTGAATAAGATTCGATCAAAGTCCTCAATTTTTTCATTCGTAGTTCCAGTTCGCTTACCCGTTATCACATCTGTCTTGGACGTGCCAACCCGCTCGACGTACTGGTTGAGTTCGGCGAGGAGGGGTGGGGGAATTCGGACGGCGATTTGTGGTTTGCCCATAACAATTACATTTCTTGTCCCGCCATGCTACCAAACGTATTACTAAATGTCACCCTTTTAGTCATTTTTCGCGGGCGAACGAGGCTCTCTTGGATTTGGTGGGTAAAATGTATTCTAAGATACATTCCTCCTGGCGAGGGGGTGTAACGAACCACAAAGACACGAAGGACACAAAGATTGATCGATCCTATGCAAGCTAAACTTATCACACAGAACTTAGAAGAGCCAAAATTCTCATTAGCTTAAAAGTATTCAGCAACAATTTTGGCTTTAACTCTTATCCCAACTTCCCTGTTGTGCTTTTTCCTCTAGATAATCTTTAGTCATCCAAGAGGATATTTGGGCAGCTAATGCCATTGTTACCAGTTGCTCTACCGGTATGCTTTGTTTATTTGCTAAGATTTCAATTTGCTGATATAAAGCATCTGGAATATTGGTGCTTAGTTTCATGGTTTGATTTCTCCTAGTATTTGTAGGAATTGTTTTGGTGTCACAACGGAAATTCCGAATTTTTCAACAGGTTTTAAGTCTCTTTGATTATAACTAATTATAAAGCTCGCTTGGCATTTAAGGGCTAAATCTATCAGGAAGTCATCATCTTCATCTTTAGCTAATGGTCGCCACATATAAAAGATTTCGTGATGGTTAGCTAGATGGCAAATTCCATTAATAATATTATCTATGTCTTCATTATTTAAGCTTATTTGTTGTTGTTCTCTTTTTAGTATTTCTTCGTACTCAAAAACTAGGGTGGCAGATACATTGATTTGAAAGCGTCGGTCATTGAGAATGGTTAAGAGTTGATAAGATGCTCCTTTATTAGAGCGCAATCCAGCTAAGATTACGTTAGTATCAATGACTATTTGATAGGGAGTTCCTGTCATAATTAATACCCCCTAATAGTCTTCATTTCCTCAGCAGTCAACCCATACAAATTAGCAACCCTATCATCTATCTCTGCTTCCCACTCCTCTAGAATCAAGACATTCTGATTCGGAATCGGTATGGCATAAATCCCCGTATCTTTGCTGGCTATTCAGAGAAAAACGCCGTCACCAACAGCCATTTCCGATTGGCTAAGTCTCAATAGTTCAATCGGGTAAAGTACCGGGGGCAATCTGGACACTACGAGTATAGACAGAACCACCCTCAACATACTTGAAATCGATCTGAACCTCATTAATAGTTTTTCCTTCTGGCAAATCGATCGTATCTCCCTGAGCCGTCACACAATCGGTAGTATCAAAACCGTCGATCGCACATAATCGAATGGCCGTGGCAGGATGATCGTACCACTTGCGGGTTCCCCAAAACTTGTTCATCACATTCGTGGCATGACGTACCTTGACCCTCTGATTGTTGATCAAAGTCACTACTACCCACTCCTCCCGATCCAGATCACCAGGAGAAAAAATGCTTTGCTGACCGATATTGCCCGTAGGGGCATCCCTCAAGCGCAGTTTATAAACCTTCTCTCCGATAAAAGCGGAATTGACGGTTGATCGGCCATTGCCAGAAGAATTAGTAGGAGAACGCTGGTTTTGTTCTCTAATCCAGCGATCACACTCTTCTTGAGAAAACCCGTAAGACTCCCGGTTCCGACACAAAGCTTCATAATCCGTCTGATTTTGAGCGTTGGCTGGCATAGACATTAGACAAACAATAGAACCTGAAACAATCAGGGAAAGCGACTTCATACAAAAACGGCAACTTTATTACCTAATATTACCCTAGTTAACATCTAAAAATTTTCTGGTCATCTGGTTTTCTGGTTATTTGGTTTTTTGGGTTTTTGTTAATTTGGTTATCTGGTTTTTTGGGTTTCTGTTAATCTGGTTTACCGAATCGATCGCTAAGGGCTGCCATGATCACCGCCGTCATCGTCGTTCCCTGCCGTTTGGCCTCCGCCGCCCAGTGTTGCCGAAGGGATTTGGGAACTTTGACACAAAGGTTCACCTCTGGCTCATTCTGGTTTTCTGGTAAACCGGTATTCTGGTTTTCTGGTAAACCAGTATTTTGGTTTTCCGGTAAATTGGCATTCTGGTTTTCCGGTTCTCTGGCTTTCTTAATTAAATCGCCGTATCTGCCCGTCGTCATAAAGCCTCCAATATGGCTAAGATTTCCTCTCCCAAAGCTTTGTAATCCTTCCATGCCGCTTTTAACCTGGCATCATCGAGATTGCGGATGGGAACACCCGCTAAAGCGGCTTTTTGATAGCCGACGGTTCTGCGAATCATCGACTTGAAAACAGGGATACTGCCCTCGGTTAAATCTTGGCGCAGTTTCACCTTCCCGATTCGGGGGCGGCGGTACGATCGTGATTAGGGCGCGATAATTAGCGTCTCCTAGGTCCTTGGCCGTTTCCAACATCGGCTGCAGACTGAGAACATCGGGGGCGGTGGGTAAGATCAAGAGTTCGCAACCCTTGGCCAACTCTTTGAGATCGTCGGAATGGGGACGGGCGGGAGTATCGATGATGACGAAATCCGCCCCGCCGATAATCTTCATCGCCTGTCGCTCGTCGGCGACGGTGAAGGGAAGCTCCCCCCTCTCCGCCCAACCCAGAGCGGTGCGGTTCGGATCGCCATCGACCAATACCGTCCGACCTCGATCGCTGAAATAGGTGGCAATATGCACGGCGGTGGTGCTTTTTCCTACGCCACCCTTGTAACCGGTAACGGTAATAATTTTCATCTGGTTTTCTGGGTTTTTGGTTTTCTGTTTTTCATCCTCGCTCCAGGAAACAGGTTTTCTGTAAAACAGGTTTTCTGTAAAACTGGTTTTCTGTAAAACCAGATATAACAGTTTTCAGTCTAAGGGACTTCCAAAAAATAAACTATTCATTCTCAAGAATAATAATCATTCTCGGAGTGTGGGAGGTAGGGGTCGATGGTTGCCCCCTCCTTCCAATTTTGTAGTAGAATTAATCC
>VYLN01000137.1_pt1 | contig 14793 bp, 12 predicted proteins | sample 5109471 | NCBI WGS metagenome assembly VYLN01 (sample SAMN12291806, study PRJNA351875) | freshwater metagenome | isolation source: freshwater lake | place: USA: Michigan, Lee Lake | collected 2013-08-06 | reverse complement strand
GATGTCGATGCCGAAACTGCTGAGGCGTTTGGCGAGGGGTTCTTGGCTGGCGTAGTTGACGCCGTCGATGGTGCCGCCTGAGAGGTCGAGGACGACGAGGCTTTTCAGGATGTCGTTGACTTGCTCGGTGCGAAAGCGGATGCTGGCAATGCCGTCGCCGGTGACGGAACCGGAACGCTCGAAGCTGGCGACGCCTGAGCGGTAGAGGGTGATTTTGCGGATGGGGAGATCGATCGCGGGTTTGTCGGTCGATTTGGCAGCGGGTTGGGCGTGGCTCATAGTGGGAACGGTAACAGTGGCGAGCAGGCCTGCGGCGAGGGAGAGGGCGAGAGTGGAACGGATGATGGACGCGAGCATGGGGACCTCCGATTGCGCTTGGTGCGGGACAACCGCAGGAGAGCGTACCAGAGAAGACGCGGGGTGTGTGGGTGTGTTCCGCGGGGAGTTGCGGGGTGTGACAGTGTTGTGACAAAGGATGCAGGCGGGGGTGAGACGCGGCAGGGACGCTAAGATTTGTTCTATGACATCGCTTCCCATTTTGTCGCGGGCTCAGGTTACGCCGATTGGTCGTGCGCGGGGATTGGATGAGGATGGGCGGGAGGATTTGGCGCGCGAGCTGGCGAACGCGGTGGAAGGGGAAGTGCGATTTGATGGGCACAACCGCATGCTGTATGCGACGGATGCGTCGTTGTATCAGGTTGAGCCGGTGGGGGTGGTGATTCCGAGTAGCGTGGAAGATGCGGCGGCGGCGGTGCGGTTTTGCAGTGAGCGCGGGTTGCCCATTTTGCCGCGTGGGGGTGGGACGAGTTTGGCGGGGCAGTGTACGAATTTGGCGGTGGTGATTGACGTGAGTGCGAGGTGTCGGCACATTTTGGAAGTGAACGCGGGCGAGAAGTTTGTGCGGGTTGAGCCTGGCATTACGGTGGATGATTTGAATGACGCGATTGCGGGGACGGGCTTGTTCTTTGCGCCGGATCCGGCGACGGCGAGGCATGCGAGCATTGGCGGGTGCATTGGGAACAACGCGGCGGGATCGCGAAGCGTGCGATATGGGCGTACGAGCGAGAGCGTGATTGCAATTGATGCGTGTTTGGCGGATGGGACGCGGGTGGAATTTGCGGCGGGGAGCGCGAGGCGCGATGCGAGGGTTGCGGAGATCACGCGGCGCGTGGTTGCGCTGGTGCGGAAGAACGAGGCGCTGATTCGCGAGCGGTTTCCGAAGACGATTCGGCGGAACGCGGGGTATGGGCTGGACATGATTTTGCAGCAGCTTGATAAGGGCGTTGCGGAAGAAGATGTGAATTTGTCGCCTCTGCTGTGCGGGAGTGAAGGGACGCTGGCGATGACGCTGGGGGCGAAGCTTGCGCTGCATGAGCGGCCCAAGGCGAAGGCGCTGGCGGTGCTGAGCTTTGCGACCCTCGACGATGCGATTGAGGCCGTGATTCCGATTTTGGCGACCAAGCCCAGCGCGGTGGAGTTGCTGGATGATTTGGTGGTGAGTCTGGCGCGGGCGAATACGGAGTATCGCAAGTATGTGGAGTTGCTGCCGGCTCCTCCCGGTGGGAGTGGTGAGCTGAATGCGGTTTTGTATGTGGAGTATTTTGGGGCGAGTGAGGCGGAGGTGCGTGAGCGGGTTGACGCGCTCAAGCAAGCGTGTCCGGCTTCGCCCGTGCAGGTACACACGAACGCGACGGCGATGATGAATGCTTGGAAGCTGCGCAAGGCGGGCGAGCCGCTGCTGCATGGGGTGCCGGGTAGTCGCAAGCCGATTACGTTTGTGGAGGACAATGCGATTCCGGTGGAGAATCTGGCGACGTTTGTGAAAGAGCTGCGGAAGATTGTGGAGTCGCACGGGACGCGGGCGGCGTTCTATGCGCATGCGAGCGTGGGGGTGTTGCATGTGCGGCCATTGATTGACATTCATGATGAAGCGGATCGCGAGCGGATGCGGGCGATTGCGGTGGCGACGGCGGACCTCGCGCGGAGTTTGGGCGGGGTGATGAGCGGGGAGCATGGAGATGGGCGCGTGCGCGGGCCGCTTTTGGAGCGGTATTTTGGGGCGGAGATGATGCAGGCGTTTCGTGAGTTGAAGTTGATATTTGATCCGGCGGGACTTTTGAATCCGGGGAATGTGGTGGATGTGGCGGGAGATTCGCCAAGGCCTGTTGCGAGCATGACGCAGCAGTTGCGGGTGGAGCCAGAGCCTGGAAGGCCTGCGGCGTTTGGAAGTGTGGAGACGAGTTTTGATTTTTCGGATCAGCACGGGCTGGATGGCGCGGTGGAGATGTGCAACGGGAGCGGGGTGTGCCGCAAGAAGCAGGGCGGAACGATGTGCCCGAGTTACATGGCGACGCTGGATGAGCGGCACAGCACACGCGGGCGAGGCAATGCACTGCGGCTGGCGATTACGGGGCAACTGAAGCTGGACACGGTGGGTGAGGCAAGCCAGCCTGATGCGGATGTGTGGAGTGATAAGGGGACGATGCAGACGCTGGATTTGTGTCTGAGTTGCAAGGCGTGCAAGACGGAATGCCCGAGCAATGTGGACATTTCGAAGTTGAAGGCGGAGTACACGTCGCAGCGGTATCGGCGGCATGGGGTGCCTATTGCGGCGAGGATCATGGGGCAGATTCGCACGTTGAATAAGCTGGGTGCGATGATGCCTGGGATGGCGAATGCGGTGAACGCGAGTTCTTTGGTGGGCGGTGTGATTCGGCGGGTGCTGGGGATTGATGGGCGGCGGACGTTGCCGGCGTTTTCGCGGTCGTTGGAAGGGATGTGGGATGGGGAGCGCGACGCGAAGCAGAGCGTGGATAGGCCGAGAGTGGTGTTGTTTGGGGATTGCTTTACGATGTACAACGAGTCGTCGATTGGGATGGCGACCAAGCGCGTGATGGAGGCGTTTGGGTATCGCGTGGAACTCGCGAATGCGGGGTGCTGTGGCAGAGCAAAGATTTCGCTGGGGTTGCTGCCTGAAGCGATTGATGAGATTGATGCGACGCTGGAGAAGTTGCAGAGCGTGATTGAAGATGACGGCGTGGTTGCGGTGCTGGTTGCCGAGCCTTCGTGCCTCAGTGCGTTCAAGGATGATTGGCTGACGTTGAAACTCAAGACGCCAATTGTGCTGCGGGCGAAGTTGGCGAAGAAGAGCTTTTTGCCGGAACAGTTTTTACATGCCGCGTGGGAGAAGCATCCGAAGCGGCCAGCGATGAAGGCTCCGGCGGGGCGAGTTTTGCTGCATGGGCATTGCCATCAGAAGGCGCTGTGGGGAGCGAGTTCGTCGGCGGATATGTTGCGGCGCGTGGCGGGGGACAAACTGACGGTGCTGGACTCGGGCTGCTGCGGCATGGCGGGGAGCTTTGGGTATGGCGAGAAGCGATTTGATTTGTCGATGCAGATTGGCGAGCTGGTTTTGTTTCCGGCGGCGCGAGGCATGACGGCGAAGGATGTGCTGGTTGCGCCGGGAACGAGTTGTCGGCATCAGGTGCATGATGGGGTAGAGAAGAAGGCGGTGCATCCGATGGTGTATTTGGCGGGGAGTTTGGCGTAGAAGAAGTACCGGAGTACCGAAGTACCGAAGTACCGGAGGAAAGACATGTGCGAGATGTATTTCCTTCGGTACTTCGGTACTTCGGTACTGAGGTACTCCGGTACTTTTCACGCGAGGATGGAGACGTTCAATGATTCGAATACGACCCGCGGTAATTGGTGACGTAAGCAGCGTGCTCGGATTTATTCGCGAGCTTGCGGAGTATGAGAAGGCGGCGGATCAGGTTGTTGCGACGGAGGAGAATCTGCGCGAGGACTTGTTTGGCGTGCGGCCGATTTGCGAGGCGATCATCGGTGAGGTGGATGGGATGCCGCAGGGGTTTGCGTTGTTTTTTCACAACTACTCGACGTGGGTGGGTCGGCGGGGGATTTATCTTGAGGATTTGTATGTGAGGCCGACGGCGCGCGGGGTGGGGCTGGGGAAGGCGTTGTTTCAGCGTGTGGCGCAGATTGCGGTGGAGCGCGGGTGCCAGCGGATGGACTGGATGGTTTTGGATTGGAACCATCCGGCGCGCGAGTTTTACAAAGCGATGGGGGCGGAGGGGATGGATGAGTGGACGATGTGGCGGCTCAAGGGTGGGGCGCTGGAGCGGGTGGGGAAGAGTGCTCGGTGATGGATGCGACAGGTAAATCGATTGCCACAGAGACACAGAGGCACAGAGGGGGAAGCGAGTGGGAGCCTCGTTGACAGTTACTGGGTCGCGGATTTTTGGGTTGGCTGCGCGGTGAGAGTTGGTTGCAGCACACCGCGAATCAACTGGCCTTCGGCGTGGGAGATGACAACAGTGCCGGGTTTGGCGTGGGTGGTTTTGATTTGGGCGAACGCGACGGGGGTCATGCCGAGTGTTGGTGCGGGGGCGGCGCTGGTGATGGTGCCGATGACTTCGCCGGGCTGTTGGGCGGCGGCTTCGAGTGCGAGGGCGGCGCCGGGATCGGGCAGGGGTGGGTAGGGAGCCTGGTCGTCGCGCTGGTCATTGGGTTGGTCGGCGGCGATGAGGCGTTCGAACTTGATGGTGACGAGTGATTGTTTGCTTTGGCCGCGTGCGTGCATGCGGGCGACGATTTCCTGGCCCAGGTAGCAGCCCTTGGTGAAGCTGACGCGGTCGGACAAGACGCCGGTTTCTGCCGGCAGATTTTCGGGGCCGAAGTCCATGTTGTAGAGGGGTGTGCCGGCTTCGATGCGGGCCATGTTGTAGGCGTGCCAGCCGATGAGTTGGAGGCGGATGCTGGCGGCGGGGTCGTCGCGTTGCAGCAGAGCGATGGCGCGGCCTGGCTCGTTGTGGTGGCGGTGGTCGTGGCCTTTGGCGATGAACTCGCGCACGACGGCGAGAGCGTTGGCGGTGGGGATGAAGAGTTCGTAGCCGGGAACGCCTGCGGTGTCGTCTCGCAGGACGAGTAGCTGCGTGTTGGCGATGGTGATGTTGACGGCGGTGTCTTGTGTCAGTGTGGTGACGTCGGTTGATGCGCAGAGGCTCAGGAGCGATGCGGCGGTTGGGCCGTGGAGGGCGAGGCGGTGGAGCGTGGGTGTTGCGTCGGTGATGGCGCAGTCTTCGCTGATGATGAAGGAATCCAGGCCTTTGCGGGCGCGGTCGGTGGCGAGGATGTCGAGGTCGAGCAGCGTTTCTTCGGGCAGGTTGATGACGCGGAGGTCGGCGTCGATGCGGCCTTTGCGATTGAGCCAGAAACTGCGACGGCAGGAGAAGGGGGCGAGGCCTTTCATTTCCTGCGTGATCATGCGATTGAGGAAATCGATGCGCTCAGGGCCTGTGAGGCGCAGCACGCCGCGAGTTGGTTGGTCGAGGAGTGCGGTGTGTTTGCGGAGCGAGCCGTATTCGAGTTCGATGGGGCCTAGGGCGGCAACGACATCGCAAGGGGGCGTCATGTCGGCGGGGCCGTAGGACATCAGGACGCCGCCTGCGTCGCGGAAGAAGGGCAAGAGTGGGGAGGGGAGGCTCACGCGAAGAGGTTAGCTGCGTTCTTTTTTGTTGAGGATGTCGGTGGCTTTGCGGAGGGTTTCTTTTTCGCTGGTGGTCAGGCTTTGGACGCCTTGTTCGCGTTGCTTGGCGAGGATGCGGTCGACTTCGGCGAAGATGGATTGTTCTTTTTCGCTGAACTCAGCTTTGGCGGGCTTGAGGACTTTGTCGACGACGGTTTTGGATTTGGGGCCTTTGCGGCTATCGCCTACGACGTCGAAGAAGTCGAGGAGGAGGTGGCTGTTGCGCGAAAAGAAGTAGCCAGCAATTGCGCCGCCTATGTGGGCAGCTTCGCCGCCGGCGTTTTTCGCGCCAAAGAGGACCATGACGATGGCGAGGCCCACGTAGGCGTAGGCGAAGACTTTCATGCGCATGGGGACGGGCGGGAAGAGGAGTTGGATGCGGACGTCGGGCTCGAAGTAGGCGCAGGCCATGATGACGCCGAAGACGCCTGCGCTGGCACCGACGAGCGGGGTCGTGGTGCTGTTGATCAGCAAGCCCGGGAGAGGCGGCCAGCCTTGTTTGAGGAAGAGTGCGCCAAGGCCGTTGAGGATGAGATACATGAGGCCGCCGCAGATGCCGCAGATGAGGTAGAAGGCGAGATACTTTTTGCGACCGAGGTGATCTTCGACGATGCGGCCGAACATCCAGAGGCCCAGCATGTTGAAGGCGATGTGGAGGAAGCTGCCGTGGAGGAATTGGAAGGTGATGAGGCGCCAGACTTCGAGGCGTTGGAAGCCCATGTAGGTTGAAAAGTGGCCTAGGGTGGAGATGGCGTCGCGGACTTCGTAGTACGCGAAGCCGACGAGGCTGGGGGGCTGTACGGATTTGTCGAGAATGAATCTGCCGACGCGAGCGCCGATCACGGAGGCGTTGGGCGTGCTCTTCTCAGATGGAACAAGTCCCGGGTTAGGGCCGGGCGCGGAAGTATCGATGTCGAAGTATGTGGGGTTGATGTCGAGTTTTGGATCGGTGCTCAGGGCCTTGACATTGAGAGCGTTGCGTTCCAGCATGGGCAGGCCTGTGGTTTCGCGCAGGCCTTTGGTGTTGGTGAGGAAGAATTGGATAACGAAGATGGCAACGTTGATGATGATGATCCAGCCGGTCACGGACATCATCCGTGAGAAGAAGCTGGAGCGTTCGGCGGGGACTTGGGTGTATTGGCGGTCGTAGATGCCCATGGGTTAGTCGATGCGTTTGGGAGCGGAAGCGGGGAGGGGAATTTGACTTAGGGGATTATCGGCAGGATGCCGCGATCTCTCGCGAGGAGAAGGGCCAGCATTGTTTTGGCATCGTGAATCTCGCCTTTCAACATCATGGCGAAGGCTTGGCTGGGCGAGACGAGTTTGACGGTGATGTCTTCGTCGTTTTCGAGGTGTTGGCCCACGGGGGTGAGGTTGGTTGCGAGGAAGAAGGCCATGGCTTCGTCGGTCAGGCCTGGGGCGGTGAGGAAAGTTGTGATGTGCGTCAAGGTGGCGGCTTGGTAGCCGGTTTCTTCGATGAGTTCGCGGGCGGCACAGAGGGCGGGGTCTTCGTTTGGGGTGCGGGTGCCGGCGGGGAGTTCGAGGAGTTTGGATTCGGTGGAGAGGCGAAAGTTTTCGATGAGGACGATTTGTGGGCCGGTTGGGGTTTCGAGAATGGGGAGGATGATCACCGAGCCAGGGTGGCGGATGACTTCGCGTGAGAGGCGTGTGCCGTCGCGGCCTGTGGTTTCGAGGAGTTCGATGTTGAATTTCACGCCAGTTCGCAGCAAAGTGCGCGTGATCTTGCGTGGCGGAGTGGCGGGGTCAGGTTTGTCGCGACTAACATGCGGCGGTGGCATCAGAGCAAGCGTAGTTGAGGCAGCGGCGTCGCGGCGGCAATTGGGTGAAGATGGTGCAAGCAACTGGTCAATCTGGGATCGTGCGGCTCGAAGGAGTTTGCAAGCGGTTTGGCACGCAGGTCGTGCTGGATGGCGTCACGCTTGCGTTTGAGGAAGCCAAAACGACGGTGGTGATGGGGCCCAGCGGGTGCGGCAAGAGTGTGATGCTCAAGCACATTGTGGGATTGCTGCGACCTGATGCGGGGGCAGTGTATTTTGGTGATACGCGGGTGGATCAGCTTGATGAAGATGAGCTGGCGCCGGTGCGGCTGCAGATTGGGCTGGTCTTTCAGATGGGCGCGCTGTTCGACAGCATGAGCGTGGAAGACAACATCGCGTTTCCGCTGATTGAGCACACGAAGCTGACGCCGGCTCAGCGGCGTGAGCGGATTGCGGAAGTTTTGGAGACGGTGGATTTGCAAGGCGTGCAGTTGAAGCTGCCTAGCCAGCTTTCGGGCGGGCAGCGCAAGCGCGTGGCGATTGCGAGGGCGCTGGTGATGCGGCCTCGGGTGATTTTGTTTGATGAGCCGACGACGGGATTGGACCCGATTCGAAGCGCGGGGATTGATGATTTGATTGTGCGGCTGCGCGAGAAGTTCAATGTGACCAACATTGTGGTAACGCATGACTTGGCGAGCGCGAAGCATGTGGCGGATCGCGTGGTGATGTTGCTTGGGGGCAAGGTTGCAGCGGATGGGCCGTTTGATAATTTGGCGCGGAGCGAGGATGCACGCATACAACACTTCTTGACGGGGACGTACTGCGCGGATGATGAGCCGGGAATGGCGGAGACGGAGAAGAGTTCGCTGCGTGTTGAGGAAGATGCAGCGAATCCGAGGATGTTCAAGCGGGGCAAGGCGGCAAGGACTACACAAGAAAAGAGCGAGTCGTGAACAGGTTGTTTTTGCGGGATTTATTGACGGGCGTGGTTGCGCTGGCTTCGCTGGCGGGGTTGATTTTGACGTTGATTTTCTTTGGGGAACTCATGCCGCTGGCGGAGCGGAATTATGAATTTCAGATGCGCGTGGCGAACGCGGGCGGGCTGGATGAGACCAGTCCGGTGACGCTCAATGGCGTGAAGGTGGGGCAGGTGATTGAGAGCAAGGCGATGATTGGGGCGAGTGCGGGCGAGACGGCGGGGGCGATGCTGAAGGTGCGCATCAAGCGGAGTATTGATATTCCGCGGGCGAGCAAGATCAGTCTGGATCGCGGATTTGTGGGCGGCTCAACGTTGGAGTTTGTGACGATTGATTTGACAAGCGAACAACTTCGCGATGTGGTGAAGGATGGCGAAGTGATGGACGGCGGCGCGCCCGAGACGCTGCTAGGGTCGATCAAGCAGATTGTGGAAGGGCCGCTGGCGCAGTTTAGTAGTACGGCGGCGAAGATTGATGCGTTGGCGGTGGAGTACACGACGCTGGGCAAGCGGCTGAATGAACTGGTGGAGCCGCGGACGTTGGCGGATGTGCAAGGCGGGAAGGATCCGAACTTGCGCAGCACGCTGGCGCGGATTGATGTGGCGGTGACGAGTGCGAATGTGTGGCTGGCGGATGATCAACTGCGGACGCAGTTTCGGGAAGTTGTGAACAAGGCTGATAGTGTGCTGGCGGAAGCCAAGACGCTGGCGCAGGCGTGGACGACGACGGCGCAGACGACGAACGAAACTGTGGAGAGCGTGGGCAAAGAAGTGCGCGGCGCGAGTGAGAAGCTGAACGAGTTGGCGGCGAGTGCGAATGGTTCGCTGGACAAGGTGCGAGCGGCGGGTGAAGAGTTGGCGAAGACGCTGGAAGCTGTGAACAGCGGCAAGGGGACTCTGGGGCAACTGGTGAACAATCCCGATTTGTATCGCAACTTGGATGATGCGGCGAAGCGGCTGGATAAGGCGCTGGATGAGGCGCAGCAGATGTTGGAGAAGTACAAGAACGAGGGGATCAAGATCAAGCTTTGAGGTTTTCGTTTTCGCTCGCTTTGTGAGAGAGCGGTTCGATGTTGATGGGTGGGGGATAGCCGTCGATGGTCCAGAGTGCGGTCATCCGGGCAGTGAGGACGGGATCGGCGAGTTTGCCGATGAACCAGCGGAGGACGGGGCGGACGCAGATGAGTGTGAGCCAGGTGGGGATGAAGGCTGCGACAAGCGCGAGCGCGCTGAGTGGGTAGGCGACGCGTTGGATCGCGTAACGATAAGGGGATAGAATGCCCGACTGCCAGTCGGCCCATACCATTCCTGCGAAGATCAAGAGGGAAAGCAGTACTGCGGTACACGCGAGGACGGAATTGCCACGAAGCCGCAGCGTGGGGAAGCAAGCGAGCGCGATCAGGCCGCTGATGAACGCAGATGGAAAAAGAAGTAAAAAAGCGCCAGCTTCTGTCCAATCGACGACACGAATGAGCCCGCCTGCTTGAATCCAATCGGCATCAAGTTTTGGCTGAAGCACATCTTCACCGAACGTAGCGTAACTGTTTCCACCAATGAAACCAGCGACTCGATCTGCGTACTGACGGGAGCACTCAATCGCAGTTTCGCTCGCGACGAAAATGTTGAGTCCGGTGCTAAGCACCAACCACGCAAACAACCCCAGCAAAATCCGTGACCCGCGGGTGATGGCCATGCCTCTCGCTTGCGATCTGGACATTTGCATCGCTTCGATGGGCCGCACGGTTGCGCACTCAGGGCACTTGGCCACGATGAAACCGTAGTGCGGCTCGTGCACCAGCGGCTGGCCTTGCATGGCATAGCCGCACTTGCTGCACCACTGCGCGTGGTCGAGTACATCGACGACTTCGGGTGACTTGTCAGACGGCGTTATCACGTGCTGCCCCTCGCTTCAAGTGTGATTGCGAATGTCACATGAGCAAACTTTCGCCAGTCATTTCGCCCGGCTTCGGCAGGCCCATCATCGCGAAGGCGGTTGGCATGATGTCGGCGAGTCGGCCGCGGCTGGCGCGGGTTTTGTCGCTGAACCAGCCGTTGGCGTCGGTGTCGCCGCGGAGTTTGCGGCCTTTGAATTTATCGCCCGCGATGATGATGGGGACGTCGTAAGTTGTGTGCGCGGTGTGGGGCGCGTTGGTGATGGGGTCGAACATTTGTTCGCAGTTGCCGTGGTCGGCGGTGACGATGCAGGCTCCGCCGCGTTGCGTAGCGGCGGCGATGACTTCGCCCACGCATTTGTCGACGGCGGCGCAGGCGAGGACGGCGGCTTCGAGGTTGCCCGTGTGGCCCACCATGTCACCATTGGCGAAGTTGACGACGATGAGGCTTTCGCAATTTGGCGCAGCGAGGCGACGCAGCACGCAGTCGCACACTTCGCGTGCGCTCATCTCGGGCTTTTGGTCATACGTCGCGACTTTGGGGCTTTGCGGATTCTCGCGGGTTTCGCCAGGAAACGGCGGGTCGCGGTAATCGTTGAAGAAGAAGGTGACGTGCGGGTACTTCTCGGTTTCGGCGCAGCGGAATTGCGTGAGACCAAGATTTGAGATGTATTCGCCAGCGATGTTGATCATCTTGGGCGGTTTGGGGAAAGCGACTTTGCAGAAGGGCAAAAGCTCTTCCCAGTATTCGGTCATGATGAGATAATCGATCTTGAGTTTGATGCCGCGACTAAAGCCGCTGGTGCCGCTGTCGGGGCTGGGCTTGACTTTCGCCCACTTGTCATCAGGGAAAACAAACGCGGCGGAAATTTCGCGCGGGCGGTCGCCGCGATAGTTGTAGAAGATGACGGCGTCGTTGTCTTTGATGGGTGCGCCGTTGCCCACGATGCGCGGGGTGATGAATTCATCGCCCGTGAGGTTGGGAGCGGTTGGATGATCGTAGTAATCTTGCAGTGCGGCGTCGGCGGTGGCGAACTTGGGGGCGGGGCCTTCGCCAGTGAGGACGTCATACGCGAGCTGCACGCGTTCCCAGCGGTTGTCGCGATCCATGGCGTAGTAGCGGCCACAGAGAGAGACGATTGCGCCGATGCCGATGGCGGCGAGTTCTTTTTCGATTTGTGCGACGAAGCCTTTGCCGGTGAAGGGGCCGGTGTCGCGGCCATCGGTGAAGAGATGGATAGCGACGCGCGGCATGTTGAGGGTTTTGCAGGCGCGGACGATGGCGTAGAGGTGATCCAGCAAACCGTGGACGCCGGCATCGCTGGCGATGCCCAGCAGATGTACGGTGCCGTTGCGTTCTTTGCACGCGGTAATGGCTTGTGCAATTGCGGCGTTCTTGTCAAGGCCAGCGCGGCAGGCTTTGGTAATGGCGACGCTCTCTTGATCGACGATGCGGCCTGCGCCGATATTTTGGTGGCCCACTTCGCTGTTGCCCATGGTGCCGTCGGGAATGCCGACATCTTCGCCGCTGGTTTTGATAAGCGTCCAGGGACAATCGCGCATGAGGCGATCAGCAACTGGCGTGAGGCCGCGAGCACTGGCGACTTTGACAGCGTTGAAGGCATCGTGCGAAGGGTTGGGATTCATGCCCCAGCCATCGCGGATGATGAGGACGAGGGGAGAGAGGGTGGGAAGGGTTGCCATGCGGCAAGGTAGGGATGAGCGGGCGGAAGTGACGAGGCGGGGAGTTGGCGGACGCGATTGCGGGATGAAGATGCGTGGCAGCGGGCAGCATGCTCACTTTGAGCGTTATTGCTCAGCCAATTGCGTCAGAACTGCATCTGTCAAAACAGAAATTCACCTAACATAGGGTAATGGCTTCCACCAGCTTTATGCAGATAATGTTGACTTTGGGCTCGCCGTGACGCAACGGAGGATCAGTGTCGACAGCATTTCGAGATTTATCGAACCGGTACCCCGTTTCGTTTTTCACGCACAGCACGCTCATGGCGAGCGTGTTCACCATCGACGGCGACGTCCGCTACATGTCGCCGGTATTCACACGGACGTTAATGGGGCCAGAGGCTCGAAATGGCTCGGCGGCGGGTCGCAATCTTTGCGATATTCTCGGTGAAGTCGCAGGACGCGAGCGGATTGGATATCTGCGCGAGGTAGCTGCATCGCGGGAGCCGATGGTGGTGCGCTGTGTGATTCGCGGTTTGCAGCACATAACGCACTTCTTTCCCGCCGTTGACGTGACAAACCCGGAAGAGACCCTGGTTGGTGCGTTCCATGAAGTCTTAGAGGGCGTGATTGATCCAGCGGCGTTCCAAGACTTCAACTATATCGAAGCGGCGTGGAACGACTACGGCAAGCTCGCGCAGCTCACGCCACGCGAGAGCGAAATCGCCGTGCGCATCGGCCTGGGTATGGATGCCAAGCAAATCGCCGATGCCTTGACACGTTCGCTGGAAACGGTGGCGAGCCACAAGAAGTCGCTGTACGCCAAAATGGGCTGCGAGGGGCAACTGACGGCGTCGATCATGATCCGCCGGTGTGGTTTGACGGAGCGCGATGTGCCGCGGATTGCACAGGTGCAGAAGATGTAAAGGCGGGGAAGGCAGAGTACCGGAGTACCGGAGTACCGGAGTACCAAGTACCAGAGTGCGGAGTGGGAAGAGCAAATGCAAAGCGGGCCTGAGTCGTGGACTCGGGCCCGTATCTTTTTTGGTTTTTACTTCGTGCTCGGGCACTTGGCACTATGCAGCCCTGCAAAGCCGCAACAGCCCGTGCCACCGATCCGCTGCTCTGAGCGGGTCGGTGCGAACGCGGCAATGCCTCTGCTTACCGCGACAAACTTTGCACGCACACGAGCCGCAACGCCAGCAGGCAACAGATCGACCATCGCCGGGAAGAGCTGCCGCCCTTCCCCGGCACCCCATCCCGCTTGCGATGCAGACTTCGAGCGGGTGATGTCACTAGCATGATGGCTTTCTGCAGGAGCATGGTTGATGTCGTTCATCACAGTCAGGCTGCCGCCGTACGCGATGCGAAGCATCGGGACGAAAGATGCGAGTGAGTTGGTTCTGCGCGGCGATTCGCGCGGCCTCGCGAGTGGCGGCGCTGCGGTGGTCATGGCCTCGGTCGCGAGCTTACTGGTGAGCTGGCAGATGGCGGGGGCAGCGGTATGTATCGCGCTGCTTGCGAGTGGACTTGGGCTGTACGCGGTTTTGCGATTGTCCAGTCGGTTGGTCGTCGCGTTTTCTCATGAAGGTGAAGTGGTTGTAACGAAAGCGTCGCTGTTTGGCAAGCGAATGTGGCGAGTTGCGACGCAAGATGTTGAGTTTCAGATCGTGCCGATTTCGGTTCTAAAACCGGGCGGGTGGGGATCAACATGGCGCGGCTGGGCGGTTGTGCTTGTTGCTGAGAAAGTGCCGCCGCTGGCTCTTTGCACCACAGAATCGCTGGAGGCGTGTTGCGACTTTAGTCGCCGCATGTTGCCGGTAGATGTTGGACTTCGCGTACGCCAAGTGGATGAACGCGTGTTTGCGGTGATGCCGATTGTGTAGCGAATCAATTTGCATAATCTCACACGTGGGCTGGTGGCCTCAAGTGGATACGTGGCCAGCGGCGTGAACGAAGTGAGCGGCAAATGGAACGAAAGGGTGCGAGGGCGGTTGTTCGCGTTGCGGGTGCGCTGGTTGTTTTTGCAATTGGGGTTGATGCGTTGGTGGGGCTGTTGCAGGGGCAGCAGGCGTTGTGGGTGCCGTGGGATAGGCCAGGATGGCGAGACGCGGTGCGTAAATGCGAGTCGGGGCAGCGATACATCATCGATTACGATGTAAGCGTGCGTAGTGGAGCATGGTTTACGTGGTGGCTGGCAACGGACCAGAGTGGTTCAAACGCTGGCACGCCTAACGTGCAGATACCGGAGCGTTGGTATAAGTCGGGGGCGTTTGCGGATGCGGAGAAGCGCGCAAAGTTTTCGCAGCAGCGGTATTTCGGTTTGCCGTTTCGCAGTTGGACGTGTTTGATTGAGACGGATAGAGCGTTGGGTCGAGCGAACGTCTCCTTCGTGGAAATCGATGGCGGCGCGGTTTGGCCACGCGGGCAGACTCCAGTGAACTATCGATCGATTCGCGTGGTGCCGTATCGGATGCGGCCTTTGCAGTGGGCTGCGAACATTGTGGTGATTGCCGGTTCCGTGGGCGGGTGTATTGCGCTGGTGCGATATGTGCGAAGGGAACTGCGAAACGGCCGGGGATTGTGCCGCGGGTGCGGGTATGAGGTGCAGCGGTTGCAGGTTTGTCCTGAGTGCGGGGAGGAGAATCCGCATGCGGTTGTGTGAGGGGCGGGGGAGATTTTGAGTTTGTCGCCCGGGCTAAAAGCCCGGGCCACTGGGGGAGATGCGTGTTTGCACTTTGGCACTTCGTGCCTTCGTACTCTGGCACTCTGCACTCTGGCACTTGCTTCTTCCTACGCTCGCGTGTGACTACACCTGCACCTCGTCGATCTGGTTCTGGAAATGGGAAGACTTCGCGAACTGCGCCTCGTAGCGGCGGTGGCGGTGGTGGGGGTGTGCGTGGGGCGGGAGGGGGCAAG
>VYLN01000129.1_pt1 | contig 15386 bp, 19 predicted proteins | sample 5109471 | NCBI WGS metagenome assembly VYLN01 (sample SAMN12291806, study PRJNA351875) | freshwater metagenome | isolation source: freshwater lake | place: USA: Michigan, Lee Lake | collected 2013-08-06 | reverse complement strand
CTTCTGTTAAAGAAGCAGCATCCCGGGTCGCGTCAACCCCATTGACGCGACCATTCTAAAAAGGTGGCGTGGTGAGGAATCGCCGTCCGTTTTACGGCGGCGAGGATGTCAATCTGTAAAGGGCGTAAGGTTTGCGCCCTTTATCGTTAGGTATGACGGGGACTGACCTCCCGATCCTTATTTAGCTCCGTCCGCCGCCTGGCAGTCGATGGACGTTAAGTTAAAATGCTTGTGGATTCGGTCTGACGGGGGCATAATTTTCGGATTGTGTCTAGTTAAGAGGAGTAGAAGCAGCAATCTCCCATTATAGTCTATAGTCGTAGGCTTAACGGTGAGATTGTCAACACCTAATCATACCCAAAACCTCAAACCTCAAAAATTGATATTCCTAAGCCATAAACGAAACTGTCGAGGAGAAAATTACCTACACAGGGCCAGCAAAAAAGTAATAGATTGGTGTATTCTTGATCAAATAGGGACGTTAATAATTGGGCATAATGAGGGGATGAAACAATCTCTTAATCTAGGAAAGACAGATATTATTTTGATGAAAGGCTATGGGTATCAGTATCCTGAGAATATGGGTGATCGCAGCTAATGGTTTTCGCGAGGTTATTCGCGATCGAATTCTTTACTTTATCGGGTTTTTTGCCTTGTTGATGGCCTTCGCTTGGCGTTTATTACCAGAAATTGCGGTGGGAACCCATCAGAAAATCTTTCTTGACTTGGGATTAGCCGCTATCGGGTTATTAGGGGTAATTGTTGCGGTTTTTGTGGGTACAGGGCTAATTAATAAGGAAATTGACAAGAGAACTATTTTAGTTTTGATTCCCAAACCCCTGAGTCGGGCCGAATTTATCCTCGGTAAACACTTGGGTTTGTCCGGGGTTTTAGCGGTGATGTTGGGGGTAATGTTGGTGATTTACTTGCTGATGTTGCTGGGGATGAAAGTATCTTTTCAACCTTTACCCCTGATTGTCTCGGTTTTCTATCTCGGTTTGGAATTAATTCTCATCGCGGCCGTGGCGATCGCTTTTGGGGTATTTACCAGTTCGATTTTAGCCACGTTAATGACTTTTGGGGTCTATCTAATGGGTCACATCAGCAAAGATCTGATCCAATTGGGTATAATCAGCAAAAATCCCAATATCCTCGCTATCACTAAAAATATTTATCTAATTCTCCCAGATTTAGAGAGATTGAATTTTAGAAACGAGGCCGTTTATGGTTTGCTGCCTAGTGCTGATGTCTTAATCGGTAATGCCCTCTACAGTCTCGTTTATACTGGTCTATTATTGGGTATCTCCATCCTCATCTTTTCACGACGACAATTTTAAATAGCGTTGCTGAATCAAGGGATGAATAGCAACTGTGCAGGTTCCCGTGCCAAAGTTAGTTTGGGTCTAGGTTTTAAAAATCCCAGCAAAGAGGATTCAGATCTCAAATCAGCAACGCCTAAAATTGTCCTGGCAGAAAAACCGCTCATCGCTGGTAGGAATGGTCAATATCGATTAGTTTATAGACATTATTAGCCATGAAATTAAAGGCACAACTGCATATTTTAAGTCGAGACGCGGTCAATTACGGACTGGCAACCGTAGTCATGGAAGAAGCGGTTAATCCCGTCCTCGCGGCCGTGGCCAGACAGTTAAAACATTTACAATACTATGTGGTTCAGAATAGCCAGGGTGATTGGTTACTAACCACCTTAGCCCATCGGCAGCAGCCGCAACAGGAGAAAAGGGTAATCTATGCCTTTGCTACGGAAAAAATGGCCATATCTGCTCAAAATACCCCCAATTCACCTCTATCAACGCTCCTGATTCCCGTAACCCATCTTTTATTCCAATTATTTGCCCTAGAAAAAGTAGATAGTATTATTTTTCTGGAAAATGCACACACCGCTCAAACGGGAAAAGAAATCACCCGGACTGAATTAAGGGCCAATATTGAAAAACAACTGCAAAAACTAGCGACAATTCCTGCCAATCTTGCTTAACTTAGTATCATTAATCGAGGTCAATTAGATGTCACCAGAGACTGTTTGGGCTGCCAACTTGAGTCTATTGTAACCAGAGAGATTTTTGAGAAAGGAAGGTGTCGCTAGTGTGGGCCACACTTCACCCCATCAGATATAGTAGAAGTACAGTATATACATTCTCAACAATACGGTGGTCAGGATGAATACAAAAACCCCCAATTACTAGACCGCCAGTGTCAGGATGATAAAACGGCTCTCCAGTGTCAAGCTGTATCCCTAACAATGGAGCCGTAAAACTAGGAGCCGTGTGAGGTGAAAGTCTCACCTACGTTTCTCAAGGGGAGAAGATGGAGTTGACTCTATTCTCAGCCCCTAATGGATAGATTGGACTCTATCAGTATCCGCCGCTACTAATACCTTAAATCTTAGCCAGAATGCCAGATTTACACTTGCTTAATTCTCATCCACAGGCCCTAGAAACTGCCTTCATCCCCACTGCCGACCGGTCTTTTTCCTACCCTCTATCCCTCGACCTCGCTACAATTAATCAACGTTTTGACTCCGCTAACGCCGCGGAAATCGTCGCTTGGGCGGAAGCCACCTTTGGGGAAGGTTTGGTGATGAGTACCAGTTTCGGCATTCAGGCGGCGGTAATGTTGCACCTCGTCACCGCAATTATCCCCGATATTCCCGTCATTTGGATCGATACCGGCTATCTTCCCCCAGAAACCTATCAATTTGCCGAAGACTTAAGCCAACGCCTCCATTTAAACCTGAAAGTTTATCAATCTCCCCTCAGTCCCGCCCGCATGGAAGCAATCCACGGTAAATTGTGGTCAAATAACGATCTGGACTCCCTCAATCTCTACGACAAAATCCGCAAAGTGGAACCGATGCAACGGGCCCTGAAGGAATTAAAGGCCGCCGCTTGGTTAGCGGGTTTGCGTCGCGACCAAACCGACCACCGCAAAACTCTCCAATGGGTCAATCAACAGGGCGAACGTTACAAAATATTACCGATCCTTGACTGGAATGCCAAAACCATCTACGAGTATCTGACCAAATACGATCTTCCCTACCATCCCTATTTTGATCTGGGTTATGTCTCCGTCGGCGATTGGCACTCCAGTCGGCCTTTAACCGCCGATGATAGCAACGAACGAGACACCCGTTTCAAGGGTTTAAAACAAGAATGCGGTCTTCATTTGCCCTTAACCCCCGGAGAAGCACAAAGTCTCGACGCAAGCTCCCTATAACTGCCAGGGTGGGAAAATTGCCGGTGCGATCGGTTCCTAGACGTTAGACAATGGTTAATGATTATTAATCCCCCATTAACCATGGCTATTTTAGAAAATTTTCTCGAAGTCGGCTCTCTCAAGTGGTTCTATCGACAGGTTAACCCCGCTCAACAACCAGATACAACCCCCGTGATCCTACTCCATGGTTTACCCGCCCATAGCTATATTTGGCGGGAATTGTTAACCAGTTTAGAAGAATATAACATTAATGCTATTGCCCCCGATTGGATCGGTTCCGGTTTATCCGCTAAACCCGATGCCAGAGAATTCGCCTACACACCTAGTGCTTTTTGTCAAGCCTTGGCCGATTTTATTCAAGCTCTCCAATTGCCGAAAATCTCCCTCATTGTCCAGGGTTTTTTATCCTCCGTCGGCCTACAATACGCCCTAGAAAATCCCGATAAAATTGAGCGCTTGGTCGTTTTAAATACTCCCCTCTCCAGGGATGTCAAATTACCCTGGATAATGAAACAATGGGGCCTACCTTTCCTCGGAGATATGGCGACTCAAGATCCCTTATTAGTCGATCGTACTTTAGAAACTGGTAGCGGTTTTGTGATTAGTGATGCAGATCTGGCTATTTTCCGTCAACCCTATCTAAAAACTTCGGCAGTCGGTCGCGCTTTACTGGCCACGATTCGCAATTTAAACCTAGCGAAAACTATGGCAGAAATTGAGACAGGTTTAGAGAACTTGGAAAAACCTATCCTTTTTGTCTGGGGAATGGGCGATCCTTGGTTATCTTCTGTCACTGTGGAAAAATTGGCCACTAAATCAGGAGTGGAATTAATCTCCCTTGCGGAAGCGAAACACTATCCCCAAGAACATTGGTCTAAAGAAATTAATCCCCGGATTATTAATTTTCTCGGACGCAAAATCTAAAGGGCTATTTAAGGTGACGCAGAAATTTTTTCAATTACCCTTCTCTGATTATAGTAGAAGCGGAGGCTTCGCTTTTTCAAAATTTCTGCGTTTAGGGCTAGTAATTTCTCGATATAACAAAAAACTATTGAAGTTTAAATAGTGATAAAAATTTTTGTTCGTTCAAAACCATAGGTAAGGAGGAGATATAGGAATGATTATCAACAAATACAATTTTTGGAGATTTATTTATGCAATTTAGAGAATTTGACTGGGATCAGTCTAAAAGATATTCTAATATAGAGAAGCATGGGATAGATTTTGCGGCTGTTCCTCCTATTTTCGATGGTCACTGTCTAATCAGAGAAGATAATCGCCAAGATTACCAAGAAATAAGGATGTGTTTGCTGGGACAATTAAACGGGATAATCTGTTATGTTGTCTATACTATAAGAGGGGAAACTTGCCGATTGATTAGTGCTAGGAGAGCAAACGAACGTGAGCGAAGAAAGTATCAAGAGAGTATCCCCCAAGATGGGGATTCTTAACACAAAAGAGGAAAGGCAAGATTTTAGCGATTTAACCGATTGGGAGCGAGTTAAATCGATGAGCGATGCAGAAATCGAGGCTAATGCTTTGTCAGATACCGATGCGCTTCCTTTTGATGATGATTGGGAAAATGCGGCGCTCATTTCCGCTTACAATAAATTAACATCTCAATAATTAATTGCTAAAACTGATAATTGTCTCAGGGTTACTTGTTATGAAAGTTTAATAGACTGTTGTTCAAGAAAATAGTGATAAAATTTTTTGTTAGCCCAAAATAATAAGCAGGTAATCATTTGAGAGTAATGATTCCACGTTACCATCAAATCGAATTACTTAATATTGATTATTTGAACCATATTTTCAAGTCTATGTATATAGGCTTGATGATATCTCCATGCTTCTAAAATACTTTGTAATAATTCATCTTTTGAAAAACAACCAGAATCAGCTACATCTTCAATTTGTCTGATTAGATCATCTTCTAACTCCAATTCTAGCATACTCACTTGTTTAGTTGTGTCTGCCATACTTTTATCTATCTAAAAGTTGATGGAACTATCATACCATAGGAACTCAGCACTGTGGTATCTATTAAACCCCACAATATACCCATTGATATGCCTTGCATATATGTGTATATAGTACCACCTACTAAATACCCTATTATACCCCCTGTTGTACCTAAGCATGAATAAAACTTAAGATTGTTTTGGTTAAAATTTGCGAAAAATAGCTTTTTAATAGCAAATAAGTCGATAAGTCGATGGTATTTGACTTATTGCACCCATTAAGTACCGTCAGGACTCGTTTATGTTGACTTAACATATCTGGTGCGATTGCTTGACATATCTAGTGTAATTGCTTGACATATCTGGTGTAATTAGGGTAAGATAGGATACTGTACTTAGGATGCTAAGTTTCTAAAGGCAGACTATTACTGAATTAACAAAAAAAAATGGCTACCAGACAATTTCGAGTAAATCTTAGTCAAAAGGACTCTGAATATCTTAAAGAAATAGCTAAAGAGCTAGACTTAACAGAGTCTGAAGTCATTCGTAAAGGATTAAAACTCATGGCTTTATATGCTAAAACTGAGACAGAGGAAGATACTCAATTAATACTTCAAAAAGGTAATGAACAGAGACCACTACTAATTGTTTAGTTATGACCAGTGATTCAAAAAATGAGACAGAGGAAGTTAACAACCCAAAAGATCCCAGCGCTTCTTTGGCTCTTCCAACTGAAAGGAACTCTGTGCGTCATAATCTAAAGAAGAATCCGGAGCCTTATCATTTAGACAATGAAGTATCTGCATTTGGTAAACCAGCTACAGCTATATCACCCTCAGACCAAAGACATAATTTTAATACTAAAGTAGCTGGTTCCTTAGCAAGGTGGCTTTGGTTGGGATTGTTAACCACTGCTGGGTTACAAATTCTTTCTATTTGTCTCATTTCTTTTGCTTCTCTTGGAATTTTTAATTTAAATATAAATTTGAAAGCTATCGAAGAACAAGAAGTACAAAGTAGAGTGGATAAAGCGGCAACCCTAATTAATGATTCTTCTAAGACAATTTATACTTTTTTAGGGCCAATAGCTACAGCAGTCACCGCCTTTTATTTTAGTGGTTTGGGTACTTTGTCAAAAACTTAGAACGATGAAAACTCTGAAAATGAGAGAAATGAATAGAACTTTCAAAAAAACACGAAAAAATCTCTCCCATTGGTAATTTTAGTACAAAGGCTAGAAATCTCAACCCCAGAAACCTCTCCTCCCCACTCTCCTATACTTTTAAAGTGGAAGAAAGTTTTAGCTTAATTAATCTGGCTACAGGCCTGTTTTTATCGTCTCTAAATACCCCTGATAACTTGACCGGAACTGTTCGATCGATAAGTCCTTTGTCCAATATTCTACTAGAGCATGACCCCAAGCCCAAGCTTCCTTGTCGGCAGTGCTAGAATTCTCTAATAGTATTGGCCAAAGTGCCAATAAATCAAAACTTTTATTCTCCGGATTTAAGAGAGAAAAAAGCTCATAGGCCATCTGTAATTTACCGATCGCTACCGGTAATTGTTCCACAGGAATTTGTTCGGCTAAAAGATAGGCTAAAGTCGGTCTTCCCGTGGCTAAAGTGGAGATAAAACCTAGAATAGGACTTTTTAATAGGGCCGTTAAACCTTGCCCCGTGGCCATCTGTAAAGTATAGCGATCGATTATTTTAGCCGCTGTCAGAGTTCGAGTTTCTAAATCCGCTAAAAAACGGGCTAAACGCAACTGTTTTGCGGGCGAAATTGCCCCCAGCAAAGCGATTGATAACTCCTCATCCCCCCAAGCTTCTCTATCCGGCTGTTGACTGACCATCGGCAAAATGCGATCGCAGAGTTCCTCGAATAATTCCGCCCGATACTGCAAGCATTCGCGGATATTGACTTCTTTGGGACTTTCTCCCGTCAGCCAATTATAGGGGGGTTGCCACTCTCGCAGCGGACGCAGGCGATCGACTTGAGAAACACATACTATAACTGGTAAATTGTCAATAGTTTGTTGCAAATCTTTAAGAAAAGCCTCATCCATGGCCAGGGCGGGATCGAGGGCGGGGGTGACAAGAATCAATAAATCGGCGTTTTCGGCATAATTGAGAACTTTTTGCCGATAATCAGCCCGATTTGCCTGTTCGTAGCCCGGGGTATCCCAGAGGATTAACTCGTCTCCTTCTGGGGTTTGCCAATGGTAGGATTGGATCGCGTCGGTACTGGGCAATAGATCCACTTGGGCCAAATCGGCCCGAAAGAGAGTATTGATTAAACTGCTTTTGCCGGCCCCAGTGCGTCCAACCAGCAGAATATTAACTGGTTGGCGATCGATTTCCGTGATCGGTTCAGCTTGGGCGAGAATTTCTTTGAGAGTAGTGGTCGCGATTTTCGTCTTGGTGGGGAGAGTTGGGGCGAGATTACTGCCACTGTAGAGTAACACCGCTTGGCGAGAGAGGTTTCTTAGGGCATTTTCCCGCAAAACTTGCCCTAAATTGACTAATAATTGCTGATCCGCTCGATCGCTGTACTTTTGACTGGCAACTTTAGCCACAGCCGCGGCAGGATTGATTACCCATTGCGCCCAATTCCAGACCTGCCAAAGTTTCCGGGCTGAGGGTTGCAATTTTTGATAAACTTCGTAGGCTTGATAGGCTTGACCGATGGTGATTTGATTCAGGGCCGGGGAAAGATTCTGCATCCAGCGATCGCTATCATCCACAGTTCCCCGAATTAAACCGTAGGCCTGGGGAATGTAAATATTTAATAAGGGGTACTTGACATCGGGGTAATATATCTGGGCGATGGCATTGACCAAATCCTGACAGCGTTGCCAAAAAGTCGCCCAATCTTCCCACACCGGGCGATCATTGCGGGCCTCGGCGATAATTCTCTCGATAATTTCCTCAACATTGCCACCGGAATCACCGTCAGGAGGGGTTAATTCTGCCTTAATTTCCCCAATGGCGGCTTCAATTTCCCCGACTACTGGGCGCGTCCATCTGACCAACAGGAAGCGCCAAGCAACAAAAATCAGGGTAAAAACTGCCCAAATCCAATTTAAACCCCATTGATTGATCTGAAAGCCGGCGGCCACGATCAGAAAAATCACCACGGCGGCGATCGGAACTGCTAAAATCAACCCTTGCCAAGTTTTTAACCGTAACATTGCTCGATCTGGTTTTTTTCCATTCTACCGATCTCCGATTCTGGGTTAGGGGGGCAGAAATTAGACAGTGGCATCAATTTGGGCGAGGATTGCCGTGGACAACTGACAAAGTTGTTGATGACAAGGACCATTACTAGCCATGATCCCCCCCCATTGCCGCACATCGCCGCGATTATAGCGCACCGGTTGACCATCAAAATAGGAAAATTTGCCGCCTGCTTCCGTTAAAATCAACTCCGGTGCGGCAAAATCCCAGTCTTTAGCCGCCGATTTCCCCGATAGGGAGATATAAACATCGGATTTTTGTTCGAGGATCGTGGCAATTTTACAGCCCACACTACCCACATAATTTTTACCAAAGAAAGGTATTTGACTTAATAAATTATCAAAACGTTGGTCGCGATGGGTACGACTAACCACCAGATAGAGGTCGGTAATTTTATCTTTATTGGCAACTTTTACCTGTGTAATATTGCCGTCGCTAGTTTCTAGAAAAGTACCTTTTCCTTTTTGGGCAAAATAGAGTTTTTCTTGATCTGGTAGGGCAACCACGGCGATTATCGGTCTTCCTTGATAACATAAGGCGATATGTAGGGCATATTCTCCCGTTTTGTCGATAAAATCCCGGGTTCCGTCCAAAGGATCGATAATCCATACCCAATCTTTCGGGATAGCTTCATTGCCCTGATGGGTTTCCTCGCTCAGATAACCAAAGTCGATATCAGAAAAATTTGTTTGTAATTCCCCTAAAATATAGTTATTTGCCGCTAAATCCGCCGCCGTCACAGGTCCGCCTTTTTTTTCCTCGTTGACGGCTAAATCCTGTTCACCGCGGTGGTAGGATTGGAGAATTTTAGCACCACCCCAACCCACGGCACGAGTCACAGCTAAAATGCGCTCGATCGTTTCGGTATCTTGACAGGTTAAATTAATCATAAAATAGCCTCAGTTTTTCAGACCTATTATTTACTAAATTGAAAGACTGGCATCTTAGCTTATCATCCCTTGCTTCCTAGCTCCTGACTTGCTTAATTTTGCTCTTGCCAAAAATAATCGGCGGGTTTTTTGGTTTCTGCTGGTGATAATTGAGGAGCGTCTCCCAAGAAAACCGAACGCTGGATGACGCGATCGCCTAATCTTCTCTGGACTCGACTGGGAATACCGTAACCGTAGGCAATATGACCTTTTCCTGCTAGGACGATGATCTGATAGTTCGGATGAGCTTGCCAGAATTTAGCGATCGCATCGGCCATGGTTTCATCCCAGAGAACCTGTGCCAGAAAAAAGCGATCGAATCCCTGACTTTGGCCTCCGGTGTGTTGCTGATAAACGGCTAAGATCTGTTGACGATACTCCTCGTTATCCTGGTTTATTTCGCTTTTAGGGGGAATGTAGGTCATTTCTGAGGTGGAGAGGCTTTCTAAGCCCTCCTGTGCCACTTTTCTAGTGATTTCCGTGGGTGTATTTAGGGCGATCGCTGGTAGTTGTTTCGCCTTGGCCAAGCGCAGGATCGGGGCGTAAAATTCCCAATCAAATCCCCAACGTTGGTCGTATTCACTTTTTTCTCTCAACTGATTTTCGCTAATTTGGCCCGCTAAATACTGATCCAAATAGATTTGGTAAGGACGTTGAAACATCTCAAAAGCGATCGCTATTTGGGGATTATTGGCCTGTAAATACTCGATAATAGCTAATTGGGCCTGATGATCGGCTTGACTATCGTGCCTTTCTCCCAGATAAATAATCTCGGCTGTTTTTAAATCTGCCAGAATTTGTTTTTGGCTATTAGTAAAACTCCAGGCCCGGGGCAGCAAAATAAACAGTAAGCAGAGGGCAAGGAAAACAGGAAAAAAGCGTCGAGAGAATTTCATCTTTATTAAAGGCCTTTTAAAAAACTGATCTTAACCGAAACCAAGACAAAAAGGGTGGGCAATGCCCACCCGAAAAAATTTTCCGAGAACCTTTTTGGTTTAGTAGGTTTCTACGTGCCAGCGATGTTCTTTTTTCAGTTGTTTCTGATAGACAGACCAATCAGCACCATTTTTAGCGGCGGCACTGGTGATAGCATCGTCGATACCATCTTCCATCCCTTTCAGTCCGCACATATAAGCGTGGGTTTTGGGACTTTGGAGTAGATTCCAAATTTCGTCAGCGTGTTCGGCTACCCGGTGTTGAATATACATTCTACCTCCCTGGGGATTTTGCTGTTCCCGGCTGATGGCATAGGTGAGACGGAAGTTATCGGGGAATTCCGCCGCTATTTTCTCTAATTCTTCTTGGTAGAGAATATTGGCCGTTTTGGGAACTCCGAAAATCAACCAAGCTAGACCTTTGAATTTATAATCTTCGTGTTGTTCCTTGAACATCCGCCAGAGGAAAGCTCGGAAGGGAGCGATTCCGGTCCCGGTGGCCATCATAATGATAGTGGCATCTTCATCACCTGGTAGCAGCATTTCCTTACCCACGGGACCAGTAATAGCCACATCGTCCCCCACCCCTATATGACAAAGATGGGTGGAACAAACTCCATAAACGGTTTCCTTGGTTTCTGGGTGTTGGTATTCTAACTGACGCACGCAGAGGGATAAAGTTTTATCGTCTAATTTATCACCATGACGGGTGGAGGCGATCGAATAGAGTCTCAATTTATGAGGTTTGCCATTAGCATCGCTACCCGGGGGGATAATACCGATACTTTGCCCTTCTAAATAGCGTAAATCGCCCCCAGAAAGGTCAAAGGTGACGTGTTGTACGATACCGATACCCCCCTCATCAACGAGAGCATAATTCTCGATACATTTGCCGATAAAGGGTTGATTCGGACGGTAGATGTTGACGGGGATATCTGTTTTTTCTTTCGCTTGAGTCATGGCCTTTTTCTTGGTCTGTTCGGTGACGGGCGATGATTGAGCGATTGGCTGTGGTGTGGAGGCACTAGAAACAGTTGCTACGGGGGCAATCCCATTTAAGGGTTTGATGCTGACGATACGACCACCTAAACGGGTAATCCGACGCATTTCTTGATTCATGCGACTGTAGGGAACCGTGAAAAACACGCTTCCACTCTGACGGATTGAATAATCCAAGCTGTCAGTATTGTCGTTTTGATTGAGACCCGCCACTTCGTAAACAAATAAACGGTTTCCCGCTAGTGTACTCGGACTGTACATTAAATATAACTCCCAACTCAAGTCACGATAATCGTTCCATAGTTTAGCCTACCATCGGTACACTACACCTAGGCCTAATCGAGAGTTATCTTAAAAAAACCACAGACATCGCTTTTATCTTTTCCTTAAGGATAGGTCAACTCTCTGGTTAAAATCTGTTACATTTGCAGCATTTTTACTTTTTATTAAGATTTATGCTACTTTTCCCTATTTGTGCTAAAAATCCCCCTAGTTTGCCTGATTAGAGCAAGAGCGGGGGACAGATATTACCGATAATTATTTTTGCAATTACTGGGCTGCAGCTGCGTTTAAGGGTTTAATGCTGACGATGCGAGCGCCTAAACGGGTAATCCGACGCATTTCTTGATTCATGCGGCTATAGGGAACGGTTAAAAAGACACTGCCACTCTTACGGATAGAATAATCTAGGTTATCAGTCTTGTCATTTTGACTCAAACCGACGACTTCATAGACAAAAAGGCGATTTTCTTTGGCACTAGAGAGACTTTGCATCGAAATGGCTCCTACATTGATGTTATAGTTCTCTAGTTTAGCCTAGCAGGGAGACTAGCAATCTAGTTAGGGTTTGCGGCAAAAAGTTTCTCGTGAGGCCAGGGTGTAGGGTGTAGGGTGTAGGGTTTTACCCATTTTCATCTGGTAAATTACCTAATTTTCAGGGACTTTTTCCCTGAATTTTCCCCCCGATCCCTCCAATGGCTGGCACTTTTTGATTTCCCCAAAGTCTAAAAGTCTTAACCAACAAGGTTTTTAGATTTATTCAGCCAACCCTAGTTAATGGCCGATTTACGCCTGTTTATTCTACCATGACGCTCGATCGCAATTGTCCACAGGCCGCATCGGCCGCTAAACCTCTTTTTCCCGTTCTAAAATAGTTTTAAAAGCCTTAATTCTCTTTTGATCAGGCCGTTGATAATCCACCTCTTGAATGGGATTAAGTGATCGCTGTTAATTGTTTGAAGATAAGCCTGCTGATAAGTCGCAACGCTACCACCTTGATCTAGTGTAGTCGATTGATGTTGTCCTACTTATCATCCTTGATGATTTCTCGCAGGTCTTGCTCGAAGTGAATGTGGGTAATATACACTCCTTTAGGGGTCTGTAAGGTGACAAATTCTACAAACAAAGAATCTTGTTCGTGCTGAAGTTTCAGGAAAAAACGTCTTAAAAACTTATTCTGGGGATAGATAAGTTCTTGCAGGAAAATAGATTGTTTACAAGGTCCACTAGCTTGATTGTGTTGTTTGAGAATTTTTTTCAGTTTCAAACGGAATTCCTCCCAGCCTTGTACTTCACTTCTAGCTTGTTCAGCTGATTCAAAAAAATCCTCATGATCCTTGGCGAATTTAATTGCGTTATCTAACCACACATCAACTGCACCACCAGTATTGCCCGCTAGATAAAGTTCCAATCCTTGACGAACAGGCATGGGAAGTTGTGCCATCTCCTCATCATCAATTATGATCGAGGTGGGTGTGGTTGATTCTTTGCTGACAAGTAGCGGTTGACTATAAGATATCCGAGGAAAACAATTCAAAACCGCTAAAGTTCCTAAAGCTGCAATTGCTAATATTTTACCTTTCATGATCCTTACCCCCGAACTCGAAGAAATTACCAATAGTCGAGTTGCTGTGGCTGACAAATACTAAAATTTACCTCTCTGAAAAAATTCCGCAACAGGATAACCAAAACCGCTAGTTAAAGAAGCATACTTAACAGTTATCTGCCCTACTGTTGAGGTGTTACCCGATAACCACCCCGATCTTGATTAAATTTTACAATTATTAACAAACCCCACAGACAACACTCCTCTGTTACTCCAATTATAACAGAGGAAACTGATGATGGAGTAGTGAACAAATTAAGTTTATTCTACCATGACGTTCGATCGCAATTGCCCACAGGCCGCATCGGTCGCTAAACCTCTCGAATAACGGACAGTAACGGCGACTTTTTCCTGTTCTAAAATAGTTTTAAAAGCCCTGATTCTTTTTTCATCAGGCCGTTGATAATCCACCTCTTGAATAGGATTATAGGGGATGAGATTGACGTGAGATTGAAAACCTTTCACCAGTTTGACTAATTCCCTTGCGTGTTCGGGTAAATCATTAACTCCCGCTAAAAGAATGTATTCAAATGTCACCCTTCGTCCCGTGATTTGAACGTATTCCTGACAGTCTTGGATCAGATTACTTAGGGTATAATGATCGGCACTGGGGATTAATTTGGAGCGAACTTGTTGATTAGAAGCATGGAGACTAACAGCAAAAGTTACTTGTAAATTATGGGATGCTAGTTGCTTGATTTTATGGGGTAATCCCACGGTAGAAATCGTTAAACAACGCTGACCGATACCCACATCTTTATTAAGGGAATGAATCGCTGTCACTACTTCGGGGATATTTAATAAAGGTTCCCCCATCCCCATAAACACCACATGACTCACTCGTTGCTGAAAATCCTCCTGTACTGTTAACACTTGGTCAACGATTTCATGAGCTTGTAAATTACGAGTAAAACCCCCTTTTCCCGTGGCACAAAAATCACAGGCCATCGGGCAACCCACTTGCGAAGAAACACAGACTGTCAATCTTTTTTCACTGGGAATTCCCACCGCTTCGATAATTAAACCATCCGCCAGTTTTAGCAGATATTTACGAGTGCGATCGGGTGCTACACTGCGATAATGTATAAGGGAACGACCAATAGGATAGTCTGCCATCTTGCTGCGCCATTCTTGGGGGAATACGGAAATATCCGCCAAAGAATGCACACCTTTTTCATATAGCCATTGGTGTAATTGTTTACCCCGATAAGCGGGTTGTCCCTGGTCTTTTACCCAGTCGGTCAGTTCCTCTAAAGATTTCGCTAGTAAAGTCATAATTGTTGTCATTGATCGTCTTACCATTCTAACCGATCGATCATCCCTAGGAGCAAAAACGTAACAAAATTGTATTCATTAATTGACATTTTTTTCCTTTGATCCTTCTCTAGTCTTTGTTAGTCAATTAAATACTTAAAACTATAACTTAAACTTAGCCTAAGGATTTCTACTGTTGGGTATTCCTTTTTATACTAAATCTGGTTATTAAAAACTGATTATTTATTCCCCCTTTTGCCTCTTGCCTATTGCATGAGTGCCTGTCCTCATAAGTAGCCTATACTCAACGGATTTAGTATTATATTCTCCTTCCACTGAGAGGGAAGTAGCATCTAAATGGGAATTCTCTGTCGCCACACCAAATTTTTTCACGGCCGCTAAACTAATGAGTAGGAAAATACCCGAAACATCAAGTTGATAAAGTTTAAAGTTATAAAGTTTGTCCATTACTCGACTAATTTTATCATCATTTAATTGTTTGGGTTCGATGCCATCTCCCAGCAGATGTTCGGTTGCTTTATCTTCAAAAAATTGAGGAAATAAATACAAGGACCCAGAGACAAATCCCAATCCGTTCAGGATAATCGCTTTTACTACTTGCCCAGCTGTGACAATTTCTCCTAGAACCCATTGAGACTTGTTCGTTAATAATTTCAACGATTCCTATTTCATCGATAATTCCGGCTACTAATCCCAGATGGTCTAGATTTTTAACTTGAATTTCTGTTGATTGATTCATGGTCGAACAGCCCACTGCCTAAGTTTTCCAACAATTCCTATTTTTTCATAATTAGGGGTCTCAAGACCCCCCTAGCGGGTAGGGCTGTTTCATTCTCCCATCAGAATATCAAAAGTAAAAGCGATCACCGTCAGGTAAAATGAGAAGTGACCGGCAACTTTTTAAATATATGTTGAGCTTAATAGAAAAA
>VYLN01000139.1_pt1 | contig 15552 bp, 15 predicted proteins | sample 5109471 | NCBI WGS metagenome assembly VYLN01 (sample SAMN12291806, study PRJNA351875) | freshwater metagenome | isolation source: freshwater lake | place: USA: Michigan, Lee Lake | collected 2013-08-06 | reverse complement strand
GGAAAAAGTCCCTGAATTTTCCCCCCAATCACTCCAAGGGGCGGCACTTTTTGAGGGAAAAAAAGTCTAAAAACCTTGTTGGATAAGGTTTTTAGATTTATTCAGCAAACCCTACTTAGTCGAAAACGCTGTAGCAAAATAAAAAACCTCGGTGTCCAGCCGAGGTAGCGCTAAGTTATGTAGGAGAACTCAAGCAAATCTGTCAATGGGGCAAACCCAAACCCCGAAAACTTTTTTAAGCTAGTCAGCCCAGTTTTTCACCGTTGTCTCGGACTAAAGGAATCATCAGCTGTCCGATACTCTCCGAGACAATCTGAACCGGCTTGGTGTCTTGGCTGTTTTGCTTTAACTTTTAGCTCATGTAAATAAATGTAACAGCATTTTTACGAATTGTAAAGAAGAATTGACAAGATAAAACTTATATGTAACATAAGCTAAGTTAATATTTTTCGCCGATCGAAGCTAGGGAGGTAATAATAGAGAGATCGGTTCACTAGCGTGACAAGGTGTACCCAGAATGTCCTATTCGTTTTTATTACCACTATTCACCGCTGCCTTGGCTGCCTATTTCTGGCAGAAGTCCAGCGATGAGATCGCTTATCTCGCCAGTGCCGCCACGGTAATTAGTTTAGTGTTGAGTCTGGTTTTAGCTCCTTGGCAGATTCAGCTATTAATTCTCTTGACAGTTGTGATTGTCGTCACCTTTTTATGGCAAGGACGAGAAGAGCAGAAGAATCTCCCCGTCCCCACTCCAGAAACCGCCGGCGAGAAAAAGTATCGTGGCGCCACCTATATCGAGCCAACAGTCACCGAGGCTCCTGTCAAGGAGCGAGGGGGTAAATATCGCGGTGCGGAGGTTAAAATCACCAATAATCCCACGGTGGCTAACCCAATTCGCTCCTCATCTCTCAAATACCGCGGCGCTGGTTCGACAAACAAGGACCAGTAATAATTATCAGTTATCAGTTATCAGTTATCAGTTATCAGTTATCAGTTATCAGTTATCAGTTATCAGTTATCAGTTATCAGTTATCAGTTATCAGTTATCAGTTATCAGTTCACTGTTCACTGTTTACTGTTCACTGTTTACTGTTTACTGTTCACTGTTCATTGTTCACTGAAACTTCCCACTTCCTACTGGTCTTGCATATATGGTTGATTATTTTTGAGGCAATTGTATGCCTTTTGTAACTCGATTCCCAGATAACCGATATGTTCGGGAATAATTGCGGGATTAGTTGTTGCAAGCTCGCGGATTAATTTGAGGGGATTTTTGCCTTGATAACAAGCAACAATTTCCCCACTGCCGGGAGTAGTTTGTTGGACAATAATTTGTTCTGATTCTAGAGAAATCAAAAAGTTACCGCTAGGGTCAAAAAAATCACGCTGATTGACAATTTTATCGTACTGGGTGGCGATTAATCGTTCGACATTCTCCCAAGTATCATCGTATATATGGGCCGATTGACTAATAGTAATCAATGGACCTAAGGTTAAATTATACTGGGAGCGTTGATTGATTTCTTGGCAAATATGTTGCTGTAAAGCGCGCAATCCCATGGCATTTGCCGGCCAAGCGGCAAACATATCATTACTTCTAAATATTGCGGTGAGAGATAATTCATTTTCCACCACTCGCACCCAAATATGATTTAAACAGGGACTACCTCCCTTTTCGTGGTCTTTCACATCCCAGAGGGACATAACTGCACTGGCAGCGTCAATTTCTGAGATTAATTTATTAATAACCTGTGTAATTTGATCCCGTCCAAACCAAGAGCGCAATCTTTGACCGTAGGTGTATTTAACTCCTTGGTGTATAGGGGAATCATCGAGAATTTGTCCGATATATTCGGTAAGAAAAGCTCTATCTATAGGCAAATAATTAGGTTCAGGAAAATAAAAGTCTCGGGGTTCATCGGTGACAATTGCCATTAGGTCGATTAATTCTTGCCATTTACCATCATATCCTGTCGGTCTAATTGTGCCGGTGGTTTTAATCTTTTGGAGAATTTTTACCCAAGTTTCGGCAATAGTTTTTCCTTCAATGCGATGACCGTATCTTGTCCCGGGTAGGAGAGAAGGAAGATTTTCTGAGATAGGAAAGGTTAATGGTTCTCCCCAAGTTGGTAACGGGGATTGTTTTGCATAACTTTGGACAGTTTCAATCACTTCTGGGATAGATTTAACTGGTTGATATTGAATTGATTGACGCAATTTTTCGAGAATTTCTCGGTCAATTTCTTTGTCAATGTATCCCCTGATAAGAGAATTAATTACCCAACATTCTTTACCTGTGTCACTTTTTCCTAACTGGAATCCTTGACTAAAAAAATCTAGCAAACATTGACAGCTACCGGAGTTCTTATCTTCCTTAGTCGCGTTGAGAATAACTAAGCATCTAACGTGGGGATTTGCTATTAAGTTTCTCAGCAGGGGACTAATTCCTCTGGTGGGACTATAAAGATTACCAATTACCGCATATTGGTCGGGATTTAAATGTTTAGCAAGGGACTGTTTTACTGTCCATCCGGTGATAATTGCTGTTTGTCCGTGACCGCAGATTAATTGATTGGGTTTATAGTGGGGTTGGTAGGTGAATTTAGGGGTGGTTTCTGTACTAAGCATGGATTTAAATTAATCGTTCAAGATAATTAATAATATTTCGGTGAAGCTGTTCTATTGTATCACTGCCATCCAGTTGTAAAAAATTATCTTCATATTCTTTAAATATCTCGACAAACATCTGACGAACTTTCATTAATTTTTCTTGTGTTTCGTACACTTCTGTGATGGCTCTGTTTTTAATTCTTGCTAGAGAAATATCAGGAATAACATCGATATAAATGACTAAATCTGGATTGGGAAAATGTTGATTTAACTGCTGAACAAAAGCCAATTCTTCGGGATTATTGCAATTGTAGGCCAAAGAAGAAAAATAATAACGAGTAGTGATCACATGGGTTTGTTCTTGGTGAATAAGTTTAAAAACGCCATCGTGATCATTATATAAGTGATCATGGCGATCAGCTGCAAATAGATAGGCCATTTGTTGGTCAAATTTATTTTGATCTTTGATAGAAATAAGATTAGTTTGCATTATTTCTCGAATCAAACGACCGATGACTCCCTCGGAAGGTTCCGGACTTAAAACTGCTTTTTCCCCTCGCTTTAAAAAATATTCTTGTAAGAGTTTTGCTTGGGTACTTGTTCCAGAACCATCAATACCTTCAAAGACAATAAATTTCGGTTTCATAATTTAATCTTATTTCTCGCTCTAATTATCTGAATAATTGTTTTAGCCAAGTTAACCAAGATTTTTTATGGGGTATTAATTGCGTCATTTCTCCGATAATCTCTCCCATACTTCCCCAAGCATAAATATTTTTATTGAGGGATTGTATAGTTAAATTTTCTTGTAAAGCTAAACTGATGATACTAATCATTTCTGCTGCTTGATTACCGACTATTTGCGCTCCCAGTATTTTACCATCTTGTCGGTAGATTAATTGACAAAATCCCGTGGTTTCCCCCCAGATTTGCTGTGGGACCATATTTTTGATGGGATAGTTGATCATCTTTACCTCCTCACCATAGCTGTCCTCGGCTGCTTTTCTAGTTAAACCCACCCAAGCAATAGCAGGATCGAAAGCAATAAATGAGGGAATTTGCTCCGGATTAAAGTTAAATTTTTCTCCCGTGAGCAGATGCTTGACTAACCCAAAAGCGGCCCGGTGATTTAAAGTAGGATCTGGATAATTATTTCTGAGCAAATTTAGGGCATAAATGCGGGAATTATCAGTTTGTAATTGCCGATTAACCCTAATTAATCCTTGCTCTAGTTTAACTCCCACCCCGGACAAATTTAATCCCTGTTCATTGACTTGATAATTACCAGCAAAAATGATATCATCAACTTCGATAACACGATTGCCTAATTGTAACCATTTTTGACCCTCGATCGCTTTCACTTGACTAGGACAATAGCCGGATAAAATCTTAATTCCTTCCGCTTCTAAAATGGCAGTAACTAAATGGGAGATTTCCCGATCAATATCCGGCAGTAGATAATTATCCTCGATAATTAAGCTAATTTCTTTCCCTAAACGTCGGAGAATTTGTGCCAAACTCACAGCCATGCTGCTGTTGCCAATAATCGCTAAATGTTGTCCTAAATTGTCTAAATTTGGCTCTTGCCAAAGGGTCTGAGCAGTAAAAAAATTAACCTCATCTAAGCCGAAAATTCTCGGTACTTGCGGATAAAAACCAGTAGCGATAAGATAGTGTTTAGCCAACAATTGCCGACCGTTAACCACGAATCCTAAACGCGGTAAGCGGACAAATTCCCCCCCACCCAAGATAACATCTATTCCTTCCGTGGCTAATCTCGCCAAAGAATGATGTTTATTAATACTTTTATCTACTTCCTCTAACCATTCCCGCAACCGTTGCCATTGGGGATAAATGGCTGTTTCTTGCCAATGATTCAGCAGTTTATAGAGATGGATAATTTGGCTGCACCCCTTGCTAAAAATGTCCTCAGATGCCTCTAAATTGCCGCTAGAAGGCTGTTGCACTAAAGCCACCCTTTTTTTGAGGTGAACAGCCAACAAAGCCGCTTCTATCCCAGCAGGATTGGCACCGATAATTACTAAGTCGTAAACCACAAGTATAAAGTAGGAGTCGGAAACTTAACACTTAAAACTCAAATCTGATAACTGATAACTGATTACTGATTACTGATAACTGATTACCGGCGCCGGTCTTGCAGTTTTTTATAGACATCTCGCAGGGGGACTTGATGATAGGCGAGAGCGACGAGGGTATGATAAAAAAGATCGGCCACTTCTGCGGCAATAGCATCGCCATCATTATCTTTGCAGGCCATGACCACTTCTGCCGATTCTTCGCCGATTTTCTTGAGAATTTTGTTATCTCCTCCGGCCAAGAGTTTACAGGTGTAGGATTCCGGATGAGGATCGTCTCTGCGATCGCAAATTACCTTGAACAATTCCGAGAGAGTATCGGCCGCTGGCGGTGATTTTTGCCAATTTACTTGGTGAAAACAGCTTCTTTCGCCGGTATGACAGGCGATATCACCGATTTGCTCAATAGTCAGCAAGATGGCATCACTATCGCAATCGTAGCGAATTTGACGCACTTTTTGGATATGGCCCGAGGTGGCTCCTTTGTGCCACAATTCTTGACGAGAACGACTCCAATACCATGCTTCCCCAGTGGTGAGGGTTTTTTCGAGGGATTCCCGATTCATCCAGGCCATCATTAACACTGTAGCATCAAGATAGTCTTGGGCGATCGCTGGTACTAAACCCTGGGGATTATAAGCGATCGCGTCGAGGGGAATAGCGGAGAGTAAAGAAGACATCAGTTTTTCGCGGTCAAGAATTATGGTGGGACAAATTACCCAAAGCTTAATTATATAGCCATGGGGTCTTGGGGGTTAGGGTTTAGGGGTTAGGTATCCCCTATCCCCTATCCCCCATCCCCTATCCCCTATCCCCCATTCGTGTTAGAATCAACGCTTAAAGAAAAAGCTAAAAGCTAGAAAACCAAACAGGGCATCTAACCTTTAGCTATTCTTGTTCAACGTCACAGTTATCAATGTGTGCAAGACATTGGTAACTGTTATTTTTGTTTCTTGAAGCGGGAAACCAATCCTAAACCACCCACTGCCAGAAGTCCGAGGATAGTACCCGGTTCGGGAACGGTTTGATGGAAAGAATTTTGGAATTGGAATAGACCTTCAGTGCCAGGATCAGCATTAACTAGGGTATTTGTGACGGTCAACTTTTTGATGGGGGCGATAGGGTAAAAACCTGATGCAGGATCCGGTGAGCCGTTAGTTGAAACTAGGACATTAGGTATCTCAAGAAATGTCTCGGTTACAGTCCCGTAGTTGGATGATACGTCTGAATCTAGGTCAACCCCGACAATATAGTTGGGGGAGATAAGTGGATTGACCTCGATTGTATATGTGAAAGACCCCCCGGGACCCTTGTTAGGATCAGGGGCACCCTGTGTCAGAGAATCGTATGTGAAATAATAATGATCACTCATCTCGGTCAGCGCAACATCATCCAGCGCCTCGGCCCCAATGCCACCCCCAACGTACGTAACTATTTTGTCCCCTTCAATAAGAGGAGTTCCGCCCGTCCAGGCCGCCCAACTTAACATCGCGGCATTCGCACTGGTAGCGGTAAGCACTGCGCCGGCGAGAACCCCGATGGCTAGAGAGCCAGAAGCAAAAGTTTTGGTTAATTTGTTGGTTGTCATCATAACTGAATTATCCAGCGTTAATTGTGTGTACTATAGCCATCAAAAGAAGTTAAGCAAGCGTTAAGCTCGCTGATAACTTTTTGTGTGACCTGACATAATTATAGCGAAACTTTTCAAAAAAAACAGGTGTTTTAGAACAGGGTGAGCGCATCTCAAACGCTATTGACCATTGACCAATTTTGTCATCCGCTTGCTGTGTGGGCATTTCAAGTGATACCAGTCAATAAAAATAGTTAGGAACTCTTAACATTTGGTCGATTTTTGCTTAAAAATTGAGATGGCAAATTCTCCTCAAATATTCCTGAATCCCGCTCTGGGTAAGCAACTCACATAAAGTTCATTTTGTTAAAGATTGTTAAGATGCGCTTACCCTGTGTTTTAGAAAATTATTTATTTTTCGGCAATATTTATCTATTTTTTTTCCAATTTATAGCAGTTTTTCTTGAACATAACTACCCAAAAATTGACAAATATACCCAAGCTTTTTGGTGAAAGTTGGACAGATAAACAGGCTCTACTTAAAAAAAATCTCTCAATCCGTTACAAAACTTAATCAAGAGAGGTACAATATATAAAACTTAACAGTTTTGACTGTCAAAACTGTAGTTCGATAGCAATCAACTCCCTAACGAGTTGACATACCCCAAAACCCCCGGACAAACTCAGGTTTTAGAAAGACCAAAAATCCCGTTTAATATCTGTATCTAAAGAGGTATGACTAATTTTCCTAAATCATCTATAGTTACCAGCGTAGGGTAATGGCAGTATAAAAGTGGACAACTGACTCTCTAAAGTTGGACGATTCTCTCTCGATAAATTTCTTTAATTTAAAACCGAGTCATATACATGAATAACCTCATCACTATTCGAGAAGCCTCCGATTTACTCGGAGTTAGCATTAAAACCCTCCGGCGCTGGGAACAACAGGGTAAAATTGCCCCAATTCGTACCCGCGGCGGCCATCGCCGATTTCGACCGGAAGATCTCTTACAATCTGGTCAAGCAAACCCATTGATTATTGGCTATGCTCGTGTTAATCGACCTGAACAAAAACCCCAATTAGACACCCAGATAAAAGCGTTAGAAGACTTTTGTCATCAACAGGGTCAACCCTTTGAAATTCTCACCGATATCGGCAACGGAGTCAGCTACAATCGCCCTAGTTTTATGCGTCTAGTGGAGATGATTTGTCACGGTGAGGTGAAATCTCTAGTTTTAACCCATGCGGAAACTGTTAGTCTCTTTTGTCATGATTTTATTTTGGGTTTGTGCCGTGTCTTCAAAATCCAAGTCATTCTCCTCAATCAACCCCAGAAATCCATTGCAGATGAGGATTTATTGGACGATCTGCAAGCCCTCATCACCATCTGTTACGATCATCTCTACCCACTACATAACCCGGCTCATCAGCAATTACTAGAATACCTAGGGGCGTTTAAGGATGTCCGTCTGGCTTAAAATCGTCCTTGGACTGGGTTTCTTATCCCTCTTTTTAGTTGTCTGATGCCGCCTCTGCTATTCCCCGAACAAGGGCCAAGAATAGTAATATTTTAGCTGACGGCTGACGGCTATGATAACTCTACATTGACGGCAAATGAAACTAGAAACCACGGCGATTAAACGGATTCTTGATGCTAACCTTGACCGCGCCAGAGAAGGACTGCGAATTATCGAAGAATGGTGTCGTTTTGGCTTAGATAATCTTGATTTAGCCCAAGAATGTAAAGAAATGCGCCATCAATTAGCTAGTTGGCACTCGATCGATCTTAAACGACATCGGGACACAGCCGGCGATATCGGCAGGGATTTAAGCCATCCCAGGGAAGAAATCCGCGAGACTGTCGAGGGACTGCTGCAGGCCAATCTCGCTCGCGTACAGGAGGCTTTCAGGGTTTTAGAAGAATACGGTAAACTCTATGATCTGGAACTAGGGATAGCCTGTAAACAGCTGCGCTATCGGGTTTATCAGCTAGAGAGTAAACTATTAATCTCTCCACCTCTGGAAAAACTGCAAGCATCTCCCCTCTATTTAGTCACTTCTCCTGCCGAAAATCTCCTAGAAATCGTCGAATTAGCCCTAAAAGGAGGTTTAAAATTGGTGCAGTACCGCCATAAAACCGCCGCTGATACCATTCGTTTAGAAGAGGCCGCTAAACTGTGTGAGTTATGCCACCGTTACGATGCTTTGTTTATTATGAACGATCGCGTCGATATTGCTCAGGCCATTCTTGCCGATGGTGTTCACCTCGGTCAACAGGATGTACCGATTTCCCTAGCACGGCAATTTCTCGGTCCGACGGCAATTATCGGTCGGTCCACCACTAATCCCCAAGAGATGGCCAAAGCAATCCAAGAAAAGGCCGATTATGTGGGAGTCGGTCCAGTTTATGCCACCCCCACGAAAGCGGGAAAAGCACCCGCAGGATTGGAATATGTCCGTTATGCGCGGGAAAATTGCCCTTTACCCTGGTTTGCGATCGGTGGTATTGATAGTAGTAACATTAAAGAGGTTTTAGAGGCAGGAGCGCAGCGGGTAGCTGTAGTCCGGGCCATCATGGAAGCGCAGCATCCCGAGGTGGTGACACAACAATTATTAAACCAATTAAAGTAGGGAACGGGGGAGTGGTGTGTAGGGTGTAGGGTGTGGGGTGTGGAAAGAATAAATAAAAATAGTCTCCTGTCTCGGAGAATACTGTCTCGGAGAATACTGTCTCCTCCGATTAACTTGATTCGTTCATATCCAAATCCATGTCAGAAATAACCTTGCAAATCAACGGCAAAACTCAAACCTGTTTACCCGCAACTAAACTACCGCAAATGCTAGAAAATTTGGGCATGAATCCTCGGTTAGTTGCCGTGGAATATAACGGGGAAATCCTCCATCGTCAGTATTGGGAAAACACCGAAATCAAGGAGGGGGATAAATTAGAAATTGTTACTATTGTCGGGGGGGGGATAAAATAATCAACAATCGACACTTGAGGGAAAAAACTTGTTAGTTATCGGTTTAATGAGTGGCACATCGGTGGATGGCATCGATACCGCTTTAGTGGAGATTAGCGGTACTGTGGAATCTCCACAGGTGCAGTTATTAGCTGGAGAAACCTATCCCTATTCCCCCCGATTACGAGAGACAATTTTGCAAGTCTGTGGGGGAGAAAAGCTATCTATTGAAGCTTTAGCCAGCTTAGATGATGATATCGCTGCAGAATTCGCCCATGCCGCTTTAAATATCCAAAAAGAAGCCCCAAAAGCCCAATTAATCGGCAGTCACGGTCAAACCGTTTTTCATCGACCCCCCGAAAACGATCGCCTCGGTTACACAGTACAATTAGGACGGGGAGCAGCGATCGCAAAAATTACCCGTATTCCCACCATTAGTAATTTTCGCGCTGCCGATATCGCCCAAGCTGGTCACGGTGCGCCCCTAGTGCCGAAAATTGACGCTTATCTGCTCTCTCACCCCACTAAAACCCGCTGCGTCCAAAATATCGGTGGTATTGGCAATTTAACCTATCTACCCCCCCGACAAAGGGAAAATTGGCAGCAAAAAATTTTCGGTTGGGATACTGGCCCCGGCAATGTCCTCATCGATTTGGCCGTACAATTTTTGAGCCAAGGCCAACAAACCTACGACCATAACGGTCAATGGTCGGCTCAGGGTCAACCCTGCTCCGAATTAGTTCATAAATGGCTACAGGAGCCTTATTTTCAACAATATCCTCCTAAATCCACTGGCAGAGAGTTATTTAGCCCCGCCTATCTAGCCCAATTGCGCCAGGATGCCCAAGCTTATTCCCTCAGTGATGCCGACTGGTTGGCTAGTTTAACCGATTTAACCGCCATTTCGATCGCCCACAGCTATCAAACCTTTTTGCCAGAAATGCCCGCGGAAGTGCTGCTCTGCGGTGGTGGCGCTCGCAATGCCTACCTGCGCCAACGACTCCTAGCACATTTGGGGTCAAATGTCAAGCTTTTGACCACCGATCAGGTAGGATTAAATAGCGATTTTAAAGAAGCGATCGCTTTTGCCCTCTTGGCCTATTGGCGCTGGCACAATTTCCCCGGTAATTTACCGAAAGTCACGGGGGCAAAAGCAGCGGTTTTATTAGGAGAAATTTACCTATGAGCAGCAGCTATGAAATATTTTCAACAATTCAACGCCAAAGGGTCAGCGATGGGCAAATAGTGCCAATTTTAAGCGATTGTACTGGGTATAAACGTCTTTTAATTCTTGTTTGGCCGCAATTGGGAGATTTTGACAGTCTCGAATACGCTTGGTGGTTAGAAAAAGAGGCAGCCCTTTGGCAAAATGCCGGGATAACCATTCGTGCCATCGGTATCGGCGATCGCAATTCAGGTTTAAAATTCGCTGAATATACGAAATTTCGGCAAGATTGGCTGTTTGTTGACCCCACAGCTGAATTACACAATTTATTAGGACTTTATCGGGGTTTATCGTTAAAATTACCCAGATTTTCTCCTGGACAAAATGCCTGGTTAAATCTAATTTTGATGTGTGCGGGTGTGGGTAGTCCGGGGACTCTGGCCGAAGTGCTGCGGGGTTATCTTGGCGATCGCAAAGCCCCCCAATTAATTGCCGAGGAGGAAACAATACAAGCGCGGCCTTTACCACCTTTCCGGGGTTCCCTATTCAATCTTGCTGGGGGTCAAGGTTTTCAGCGACCTTTTGAATTAGCCACCCTGAGACTCCGTAATATGGGTCAAGTTTTGGGCAATTGGTCAACCTATGTCCCCGATAGTAGTTATCTCACCCAACGGGGAGGGACTTTTTTATTTGATAATCAAGAAAATTTACTCTATGAGCATCGAGATCGAGGTATCTTGGGTTTTGCTGAGAATATGAGTTATCCTCTCGCTTTTTTGCAGGATTAAGCTTTTTTCTTCTCCATCTCGCCCACTCCCAACTCTTGACTTTTAGCTTTTCTAGCTGATAGCTAAAAAACTTTAATGTTATCCAACTACTTATTACCTAAAGATTGATGAAATTATTTGACGATTCATCCACAACTAGCGGGGGTTATTTACCTAAGAGATAAGTAAATATTATTTTAAGTTTATTTAAGGCTGTCATTACTAATGCTAAGTTGAGCATGGTAAATTTTCCCGTAGTATCAAAAAGGAAACTAATTCGACCCGTTCAGTCTAAACGGCGAGAGAAGGCATTTTGAGATTGAGCAACAACCTATGGCAAAGACAACAGAGACAACCACTTATAAAGTCACCCTGAAAACACCCGATGGCGTGCAGACAATTGATGTTCCCGATGATGAATATATTCTCGATATAGCGGAAGAAAAAAAATTAGATTTACCTTTTTCTTGCCGTGCTGGTGCTTGCTCTGCTTGCGCTGGTAAAATCGAATCCGGTAGCGTTGATCAATCCGAGCAATCCTTCTTAGATGACGATCAAATTGAAGCGGGTTATGTCCTCACCTGTGTCGCCTATCCTACTTCTGACTGTGTGATCGTCACCCACCAAGAAGAAGCTTTGTACTAATTTAGGTCAATATTTGGGAGTTAGACAGTCCAACAATACAACGATAATAGAGCGGGAACTGCAAGAGCGACAGTTCTCGCTCTATTTGTATTTTTGGCTCTTGACTCGACAGTGATAGTCTGATAGTTTCATGTCCTCATATTACCTTGCTTGACTATATCTGACCATATTTGTATTGAACCTTCTAATACCGCTCACTTAAAACCCAAATCTGATAACTGATAACCGATCGCTGATTATCGTCCCACTTCAGCGAAAATCTCGGCTAAAATCTCTCCAGCACCAGCATCGCGCAGTTTATGGGCTAAATCTCGTCCTAAAGCTTCCCCATGGCTAGGATCACCGCTAACCGAGTCCTTAATCAAGCGCTTACCGTCGAGACTAGCCACCATACCCGTTAAAGTTAGGATACCATCCTCGATCGCCGTATTCACTCCGATGGGAACTTGACAGCCCCCCTCCAACTCCCGTAAAAAAGCGCGTTCAGCATAGCATTTATCGCGGCTAGGGGCGTGTTCCAACACTTTTAGGACTTCCAAGACCTCCGGATCAGCATCGCGGCATTCTATCCCTAAAGCCCCCTGTCCCACCGCATGGAGAGAAATTTCCGCCGGGATAACCTGATGAACTCGATCGCCTAATCCTAACCTTTCTAACCCCGCTACTGCCAGAATAATCCCATCGTATTCTCCCGCGTCCAGTTTGGCCAGACGGGTGTTGACATTGCCGCGCACATCTTTAAAAGTCAGATGGGGATAATGGTGACGCAACTGGGCCAATCGACGCAGAGAAGAAGTCCCAATTACTGAACCTTCTGGTAAATTATCTAATTGATAGTCTTGATTTTTGCTATTTACCACCAAAGCATCGGCCGGATTAACTCTTTCGGTGACGCAACCCAAGATTAAGCCTTCGGGTAAATTAGTGGGCAGATCCTTGAGAGAATGGACAGCAAGATCGATCGATCTATCCAACATTCCCACTTCTAATTCTTTGGTAAATAAACCCTTATCACCGATTTTCGCCAAGGCCACATCGAGAATTTTATCGCCTTGGGTACTCATCGTCTCCACCTCAAACTGTCGATGGGGGTGGTGTTTACTCAATTCTGCCTGTACCCAGTAGGTTTGTACTAGGGCTAACTGACTTTTACGCGAACCGATACGCAGGGAACGAGGAGGACTAGAAACGGACATATCTGAAGTAGGAATTTAACTAAACATCTATCTGACTGCTCGATCTAGACTATCCTGATCTCACCCCTGTTGAGTAATCACTTTCTAGGTTGGGGGTAAATAGTTACATCTCTTAATATTTTTGGGGGAGTGGGGGATGGGGTGATGGAGTTTTAGGGAAATAGTCATAGGTTTGTTTAATCTCCCCCAATCCCTTTACTAGAATAGGATGATGAGGTAAAAGTTTTTGCGGCTATAGGTTGAATTAAGCAGAGTAAAACCATTATTCCCCATGGCACAGCAAAGCTAAAAGCTCAAGTTAAAATAGAAAAACCAAGGTTAAAACAGAGTCTAACCAATGACAATATTTTAACGGAAAAATTGACTAATTCAGGAGTTATTATCATGCTAGACCAAATGATGAAGATGTTAGAAGGACAACAAATAAACTCTTATCGTCTTAATAAGTTTATCGGTGCGGGGGGTTTTGGAGGTGTATTTCATGCCAGTGAAATAGTCAGAAATACATCGGTTCAAGAAGTGGCGATTAAAGTTATTCCCGAAAGTAGCGATGATAAATTAATTGAGTTACAAAATGCCAGAAAATTAGAACATTCTAATTTAATTAAAGCTTATTCCGTGGGGGAATTTCGTTTTCTCAATACGGAGATGCTTTACTTAGTGATGGAACTGGCACAGGGTAGCCTAGAAAATCACATTCAAAAAGGCGGTTTGTCATCGGGGGAGATTAAAAATATTACTGCTCAAGTCGCCCAAGGCTTAAATTATCTTCATGGACAAAATAAAGTCCATCGAGATTTAAAACCGGGTAATATCCTGAGGGTTAATCAACAATACAAGTTAGCAGATTTTGGCTTAATTAGAACTTTAAATAACAAAAGCCACACTCAAACAGTACATAATACTGGGACAATTATTTATATGCCTCCCGAAGCCTTTAAAGGTGATATTTCACCAGCTTGGGATCTGTGGTCATTGGGTATTATGTTAATCGAAATGACGACTAATCAACTTCCCTATAAGTTTAATAATGATATTAACCAATTAATGGCAAAGGTGATGAATTGTGAGCTACAAATCCCTAGTTTACCGAAAGAGTTTAAACCAATTATTGAAGGGTGTTTGCAAAAAGATAGAAAACAAAGATGGACGGCACAACAGGTTTTAAATGCTTTACAACCTGTTCAACAAGCACAAGCAGCAGTCAGGATGCCTGTGTCACCAATACCCCCAATTGCTTCACCTACTCCATTTACCGAAAAACTAGCCAATGGGATAAGACTAGAGATGGTAAGCTTACCAGCAGGTAAATTTCTCATGGGTTCTTCTGAAAGAGATGATGAAAAGCCTCCACACCAAGTTAAAGTCAACAGTTTTGCCATCGGCAAATATCCCATTACTCAAGCACAATATCAAGCGGTGATGGGAAACAATCCCTCTCACTTTAAAAATAATCCCCAAAATCCGGTAGAAAAGGTTATTTGGAACGATGCTAAAGCTTTTTGTCAGAAATTGAGTCAAATCACAGGGAAAACCTATCGCCTACCCACAGAAGCGGAATGGGAATATGCTTGTCGTGCCGGGACAACCACTCGCTATTATTTTGGTGATAATGCTAATCAGTTAGGAGATTACGCTTGGGGTAGAGAAAATTCTAATCGCACAACTCATCCCGTAGGACAGAAAAAGCCCAATGGTTGGGGACTGTATGACATGATTGGCAATGTTTGGGAGTGGTGCGAAGACGATTGGCATGATAGCTATGCTGGAGCGCCGGATGATGGCACGGCGTGGATTGATAATGATAATCGTTCTCAGTCTCGAAAATGTCTGCGCGGCGGTTCTTGGGACTATGGCCCTAATTACCGTCGTTCTGCCATCCGCTGCGGGTGCAGCCCCAACTACCACGTCAGCAACCTCGGTTTTCGGGTTGCGTGTGTCTCCCCACGACTTTAACCCTTTGCTCTTTTGCCTTTTTGCCCTTTGTCTCCCGCCTAGCGGCGGGGCGATTTTTTTTTTGAGAAAATTGAGGTAGGACAATTCTTGAATTGTCTCTACTTTTTAGGAGATGTCTAATGATGACACAGCTAGTCTGTCTGCTATAGTATAAAAGTCGTTTAGCATGATACGCTATCGAACCTTAGTGCGATCGCGTTGAACTTTTCCTATTCCCTTTGAGTTGCTTGTCTAACCTGTTCGATCTCTAATTCTAAAGCCTGTGCTATCTGTTCAAAGTTTAATCCTAATGCCAATAAACGAGGAATAGAGGCTAATTTTGCCGCTAATTCGCCTTCTTGTCGGCCTTCTTCTCTACCTTCCTCTCTACCTTCCTCTCTACCTTCCTCTCTACCTTCCTCTCTACCTTCCTCTCTACCTTCCTCTAAAGCTTCCTGATACACTTTAGTTTGTTTTAAATCACTTAAACTAACTTATAAACCAAAATTGTCTCTATCAATTCTAAAAGTTCTTGCTGTTGTTTGACCTTAGGTAATTCTTGTCTAATCCGTGGAATTAATTGTTTTCCCTGCTCGATCGCTCT
>VYLN01000127.1_pt1 | contig 15613 bp, 18 predicted proteins | sample 5109471 | NCBI WGS metagenome assembly VYLN01 (sample SAMN12291806, study PRJNA351875) | freshwater metagenome | isolation source: freshwater lake | place: USA: Michigan, Lee Lake | collected 2013-08-06 | reverse complement strand
ATTTCAACGGTGAATCGGATTACGTTCACCTGATTATCGATGACAAACCTGACATCGCTTTATCCAAATTAATCGCTAACCTTAAAACAGTTAGTAGTCCCATTAATTAGAAAGGAATTTCCGGATTTGGCGGCAAAGTATTTCTACAATAAACCTTATTTTTGGACGGGAGCTTATTTCTTGGCTAGTTGTGGAGGTGTTACCATCGAACAACTAAAAAAATACGTCGAGAACCAAAACTCCCCGAAAGTGGAAACGCTACCGCGTTAGTTTCATTCTGGTCGCGATTCATATCCCGTTAACCGCTACGCGGTTTAACGGGAGTCCTCTCGCGACCTTGAGATAGATATAATTTTTAATAAATCTTTACATTCCTCTCTCCGACCAGCGACTCACCAAGACTTTATCCTCTTGTTGCCAGAAGACCCTATCGGTCTATACCGTTTTTAAATGTACGAATCAAGGGTTCGCAGGCAGGCAGGGATTCCCATTATACAAGAAGTATAGGGCAAGTCTCCGATTTTGTCAAGGGTTTTGGCCAAAAAAAAATCGCCTCTGGGAGGCGGGGGTGAAAGGTATCACCCTAGAGAAATATTAAACGCCAAAAGACTTACCACAGCCGCAGGTTTGACTGGCGTTGGGATTAGTGAATTGGAAACCACCGCCGATCATCGCGTTGCTGTAATCTAACATGAGACCGTAGAGATAGAGCAGGCTTTTTTTATCAGAGACAATTTTAAAGCCATCGTAATCGAAAACCTCATCTTGAGGGCCAATATTGCTAGGATGCTCAAAATCCATCATATAGGACATTCCCGAACAACCACCTTGACGCACACCCACGCGCAGACATAAATCCTTGCCCTGTTGCTCTTTGAGCATGGTAAGGTGTTTGAGGGCAGCCTCACTGAGTAAAATTCCTTTTTCTTGAGTCTGAGTAGCTTGTGTCATTTTTAGCAGGAACTCCTAAACGCATTTGAAGGGGATAGATACAATTTTGCCTTCTTCTGTCCATCTTAACGATAGTCGAGGACTGATGACTGGATTACTGTTTACTTTTCCCGGTCTCGCAGGAGTTATAGGGCAAAAAAAGCAAAAAACTGGGATTATTAATTAAATAGCGTTGCCAGAGACGACTAGGTTCTTAAAACAAACCATAGAGCCATTCTCAGCCGATTTTCGTCACCCAGCCGGGTGCTTGAGACAATTCGCCTTCCCTGGGGGGACGAAAATCAAATCAGGAAAACACTGCTTTGAGGATGCCGAAAAAGCAGCCAGAAAATATCAAAAGAAATTCACCTTTCTAAGCGGAGATTAGCGCCACTGCTATCGGTGCGATAAACCCAAGTTTTTTGCTTATCAGTCAGAATAATTCGCCATCCTTGCACCAGTGCTTGGGTACAGAATTCTCCCGGTTTAGCTAATCCTAAACAACCATCGGGCCAGGTTTGTGGTTGTGCTGCTTGAATTTGCAAGCGATTAACGGATATATTGGTTTTCCGACTCAAATCTTGACGGGTAGCGGCGATGACCGAATTAGGTGGCTCAGGAGATGCTAAACTAGGTGGTGCTAAGAGGAGAGAAAGCAGGCTAATTAGCATTAAAGTGCCAGTTGATACCCGAACAATTCTCGTTTTACCGATTGGTACTTGCTGGCTTTGGCTAAAATTTTTTCTAGATATCATCTTTAGTCCTGTCTCTTTCCTGGGAGTGATAGTCTGAGCGAATCTTCCTGTTTATAACCAGTGTAACCGATACTATGTTCCCTCTCTGGTTTTCGAGCAGAAGCAGCAGTCACTCTCAGTTTTCGTTGCCATCTCCTGAAAACTTCCGTCTCTTTAAGTGGCGATGGCGATTAAAATAGATGAGTATGAACTATCTTAGATGGATGGACTTATGTTATCTTTTTTCCTCCGTTGGTTGATTACCGCCGTCTCTTTATTGATTACAGCGCGAATAGTACCCGGTATAGAAATTAAAGATTTTACCGTGGCTTTGATAGCTGCTGTCGCTTTGGGTTTAATTAATGCTATCATTAGACCCCTGTTGATTCTTTTTACCCTGCCTTTAACTATTTTGACCCTAGGGTTATTTATTTTTGTGGTCAATGCCATTTCCTTTTCTTTAGCCTCCTATTTTATCAGTGGCTTTGAGGTAAAATCATTTTTTGCCGCTTTATTCGGTTCGATCGTGGTTTCGATAATTTCAGGAGTTTTAAATGGTTTTTTCGTTGACTATAGTGGGCAATAATTCGTTTGTTTAAAACAGCTTGACTTACTCTGATCTAGAGACGTTGATTATAACAACGTCTCTCTAGTTTTTGGTAAATAGCGATAGTTTTTATTTGAGAATCAGGGAATTAAATTGACAAAAAGATTGACAAAAATTATCGTTTGTGTTAAACAAGTTATATCGATTATTTACCAGAGGGCTTTAGGGTATGTTTATTATTTTATGTATGAGATCGCTTAGAACTACACCCAGAAAATCTCTACGGATTTACCGTGGCTTTTGTCGTTAAAAATCAGGAAAATTTAATCCCCAAATTTCCATATCAAGCACCGAGAGCAAGTTCAATTACTATTAGAATAGTAACTTTTTGTGAAGATTTGGCTAACCGGGATGATCCGATCAGACAAAACAAATATAATCATCTTAATTAGATGACTAATGAGCTTTCTCGATCATCTTTCCAGACAGCATAACTACAAGAGTGTAGAAGGGAATTGTTGAGCTAAGGAGATTAACTAATCTCAAGTCAATTTTTCTTGTCTGTGTTAGCTTGAGAGACACAATCATCGCAGCAAAAGTTTTTTCATTCAATTTAGAGGTTTTAAAATGACTAATAATCAGGAAAATCTTAGCAAAGAAAACAAAATTTATACAGTTCTCAGTATCGGTCAAAGAGGAGCAGGAAAAACAGTTTTCCTAGCGGCATCTTATCAGACTTTCAAAAATCAAGCAACTTCGGGAAATCCGGCTAATATTGTCTTCAGATCTCAAGAGGAAGAAAGCGAAGAAGATATTGAAAAAATTCTCAATTATGTCGCTAGAACAGGTCAATATCCCCCCGCCACTTTAAAAATCAGTAACTTTGATTTTAGTTTAGAGAAAAAAAGCGGTGATCGATCGGATAAAATAGCGACAATTCGCTGGTGGGATATACCGGGAGAAAGTTGTCAAATCTATAATTTAGCCTTTGTCAATATGGCTTTACAGGCTAATGCTTGTTTACTGTTTTTAGAAGCAGCAAGTTTATTAAATGATTCAGACAAGCATAATAATTACCTGAAAATTTTTCAAACCTTGATCGAGATAATTAACCATAATAAAACTAGGTTTAATTTAGGCATTATTATCAGCAAATGCGATCTAGTTGTCTCTGACCAAAAATGCTGGCAAAACCTACAATTAAAAGTCAAAGAATTAGAGCAAAAACTGCGAGAGCAAAAAGTTAATCACCGTTTTTTTTACTCAACAGTTTTAATTGATTCCCAGCAAGGCACACTGCAAGCAAATCAAGCTTTAGACTCCCTATCTTGGTTATTGTCTCAAATCGATCAACAACTGGTAAACTTTTCCTAAATGACCAGCACTATATCCGATCCATTTGCAGCAAGATTAGTAAAAAAATCTCTCAAAAATCTGCTGACTGCCTTATAACAGTCATCTTAATGGTGAGGTGTGAAGTTTTCGTTTTGGGGAGTCGGCACCAAATTAGGTGACAGTTCATCTTGAGGAGAAATGCCGTCAAATATCTCCCCAAAAACTAGAAACAAGACACAATTGTGTTAAAATTATTTATAACAGCGCACAGGAGCGCTTAAAGGTTACAGATCATGTCCTTGATCGTTGAACAACTGATTTATAGCAGTTTCTCACAACTGGGATTTAAATATATCGCTAGTGTCAATGTCCCCCTAGGGATTCAACAGTTTTTTTATCAACATATAGTCTCTCAGTTATGGGACACCTATAATCCTCCAGACAGGAAATTTAAAGGAGTCTATATCTATCAAATTGACTCCCATAACACCCTCTTTGGTTGGTTAATTAACGATGGTAAGGATGAATTTGGTCGTGGGGACATCCCCTACTTTCATTGTTATTATTTACAGAAACTACTCGACTCGAAACAACTGTTTAAAATCCTTGCCTGTCTAGAAGCGGGCCCCCTAAAACGTATTTCCAGAGATGAGGCTAAAATCTCCCTTGACCCCGTAATTTTAGCCGACAATTATCAGGCAAATGCCTTTGAATTAGGGATTAAACTTTCTAAAGATATTCGTCTGTTTAGCCACCGGCAACTGCGGGAAGAAAAACCCCTGCAATGGTTTATCTCCTCGAAAGAAACCAAAGAACGACAAAAACCCACCGATAATAACTATGATAACTCTAAAAATACCTTACCTAGGGAACCAAATTATCAGGTAGAAATTGCCAAAATCCTGCAAGAATTAGCCGAAAAACCGCTCGCTATTGAGGGGATCATGCTTGTTTCTCCCCAGGGTCAACCTTTGACTGATTCCATCGGCATGGAACACAATAGTGCTTTAATCTTAGCAGGAACAATGCTCTATCTTGCCAATAACACAAAAGAGGAATTAAGCTGGTCTGATCTGGAACAAATTGCTATTCGCAGTCCCCAGGGTCATCTGATCTTAACCCCTTGCAGTGACCAAGCTTTTCTTTTAGTGAAAACTGGCAAAACGATCACGGGATTGTTAGAGGTAGAAATCCAGAAAACTCGCTCAAAATTACAAAAAATTCTCGCTATCTCTAACCCCACCCCCCAAACTCCTCTCTTAAATCCCGCAGCTAATCCCTTCCTTGATTCCGTTGTAGAAGAATTCGAGATCGTCCTCGAAACCGAAGATTCAGTAATCAGTAATCAGTAATCAGTAATCAGTGATCAGTAATCAGTGATCAGTAATCAGTAGTCAGTAGTCAGGAGACAGGAGACAGGAGACAGGAGATTATTTTTATTTATACTTCCCACACCCTACACCCCACACCCTACACCCGACACCCTACACCCTACACCCGACACCCTACACCCTGATCACTAAAAACCGATGAACCAATTAAACTTAGAAGTTGCGGGAAAAAAAGAACGTTTAGATGCTTGGATGGGGTCACAATTGCCCGATTTATCGAGATCGAGGCTGCAAAAACTGATAGAACAGGGATATATACAGTTAAATGGTCAAATTTGCACTAATAAAAATACTAAAGTTGGTCAAGGCGATCGCTTAAAGATTACCATTCCCGACAGTCAACCCCTGGAATTAACCGCCGAGGCGATCGAGCTTGATATTCTTTACGAAGACGAATATCTGATTATTATCAATAAACCTGCCGATTTAGTGGTTCATCCGGCTCCCGGCCACGAATCAGGAACCTTGGTCAACGCTTTACTGCATCACTGCCCGAATTTAGCCGGAATTGGTGGAATTCAACGCCCTGGTATAGTCCACCGCTTAGATAAGGATACCACGGGTGCGATCGTTATTGCCAAAACCGACCAGTCCCATCAACACCTACAGGCACAATTAAAAACCAAAACTGCCCGCCGGGAATACATGGCCCTCGTCCACGGTGTCCCCAAAACGGAGACAGGTACAATTGATCTGCCCATCGGTCGTCACCGCAGCGATCGCCAAAAGATGGCGATTATTGCCGTGGAAAAAGGAGGTAGAAATGCCGTCACTCACTGGCAAGTCAAGGAAAGACTGGGCAACTACACCTTAATGGAATTTCGGCTAGAAACTGGCAGAACTCATCAAATTCGCGTTCATAGCAGCCAAATCGGTCATCCGATTCTTGGGGATCCCCTCTATAGTTCAGGTCGTTCCATCGGGATTAATCTACCCGGGCAATTACTCCATGCCCATCGTTTAATTTTAGTACATCCGGTCACGGGAGAGAGCCTAGAAGCGATCGCCCCCTTACCCGCTATTTTCCCGAAAGTTTTAGGTATTTTACGGCAGAGAAACCCCTAGCGCACAAATTGCGGCATAATCTCCGCTGCTGTCCATAATCCGTAGATACCGCGACGATGTAGGGAAACCCCCGCTTTCAGATAACCAAAAGCTGGCCCGCAGACATTAGCCGCCATACTGGTTTCATCACCCAAAGTGAAGGTATGGGTGGAAATTTTGCCTTCAAAAGTCCGCCCCGTGACTTTAACATTGGTACTCAAGGGCTTTTTCGGGTTGCGCGTATCCACCACACCCCCGACGGAAACCCGATCGCGTCCACAAATTCCGGCTAATTCCAGCATAATATCGTCTGCGTGTTCCATATTTTCGAGGCTGAGAATGCCATTGGTTTTATTTAACAGCATTTCCACTTCCGCGTCACTCATCTGGTGGGCTGTTTCTGGGTCGTAACCGGGTAAATGGGCGATATCTTCGCGAATAGTGGCACGATAAGCCTCCCAGTTGGCGATTCCCACGCCAAAGGTAATTTTAACGCTATGAATCTCTGCATAACTCTGGGCAGCTAGGGCAGCAGCCGCAGTTAACAGTCCGGGGGTAGCACCGCAGCCGGTCATGTAGGTGATGCCGGCGGCTTCTAGGTCTGCTTGTAGTGCTAAGATTTGTTCCATGGCGCTGGTACGTTTGAGAGCATCAACTAAAACCCCGCGCCAACCTAAGCGAATGAAAGTTTTAGCGATATCGGCCATGAAATTGTTAGGTAAATTCGGTAAGGCGAGAAAATAGCCCTCTACATCGGCAGTTTTGATTAATTCCTCGATACTGTTCTCGCTGAGACTGCCGTAATTTTCCAGATAACCGATCGAACCCCGGTCATGATAAATTTTGTTACAGGTATTGACATCTAGACCGTCTTTGTGGTATGCAAAACCGGCTTTATCGGCGGCGGCAGTCCAAAGCATTTCCTGTTTGGCGGCGAGAATTCTAGCGGCAGCCTGTCCTAAACCACCAAAACCTAAAACACCGATCCGAATGCGATCGCTGGCTGTTTGTTTATTCATATCTGTTCTGATTCCTATAGACAAAATTCTATGATCTCGGCGGTCGTGGTTCGCCGTTGCATCTCCTTTATTTTCAATCTATCGCTTCAGGTCGTCTTTTTTGTGTAGTTTTGTTAAATTATGCCTCCTGGGTTAAGGTTCGCCCTTGACGATGAAGAAAAGTTACGGGAAACTTACAAAAAATGAAAGTGGTTGGGTGAGATAATATAAAGTTTTGCTAAAATTTTAACCAGATTGCTACGATTAGCAAACTATCGTAAATTAAAACGATAGGGAGCTTTGCAAACCCCAGATCACGCTGAGAAGAGCTATGAGCATGGAAAGCCTAGAGTTTATTATCTATCCCGATGGTCGCGTCATGGAAAAGGTGACAGGCATAGTCGGTTCATCTTGTCAAGAGGTGACGGCGGCGATCGAGGCACAACTCGGGCAGCTGATGTCTCAAGAGAAAACCTCGGATTATTACCATCAAACCGTCAGCCAGTCAGAGAAAGTCAGCAACAAAGCCACTTTTAGCGACTGGTAATTTTTCATCTTTCCCAATCCCTTTATTTAAGCCACTGAAAAACCATGTCACACTTTAGCAATATCAAAACCAAAATCCGCGATCTATCCTACCTAAAAGCCGCCCTAACGGATATGGGTATGGAATGGAAAGAGGGTTCTCACCCTGTCAAAGGTTATCAAGGTCAAACTTTAACCGCAGAGGTGGTAATTGAACAAGATAACAATTACGATATCGGTTTTCGCTGGAATGGTAACGAGTACGAGTTAGTTGCCGATTTGCAATACTGGCAACAACCCCTAACCGTAGAAGGATTTTTAAGAAAAGTAAATCAAGGTTATGCCTACCACACCATCCTGGCAGAAACTGCTAAACAGGGTTTTCAGGTGGCAGCACAGGAAAAAAATACTGATGGTTCTATTCGTCTAGTGGTACAACGTTGGAGTGCCTAATGGCTGATTTTTCTCCCGAACGCTCTGGTTTTGAACCAGAGTTGGGGGGATTCCTAAGAGATTCCCCCGATCGCACTGGTTTTGAACCTGAATTGGGCGGTTTACTGCGCCAGAAAGCGGTTTACGTCGATGAGGTCACTTGTATCGGTTGTAAACACTGCGCCCACGTTGCTCCCAATACCTTTTTTATTGAAGGTGAATACGGTCGCTCTCGTGTCTATAATCAGGACGGTGACGAGGAAGAAATTATTCAAGAAGCGATCGAGACTTGTCCGGTTAACTGTATTCACTGGGTTAATTATCATCAGTTGTCATCCCTTGAGGAAGAACGCAAACATCAAGTGATTAAACAGTTAGGTTTTCCTCAGATTCACAAGAAATTTAGCCCCGCAGATTTAGACATTTAGGGTGGATAGGTGCAGCCTCATCCATCCATTATTTCCTAGCAGTCATGGCAGCGGTTCTCGATCGAATCTGCTACAGTTCTCAGGGGAAATAATCCTAAATCCGTTGAGTATAGGCTACCTATCAGGATAGGCAAGAGGCAAGAGGCAACCCCCCCTGCCCCCCGACATCGGGGGGGTAGGAGGAATAGATAATCAGTCTTTAATAACTGGATTTAGTATAATCCTATCTCGGATTTTAACGATAATGAATACCCAACTGATTGATTCTCTCGCACGAATTATTCTCTCTCTCTCCGAGGAAGAAAGAGAGTTACTGAATCGAAAAATTGAGAGCGAACAACGGGAAAATTTGCAGATTAACGCTCAAATTTTGGATTTAGAAAACCGTGTCAAGCAATACGAAAATCAATATCGCATGAGTTCGGAAGAATTCTATCCTAGATTTCGTTCCGGTGAGCTAGGGGACGATATGGATTATTTCGAGTGGAATGTTTATTATGAAATGCTATTGGCAGCTAGAAAAGAGATAGGTTTACGGTGGAATTAGATGGAGATAGTCGATTATATTCCCCTAGTTAAACGGAAATTATCCGAGAGTTCGATCGTCAAGTCTTTTACGATTGTCGATGAAAGAATTTTATTCGATCGAGGCTATTTCCGAGCGAGAGTCCTTTTAACGAACGGAGATTTTTTAGAAATTGCTGAAGCTTTTACCTCGATCGATCAACGCATCGTTACGATAAGCTATCGCTATCAATGGATGGACGCAAGCAAACAGAAGTTAAGAAAACGCTGGGATAACGTGGAACATTTTCCCGATCTAGCCAATTTTCCCGATCATGTCCATGTGGGAGACGAGTTAAACGTTCAACCAAGCGAATCTAGAAATATTTTACAAATTATCACCGTAATCGAGCGCGAGATCGAGATTTTGTAAACATAACGCGTCCTAGAGCGAAACCAACTCCTATAACTCGCCAAATCCTGAGCAAGTTGCGAGAATTATCCGATTGGAGGATAAATACCTGACTATTTCCCGAAATATTGATCCATGAAAAGTAACGCTCCGACTTATCGGATTTTCTTTCGCTATAATAAACCTATCCCTCTCAAATAACCACAAGGATACAAATGCCAGCCATATCCATGTTTTACGGAATTATTATTTATATGTACTTCATGGACAATAAACAACACTATAAACCTCACATTCATGCTAGATATCAAAATTCGGAAGTCATTGTCGCCATTCCAGATGGAGAAATTCTTGAAGGAGCTATTCCTAATGCTAAAATGAAATTACTTTCCGCTTGGATCGAGATTCATCAAGATGAATTGATTGCTAACTGGGAACTCGCTATTTCAGGACAACAACCGTATAAAATTGAACCACTGAGATAAATGATGAATCCTAGAGTTAAAGAAGTTATCCCTTTGCCCAACTATCAATTACAACTCATCTTTACTAATGAAGAAAAGAAAATTTATGATTGTTCACCACTGCTCGATTTTGGCATCTTTCAAGAACTTAAAAACCAACATTATTTTAATCAAGTAAAAGTTCTAGATGGTACGGTAACTTGGCCGAACGAACAAGATATCTGTCCGGATACTCTGTATCTTGACTCCATTTCCCAAACCTAGAACAGTTCGAGCGAGGAAACCCAACAACAAAAGTAACGCTCCCACTGATCAGATTTTCTTTCGCTACAGCCTTTCTCAGAAAGATGAGGTTAGTTATTGTTGCTAAAATACTTGATGAGTAAGGATTAATCTGTACTTCATCTCTAGGAGAAAGAGTGAGAAATTTTCTATTTACCCAGTGATTACTGTGGGGAGGGAAAAGTTAGAGGCAATCGGGGCAAAATGATAAGTATTTTATATGCAAATACCTTCAATACTTAAAAATATTTAAATTTACCTGAAATGTCGGCTTGAAGGCTCTCGGTTTTACCTCGGAGATGAAAAGCCGACCAGCATAGAAATAGCGAAGCACGATTGACAACTCAATTCTTAGCGTGCTAGAATAGTTTGCGTAGTAGGTCGGCACGCAAGATGTTCATTTTAGAGTACAAGCTTAGAGGAAAACCATCTCAATATCAAGCCATTGATGAGGCAATTCGGACAGTTCAGTTTGTTCGGAATAAATGCCTTAGATATTGGGAAGATAACAAAGGTGTAGGACAAAAGGATATTTATCGATACACAACCGAATTAAGAAACGAATATTCTTTCGTCAAAGACCTTAACTCTACAGCTTGTCAACAGGCGTGGCGTAGGACTTGGACTGCTATTTCAAGGTTCTATAACAACTGTAAAAACCAAATCCCTGGCAAAAAGGGATACCCTAAATACTCTAAACGTACTCATTCTATTGAGTTTAAAAAATCCGGCTGGAAGATTAATCGAGATACCAAAAGAATAACTTTCACCGATGGTAAAAACATCGGAGAGTTAAAACTAATTGGTAGTCGAGACTTGTTCTGTTTCCAAGAATGGCAAATTCAAAGGGTGAGAATAGTTAAACGTGCTGACGGGTATTATTGCCAGTTAATGTTAAAACTTGACGTGAGAGATATAACCCCAAAATTAGAGCCTACCAAAAAATGTGTAGGTTTAGACATGGGACTAAAGTATCTTTATGCCGATAGCGACAACAATACAGTAGAACCTCCTAAATATTATCGAAAAGCAGAGAAGCGTCTTAATAAACTAAATAGGAGAAAATCTCAAAAGTTTAGAAGAGGGCAACAGCAGTCTAATAACTACAAAAAAGCTAGTCAAAAGTACGCTAAGGGACATTTAAAAGTAAGTAGGCAACGAGAAGAGTTTGCTAAAAAATTGGCACTCCGTTTAATTCAGTCAAACGACTTGATAGCTTATGAAGATTTAAAAGTCAAGAACCTTGTGCGTAATCGAAAACTAGCCAAGAGTATCAATGACGCTGGCTGGTCACAATTAAGAAAATGGATTGAGTATTTTGGCATTAAATACGGCAGATTGACTATTGCTGTTAATCCCGCCTATACTAGCCAAGAATGCTTTAATTGTGGCAAGTTAATTAAAAAGTCTCTATCGGTTAGAACCCATGTTTGTTCTTGCGGATATGTAGAAGATAGAGACAAAATGGCGGCATTAAATATACTCAAAAAAGCTACGATAGGGCATATCGGAAGTTGGTCATCAGACCTAAACGCTTGGGGAGATTTAAGCTCTATTTTGGTTGGTAGCAATACCTGTCAAGACAACTTGAGTCAGTGAACCAAGAATCCCTCGCATGAGCGCGACGGGAGTGTCAAAATTGGTAATATTTATTAACTAAAATTCTCTAAAGCTTCAAACTGACGTAAAGCAAGACTAGAACCTTGATTCCAGCCTAATTCTACATAATAGGGAAAAAGTTTCTTGATATTTATATCGGGAAAGAGACGACTATTTTCGCTTTCTTGATAACCGTCTTCTCTGAACAGATATATTTTTAATTCTTCCTGACGATAAACCCACAATTCAGGGATTTTTAGCAATTGATAGGCCTCTACATCAGTCAGAGAAGTAAAATCCACTTCTATAGCTAAATCGGGAGGAGGATCAACAGTTAAATCAATTCTTTCTTTGCCTAAAATTGCCTGTCTATTATCAATATAAAAACAAGTATCTGGTTCTACTCCCGCTTCTCCCAGCATTTTCAAGGTAATCGGATCAAAACATTGCCAGTCTTTACCTTGACGACGGAGGATAATTTTTACTAAATCCCTTAATGTATCAACACGATTGCCATGACTTGGTAAAGGAGACATAAGCCGAATTTCTTGCGTTTTGCGATTAAAATAGAGTTTGGGATAGGTTTTCTGGAGACGTAAACTCAGCAATCTTTCGTAATCTTCCCAAGTCTGATGGGGAAAAATAACTTGACTGCCTGGAGATAAAGATAAAGTATTTTCGTTGAGAGTAATTAGTAGCATTTTGATAATTATTTTTGGATTGTCAGATCCCCCCGCCTATCGGCACCCCCCTTATTAAGGGGGGCAGGGGGGATTAAGCTCAGTTTTATACAAAAAGTGTTTTAACTAAAATTCTCCAAAGCTTCAAATTGACGTAAGGCAATACTAGAACCTTGGTTCCAGCCTAATTCTACATAATAGGGAAAAAGTTTCTTGATATTTATATCGGGAAAGAGACGACTATTTTCCCTTTCTTGATAACTATCTTCTCTGAACAGATAAATTTTTAATTCTTCCCGACGATAAACCCACAATTCAGGTATTTTTAGCAATTGATAAGCCTCTAAATCAGTCAGAGAAGTAAAATCCACTTCTATAGCTAAATCGGGAGGAGGATCGACAGTTAAATCAATTCTCTCTTTGCCTAAAATTGCCTGTCTATTATCAATATAAAAACAAGTATCTGGTTCTACTCCCGCTTCTCCCGGCATTTTCAAAGTAATTGGATCAAAACATTCCCAGTCTTTGTCTTGACGACGAAGGATAATTTTTACTAAATCACTTAAAAGATTGATACGTTTGCCATGACTTGGTAAAGGAGACATAAGCCTAATTTCTTCAGTTTTGCGATTAAAATAGAGTTTGGGATAGGTTTTCTGGAGACGTAAACTCAGCAATCTTTCGTAATCTTCCCAAGTCTGATGAGGGAAAATAACCTGATTACCTGGAGATAAAGATAAAGTATTTTCGTTGAGAGTAATTAGTAGCATTTTGGTAATTATTTTTGATTTTTTGCTGTTATCTCTTATTTTTTTTCGGCTGAGGAGACTTCTAAAACTGCTTTCGGGTAGGCAATGCGTTGATGATGGAATTGTTGCCAAACTTGCACAAAAATCTCGGCAATAATTGGTAATTCCTCCTGACGAATACCACTATCTACTAATTGTTGATCGCGCCATCGGGCCTGAAAAATCTTTTTGATCATATCCATGGCTTGTTCTGGGGATGCCTCCTTTAGCGATCGCAAAGCGGCCTCGCTACTATCGGCTAACATAACGATCGCCGTTTCTCGCGATTGGGGAATCGGACCATCGTAGCGAAAGGCTGCTTCATCGACGATTTCTTGACCATTTTGTCTGGATTTTTGCAAAGCTTGCTGATAAAAATAGGAAATTAAGAGATTGCCTTGGTGTTCGGGAATAAAATCGCGGACGACTCGCGGTAAACCTTGTCTGCGGGCCATGACTAACCCTTCGCTAACGTGCTTTTTAATAATCTCGGCGCTGACGTAGGGATCGTTAATTTCATCGTGTTTATTCGGGCCACCCATTTGATTTTCAATAAAACCGAGAGGATCGTGCATTTTCCCGATATCGTGATAAAGGGTTCCCGTGCGAATTAATTCCACATTACAGTGCAGTTTTCGGGCGGCCGCTTCGGCTAAACAGGCGACAAAAAGGGTATGTTGAAAAGTACCCGGCGCTTCTGTGGCCAAACGTTTGAGCAAACTACAATTAGGATTGGACAACTCCACCAGACGAATGGGAGTCACCACATCGAAACAGCGTTCCAGATAGGGGGATAATCCTAGAGCGATTACCGTCCAAGCTATTCCCGATAGACCATAGACGAGCGCCGTGGGTAGTAGAGCATAGATGATCGTGCTGGCCGTGGCGCTAACGATTAGGTAGGTGAGCAGATAAACACCCCCTTGACTGACTCCGATTCCCATTCCTAGGAGCGATAATTCATCCCGGGAGCGCAATTTTGCCGCTATTATGGCCGCTAATAGTCCCCCGATCGTCCCCGCGATTAAATCGGCGCTGATGCCTTGGATACTGAATAGGGAAAGACCGGCAGTTAAGAGGACTTGGGTGACGGCCAAAGTCGGGCCATAGAAACTGCTGACTAATAAACCCACGGCTGCCAGATTGGTAAAGGGAATATGGGCGATCGCTAGAATCGGTGTGGTAAAACTTAGTAAACCCAAGAGAATAAAATCCCGGTGACGCAGAGGCCGATGGAGACGCTGGGCCACGAGGCAAAAAGTCCCGATCGCGCTGGTGACAAGGATTGCCGTTGCTCCTAAACCCATCCAGTTAATGCCCCGTTCGCTTAAACCAAAGCCATCGATGAGAACAAACTGAGCTTGAGTAATTTTTTCGCCTGTTTTAACGATAATTTGACCGGTTTGAGTGCTAGACATCACCATATCTACCGCTTCCACCGCTTTAGCCGCTTGTTCTTTGGTTGACTCCCGATCTTCTATCAGGTTAGCCTGTCCCTCTAGGGCCGCTAGAAGGATATTTTCGGCTAAAAGCTGCTGACGACGGGTTAGGCGATCGCTGCTAATCTGCACGGCGATGGTATCCTGTAGGTGACTGGTGGAAATCCCCGGGGGGATGCCTTGCACCAAAATGCGGCGACCCGCTTGCAGGATGGCTGTTTCTAGGTTTTGCCACTCTCGATCGCCCATTTGAGCTACTGCGATCAGATCGCCATATTTGAGTTTATTTAAGCTGGAATGCCGATAATTTTGGCTGGTTTGCCCCTGTATTTGCCGTAATTGCCCTAATCGATCGATAAATTGCTCAAATTTCCCCTTTGTCACGCGCTGACGATAGGCTTGGATTTCGTGTATAGCATATTCCTGCTCTTTTGTCAAGGGTTTTGCAAAAGATTCTTCATAGTTGAGGCCGCTTTGTAGAGTTGACCATTGAGCGGCAGAAAAGGTGAGCAGCGTTCCCAGTGTGGCGTTAGAAATAGTCCTGCTGATTAAAATCGAATTTTTGGGCAGAATTGGGATAATTTGACTTAATTGCCCTAAAGTGTCCCGTAGCGCTCGCTCAATCTGGGCAGTGGTTTGGGGGTCTCTTTTCAGCCGGGGAAGCAGTCCAGCCCGAATTTTTTGGCGTTTGAGGGCGGTGGTTTCTTGGTCTTCAAAACTGGCATCTTCGGGGGCGATAATTGTGACGGGGGAAATAGTCCCGACGGCCAATTTCGGCTGATTATAGAAACGATAACCGACTACGCTAGTCAGACAACCGACGGTAAACAGGAAGATTAAGGGTCGTCGAAGTTTACCTAGGGAGTAAGACCGAGATTTTCGGGCAGAATCAGGAAAAACCGTGAAAGAATGCAGAAAATGATTCATAAATTCCAGCTAAATTCTTTGACACTCCCGTCGCTAAAAGCGAGGGATTCTTGGTTCATCGAGTTTCCTTAATCTAGCAGGACGTATCCAACTAAACCAGAGGGAATCTCTCCCCAAGCGTATTAGTTTCGGTATGCCCTACCGTACTTAGTCC